>OLPA01001284.1_pt1 | contig 21350 bp, 15 predicted proteins | sample 1672811 | NCBI WGS metagenome assembly OLPA01 (sample SAMEA3136726, study PRJEB25190) | human gut metagenome | biome: human gut; feature: human-associated habitat; material: faeces | place: Austria | collected 2013
ACTCTTCTGCCCAATATAATCCCATGCCACGATTTTCTCCTTTTGTTGTATATCCTCGTTGCTGTATCAGTGCCAGTTCCGGTTTATTCTTATAATTATTAGTTACAGAAAAGAAACATCCTTGCTCCGTGTTCATTGCAACGATAATGATATAACCATTTTCCATATCCCTGGTTTCTTCGATTGCATTATCAATAAATATTCCGAGTATTCGAATGACATCCTTCATATAACTACATTGTAAATCTAATTTTTCATCTATCTGCAGATACATCTGAATCTTTTGTGCATATGCAGATAATATTTTTTCGTATAAGAATCCTTTTAACTCCAGCGGATATACATATTTTAGTTCTTTCCATGCTAGGTCCTGTCCTTCACTAATCTTTTCTGTTGTATGTATGATTTCTGACAGATAAGCTTTCATTTCTTCTGTCTTTCCTTCTTTTATGAAACCAGATAATCCGGATAAGATATTCTTGTAATCATGTCGGAATGCACTAGTTTTTTCATTTAGTTGTTCTAGATTTTTTATATATGATTTTAATATTTCCAATTGCTTTTCTTCTGCTTTCTGTTCTTCTTCCTTTTTTACAGTCATGATACATGCTATAAAAAGAATAGAACTTATCAATAGGCAGATTGCAAATAATATGATATTGAATCTTATTCCCCGAATAGAATAACCGATTCGTTCTACCATAGATATATTTATTATGAATATCAACAAAAAAAGCATAAGATTAGTAAATAATCCTATCGTCATTGTCTGCGTCATCTTTTCTATGGATTCCTTTTTCTTATCTATCAGACATCTTCTGATAAAAAAAATCAGCATTGCAATGAAAGCTATATATCCTATGGAAAATAGTAACCAATATTTTTCCGATATAGTATATACAGATATCTTTCCAAACTTACTTACCATATATAATGCCAGATTATTCAATGTTATATTTATCAAATATCCAACACATCCAAGACACAGATTCCAAATTCTGTTTTTCTTTATGCAGAATGCCAATAACACAAATAATACAGGTACCATTACTAATCCGATACCCTGTCCCAAACCAGTTATTTTACTTAATTCGGCCATAACTGTCACATATATTGTTAACGCTATATATTGCCATCCTTTTATCCTTGCTGTAAGCAATCCTGTCGTACTCATTACGACAATACACGCTGATAACAAATCATATACAAACCACATTTCCTATTCCTAGCCTTTCTGCTTCTGTACAGACTTTCTTCATTTCACGCACCGCAATTTCTACCTGATATCCACCGGTCAGATTCACTCTTCTGTTCTTCTTATCAACCGATAATATCATCCGCTTTTGTACAATACAGGATTTATTTACGAATAAAAATTCTTCCATATCTATCTGCTCAGCTATCTCTTTCAATGTCTGTCTTACCTGGATTTTCTTACATGCAATATTGATTTCTACCAGATGTGTACCCTTGACTGCCTGCACATATATGATATCTTCTATTGCTATGTTATATTTTCTGCTGCCTGAACCAAGCTGTATTTTCTTTTGCTCTGTTTCCTTCTGACCCTGGCTGATCTTATAAAAGATCCGGTTTAAACGTTCTGTAAGAGGAGCCATATCTGCATTTTCCAGATAGTACTTTGGTTTTTTCATTATATAATCCAGCACATCCAACTGGTATTCGAAGACCTTATATGCAAGATCATCTTTAGACGTAATGAACACCAGATAATCATCGCTATTCTTCTCTCTTAACTTCCTTGCCAATTCCAGTCCGTTCATCTCATATTCCGGCATCTGGATATCTATGAAGAACAGACGCTGTGAATTATCGCATTGTTCTATATCGTTCAGGATGTCCTGTGGATTCTGGCGTGCTGAGACAATTTCTGCCATTATCTTTGCGGATTTTATATAGTCCTCTATGGTTCTTTTCCAGAATTCTAATTGTATCTTTTCGTCTTCACATATGTATATTTGAATCATGTTTTCCTCTGCTGACTTTTGTATTCTTTGAATATTATATCACATATTTGTAATAAATATCTATTTATTGTCATCACCGCTTCCCCCTTCGATACACACGAAATAAAAATAAATAAAGTCTTCCAGTGCATTCGTAGTCAGCACAAGAAGACTTTATTTATTATTTATTCAGGTCCAGCTATCCTTTTACCGCTCCAGCAGCAACACCCTTAATAATGTGCTTCTGGCAAGCCAGATAGAAGATAACTACCGGAATTACCGCAAGGATCAGGGCTGCCATAACCGCACCCATATCTACACGTCCATAACTTCCCTTCATATACTGGATCGCAATTGAGATTGTCTTATATTTATTCAGATCCAGTACAAGATATGGAAGCAGGAAGTCGTTCCAGATCCACATCGTCTCCAGGATTCCTACGGAAATGTATGTCGGCTTCATGATCGGAAGTACAACGGAGAAAAAGGTTCGAAGTGGTGTACATCCGTCGATCATTGCTGCTTCCTCAATTTCCAGTGGAATGGATTTTACAAATCCGCAGAACATGAATACTGCCAGACCTGCACCAAATCCGAGGTAAATGATGATGATTCCCCAAGGTGTACGAAGCCCTGTACGGTCAGCTACCAGCGATAAGGTGAACATAACCATCTGGAACGGAACAACCATGGAAAATACACAGAGTAAATATAACAGTTTTGTAAACTTACTGTTTACTCTTGTAATATACCATGCACACATAGAAGTACATACAAGGATCACAAGTACGGAACCAACTGTGATAAATACAGTCCAGCCGACTGCACCCAGCAGTTCATATTTGTCAATTGCGGACAGGAAGTTATCGATTCCTACCCATGTCTGCTTTGTCGGGAGTTTGAATGGTTCTTTGTTGATAAATACTTTATTTTTAAATGAGTTGATCAGCACGATCAGGATCGGCATGATATATACAACGCCGATGATCGCAAATGCACCTGTTCCAAACCAGCTTAATTTACTTGTCTTTTTCTTCATTACTGCTGTACCTCCTTAGAACGTGTTGCACGTAACTGGATCATACCGATCACAACTACGATTGCAAAGAAGATGACTGCCTTCGCCTGTCCGACTCCTTCCCATCCGGTACGTCCATAGAACGTATTGAAGATGTTCAGTGCCATCATCTCAGACATCTTAGACGGTTCACCGGCTGTCAGGGACAGGTTCTGATCGAATAACTTGAATCCGTTTGTAATTGACAGGAACATACAGATCGTGATCGATGGCATCATCATCGGGATTGTTACCTTGAATAATGTCTGGATCTTATTTGCTCCGTCAATCTCTGCTGCTTCAATGACATCACCAGGAATGGACTGAAGACCAGCAATATAGATGATCATCATATAACCGATCTGCTGCCAGCTGACCAGAATGATCAGTCCCCAGAAGCCATACCACTCATTCAGAGCAAGTGCGGTACCATATCTGGAAAGGACTCCGTTAAAGATCAGCTGCCAGATATATCCAAGTACGATACCACCGATCAGGTTCGGCATGAAGAAGATCGTACGGAAGACATTTGTTCCATGCATTTCTTTTGTCAGTGCCATTGCAAGTGCAAATGCTATGATGTTAATGATCAGAAGAGATGCAATCGCGAACAGTACGGTATACCAGAATGAATGACGGAATGCCGTATCTTTCAGTGCTTCTATGTAATTTGAAAATCCTACGAATTTCGCGTCTGTTACGGTTGTAAATTTACAAAATGAAAGCCAGATTCCCATAATAAAAGGAACGATAAAGCCAAGAATAAATGCAAAAAACGTTGGAAGCACGAAAATCGGCATATAACGTTTGATGGATTTTTCCATAATAAATTCCTCCTTCCATGCAGAGAATCTCCGCTTCATTTCCCTGCACTTTTTCATAAAAGCGGCGGGGGTTTCTTGCAACCGCCCGCCACTACTCACTTCATATAACTATTTTGATTGTTACATTTTTATTTTTATTTTGCTGCTGCAGCTTCTTTTGCCCATCCGTCAACGAATGCTGTCGTAACTTTTGCCCAGTTTGCATCTGTCGGATCTGCTGCGTAACTTGTCAGTGCAGAACCCACTCCGTTCTTCCACTCTTCTGATGGCATTGTTGAGAAGTTCCAAGATACAGGAGTCTTTCCGTCTTCTGTATATTTGTTTGCTTCGTTAACAAGTACGTTGTCTGATTTCAGGTTCTTCTTAAATGGAATTGTGAATCCCATGTCTTTGCACATTGCCTTTACACCATCATCAGATGTTACACACCAGTTCATGAAATCAAGTGTTGCCTGAATGTCGTCTTCAGATGCTTTGGAGTTTACACACCAGTAGTTCTCTGTACCTGTACAGATTCCCTGATCTTCTTCGCCTTCTACACCGATGTAGATTGGAAGGATTCCAAGATTGTCATCTCCGACGTCTTTGATGTTGTTATATTCCCATGTACCATTCTGGTAGAAGACTGCATCACCTGTTACGAAATCTGCTGTTGCATCGTCAGCTGTCTTTGTAGAAAGTTCTGTTGGTTTGCAGGTAGCGTTGTTGATGTAGAGATCCCAGATCTGACGGTAGTTATCAAGGTATGTTCCTTTGATAGCATCTGTGTTATCGATTCCTTCATCTTTGTATTCATAGTAGATTGGAAGGTTTGCCAGATGAGTTTTGAATCTCCAGTCAGATGATCCGTCCATACCAGCGGATGTAAATGCTGAGAATCCAAGTTTGTCCTTATTTGCTGTGATATCTTCTACAACTTTCTTGAAGCTGTCAAAGTTAGTGATATCATCAGCTGAGTATCCTGCTTTCTTTAACAGTTCTTTGTTGTAAATGATTCCGTAGCTTTCTATTACGTATGCGATTCCTGACATCTTGTCGCCGTCCATCAGTGCGAAATCATCACTTGTCAGCTGTTTTGCAACATCAGAATCTTTCAGATCGTAGCAGTAATCTTTCCAGCTTGCAAGTCCAACCGGTCCGTTTACCTGGAACAGTGTCGGAGCATTGCTCTTAGCCATCTCAGATTTTAATGTCTTTTCGTATTCTCCGGATGCTGCTGTAAGTACTGTTACATCCACTCCTGTTTCTTTTGTATACTCTTTTGCCAGATCCTGCCACTGCTCATCCTGTTCTGGTTTGAAGTTTAAGTAGTATACTTTTCCTTTTGCGTCTTTCTTGTCTGACTTGCTGTCAGAAGAGCTTCCACATCCTGCAACCATTCCTGTTGCCATGGCTGCTACCAGCATTGCTGATACAACTTTACGCATTTTCATAATTCATTTCCCTCGCCTTTCTTTTTTGAAACCTTCGTTTCTCTTGTTGTCATTATATTAACAGAAATGCGCTCAAACCCTGTATCAATAAAACAACCTGATATACAAAAAAACATATCTATTGTTCTTCTTCAAACTGTCGGATGCTTTCGTCTTCTGCCTGCGTGAATTCCTGCTCCGTTATCTTTCCCTGTGCCAGTTCCGCCAGACATTCTCCCAGTACATCCTCCTGCAGCAGTGAATTCCACTTCACCTGATAATTCGGTACAATCTGTGGATTTCCCGTATAAGCCTTCAGATAATCATCCAACAGCGTTCCTTCCTGTCTTGTCCTGCTGTTCAGCAATTCTTCTTTCTGTTCTTTATTCAATTTCGTTCTGAATTTGAGGAACTCAACTGCTCCTTTTTTCACCTTTTCACTATAAGTTGATACAACTGCCCAGCCGAATGTCTCCGGTGAGCCTATCAGTTTATTTTCAGGAAATGTAGAAAAACATACTTTTTTCTGCATTTCCTCCGGAATCTTATCAATCATCCAGTAACCATTAGGTATCATCGCTGCATTTCCTGCCACGAAATTATCATGAGCTACGTCAAAATCATTATGTAATGCATCCTGGGTCGTATATTGGAATAATTTTTTTAATGTACCGGCTATCTCCAGCCCCGGTTCATTCTGATAGGTATCCGGATATAATTGCTTCATGAATGCCGCACCTTCTTCACTTCCTGCTACTTCTGCTGTTGCAAGCAGCATTGCGGCCCATGCTGTTCCTTCCGTATGCAGGGCAAGCGGCGTGATCCCTGCTGCTTTCAGTTTCTCACAACATTTCCAGAATTCTTCCCATGTCTCAGGAAATCTGCTGATTCCTGCCTGTTCAAATAACTCCCGGTTCCAGAAAACCCCTGAACAGGCGAATGCCGCCGTGCTGACCGGACCCAGATAAATCTTTCCATCCTCTTCCCGGACCGATTCCATTACTGACGGTTCGATCATATCTTTCCATTCCTGATCTTCGTTTATGTAAGGTGTCAGGTCCTCAATCCTGCCTTTCTTGATCATCATCTGATAGAAAGACGGAAGCATACGCAGATCAGTGATAATAGCCGGTAATTCATCTGTCACATTCATACGTTTCAGATTCTTCCGGTATTCTTCCTCTGTCTCCATCACCCAGTCCACATCTATATGATACTTCCCTTTGTATGCCCTGTTAAACCGCTCCACCACTTCCTCTTCATTCTTATTACCAGTACTGGAATCTACGGTAAGGATCATTGGAATCTCTACTACTTTATTCTTTTTTCTGGTCTGTGTATCCTCTTTTCCCACACAGCCGGTCAGTGCTGCCAGCATGACGATCACCATCACTGCTGCCATAATCCGTCTACTGTTCACTGTTTTCTTTCCCGTCATCCGGGATCTGGATAACACAGACGGTTCCATTTGTATCCGATTCATAGAAAAATCTCACATCCTCCCCATACTTTAACCGCAGTCGCGTAATAATATTTATCACACCATAACCATGTTTTTTGTCTTCAAAACTGTCTTTCATTTTTGACACCGGTATCTCTGACAGTCCGTTTAACTTCTCCGCCATCTGCTCTTCCATCGGAGTTCCGTTATTATAGACACTGAATGTAAGCTGTCCTGCCTGTTCAGTGACACTGATCCTTATCAGACCGCCTTCGAAGATATCACAAAATCCATATTTGACTGCATTTTCCACAATTGGCTGTAAGATCAGCTTTAATATCCACCTTGTTTTCAGTTCTTCTGCACATTCGATCTCATAACGGAACAGATTCTCATTGCGGATCTGCTGGATCTCCATATAACTTTTTACATTTTCCAGCTCGTCTTCTACTGTCACAATCTCACGTCCTTTGCTCAGTGACAGACGCAGATACTTTGACAGTGCCTGTATCATCTTCATCGTCTTCTCTTCCCCGTTGATCCGCGCCAGCATATAGATGGTATCCAGGGTATTATAGAGAAAATGCGGATTGATCTGGCTGATCAGCGTATTCATCTCACTGATTCTTAGTTCTTTCTGCTGATTCTTGACCTCGTTCTGGAACTCTTCGATATTCTTTAACATCTCGTTATAGGCATGCCCGATCTTATCCAGTTCTGTGTCCGTATGGATCTGAATGGTATGTGTAAAATCATTTCCATCAAAACTTGTCATGGCATCACTGATCTGTCTGATCGGCCGGGTAAATGTCTGTGATGCATAAAGACTTAATACAAACGCCAGCACTGCGATCACCGCATAGATAGTGAGTAATACGATCAATATCTGCGTCATTCCCTGATTCAATACCATATCCGGCACCAGTGTAAAGATCACCATCCCTGTCTCTTCCTGCCGGTATGCCTGTAAAATCCCGCCTTCTATCTTTTTTCCCCGCACGATCACACCGGATTTTTTCGTTCTGGTCAGTTCCGTAATCTTCTTCATTGTCCTTTTTTCGATACTGAGATCTTCCGGTTCCTGCCGGATGCAAGTCTTTCCTTCCGGACTTATGATTCCCACTGCAACATCTTTTGCAATCTTCCTGTCTTTATCCATAACACTTTCCAGAAACTGTTGATTCATCTTCAGATACACGATTCCAGGTTCATGTGCGTAATCCATACTGTTCACATATCTTCCGATAAACAAAGCTTCGTCCCCCGTACCAAACAGGTAATCCCGGGTCCATATCCACTGCGTCTTCGCATATTCATCCCCCATTTTCTCACGCAGACCGCTGCTTTGAAAATCCGAATAACCAATCTGGGAATAGGATTTTTCGTAAACATTTCTTTTATTATCAATGTAGCAGTAATCAGCGACATGATTCAGATCTATATATGCAAAATATTTGCTCAGTGCATTCTTCTCTACTTCCTGCAGTTCTTTATTCCTCAGACTCTTCTGCACATCATTTTCCAAGATGATCTCTGCTGTCACGGCATCCGTCTTCCGGTAGAGATTATCCAGGGCTATCCCCATCTTTTCATTCATGAATTCATACTTATCCACAATCACATCTGTCATATTCCGTCTGACATAAGTCCATACACAGATGCTTGAAAGAACCAGTGCCAGTATCAGAAGCGTACACATATACTTCAGATACTTTTTCTGGATTCCTGACATTTTACTTTTTTTCATACTTCATATTCCCTTTTGTAATCTCTCGGAAGCTGTCCTGTATATTCTTTAAACAAATGCGAAAAATAGGATGGATTACTGATTCCGACCTGCTCGCAGATATTACCGATGCTGGTTCTTCCGTCTTCCAGCAGTCTTTTTGCCAGCTCCATTCTACGCTGCAGCAGATATTGTTTGAATGTCATATGAAAGGTATTCTTGAATACCCGTCCAAAATATACCGGATTCAGATATACATGTGTCGCCACTGATACAATCGAAAGATCTTCATTATCCAGATGTTCATCTATATATGCCACAGCCGCTGCAATGTATTCTTTTGATCCCTTATTCTCTTTCTTTTCTGCATTTTCCAGTCTTTTTTCAATAGCAGTTCCCAGAATCTTGTAACAGACATCCACTGCTTTTGCCGCCTTTAAGTTTCTCATATTCGAATAATAATTTTCAAATTGCTGATTCAGTGATTCGTCCATCCCGTAACTGTCTTTTAACATGAATTCTGTCTTTACCATGATCTTGTGCATATACTGGCATTGCAGTTCTTCTCTGTGTGGCAGTTGGTAAATAAAATGTACAAATGCCTGCTTTAACTGTACGGCGTCGTTCTTCCGCACGCTGTTGACCACCATCATCTCTGCCTCCGCCGGATATGGGCTTTCCTCTTTTTCTTCAACAGTCTCCGGGATTGTAAATACTCCCGCTCCGGATGCATTTGTAACAGCGAACAATCTCTGCGCTTCTTCGAAACTTCTTCTGATTCCGCGGATCCCTTTATATGGTTTGGATATTGCTGCAATAACCGGGCTGTTCTCTTCTTTTTTTACCTCTTCCAGTAGTTCTTTCAGCTCATGTACCGCTGTGTTCTCCTGCGTCTTTACAATAAATGTACGATGTCCTTCTTCACTTTCGAATTTCCAGTATGTGAATCTCTCTGCGATCTTTTCTTCAATCATTCTGACCATGGAAAATCTCGAGGCTTCATATTCCAGTTCATTGGTAATCTTATAGGCCAGATCAAGATCTGCATATACTGTAATAAACCGGTCTCCTTCCTTCATGACATCCTGCAGCGTATGGAAGACTTCATCTACTTTTTCTTCCGGCAGCCGGTTCTGGACATATTTTTGCACGACAACCTGCAAAAATCCATCTCCGTCCTTTTTCAGAAGTCTCTCCCAGCGGTCATACTTTTCCTCATTTCTGATCTGATCTTCACAGATTTTACCGACATCTGTCATCGTCGCCTGTAATTTTTCATCTTCAATCGGCTTCAGAAGATATGCGAATGCCCCCAGATCACATGCCTTCTTCGCATATTCAAAATCCCTGTATGCACTTAATACCACGAACTGACATTCCGGGTTCTCTTTCTTGATTTCTTCCATTACCATAAGTCCGGAAATCTGTTTCATCCTGATGTCTGTCAGCACTACGTGTGGTTTTTTTTCACGTATTACCTTTAACGCCTGCTCTCCGCTCTGCGCAAAACCAACCACCTCATATCCCATACCGTTCCAGTCATACGTCTTTACCAGACCCTCCAGCAGGATCGGCTCATCATCTACGATCACCAGTTTTAACAACCCCATAGTACACCTCATACCTTTTATTAATACCATCTTAACATATTACAGTCTCATTCTATAATTTTTTATACTTTTTCTTTACCAAAAATCATATCTGTTATGCAAAAAATCATACATTTTATGTCAAAAATTATACTTTTATGAAAAATCAGAAGTTTTGGCATATACAAAACAAAAAGAAAAACACAATATCCAAAACGTTTCCATTCCCTTCTCAGTGAATCCTTCGTTTGAATATTGTGTTTTCTTTTTGTTTCCTGTTATGTTTATCTTGCGCAGACTTCTGTCGTTTTTCTGATCTTCTTGATCAGTTCATCTGTAAATGCGCCTTTTTTCATTCTCCACATCCAGTTACCGCCGAGTGTAGACGGCATATTAATTCTTGCCTTATTGCCAAGTCCCAGATAATCCTGCACCGGAATGATACACGTATCTGCCACACTTCTCATCGCCAGACTTATGAAATCCCAGTGCACTTCTTCATCCGGAGTGTATGGATTATTCAGATATTCCTTTGTCATCTCTTTATCTTCTTCGGAAAGTGTCTGATACCATCCCTGAAGGGTATCGTTATCGTGGGTTCCTGTATAGACTACACAGTTTTTATCATAATTATGTGGAAGATAATCACTGTCCTCTCCTGCCACAAATGCGAATTCCAGTACTTTCATTCCCGGATAACCACTGTCTTTTAACAATTGTCTCACCGTATCCGTCAGGAATCCCAGATCTTCCGCAATGATCGGAAGGTCACCTAATGTTTCCTTCATCTTAAGGAACAGATCCATGCCCGGTCCCGGCATCCATTCACCATTCTCTGCCGTCTCATCTCCATACGGGATTGCATAATATTCATCAAACCCACGGAAATGGTCGATACGGATGATGTCATACAATTTAAAGCAGCAGGCCACCCGCTTCATCCACCAGTCATAGCCTGTCTTCTTATGGTAATCCCATGCATACAATGGATTCCCCCACAGCTGCCCGGTTGCCGAAAATGCATCCGGCGGACATCCCGCTACCGCAACCGGCAGATTCTCTTCATCTAACTGGAACAGCTTCGGATTCGCCCAGGTATCTGCACTGTCAAATGCTACATAGATCGGGATATCCCCGATAATCTCAATGCCTTGTTCATTGGCATATGTTTTCAGTCCGGCCCACTGTCCGGCGAACAGATACTGCAGAAATTCATAAAAATCAATCTCTGCACTTAATTGTTCCTGATATGCCACAATTGCTTCCGGCTTACGCAGCCTGATGTCTTCCTCCCACTGATCCCAGCTTTTTCCGTCAAATGAATCTTTCACTGCCATATACAATGCATAATCCGCAAGCCATGCTTTTTCTTCTTCCAGATAAGTACGGTATGCCTTACTTTCCATCAATCCGTTCTTTTTGGCTCTTGCATATGCAAGCTTTAATACTTTAAATCTTGCATTATATATTTTTTCATAATCGATTTCTTCTTCATTCTCTCCGAAATCCGCCTGGTCACACTCTTCTTTCGTCAGAAGTTCATCCTCGATCAACGTCTCCAGATCGATAAAATACGGGTTCCCCGCAAATGTTGAAAAAGACTGATACGGTGAATCGCCGTATCCCGTCTGTCCAAGCGGCAGGATCTGCCACAATTTCTGTCCTGCTTCTTTTAATATATCTACAAATTCATACGCTTCTTTTGAAAAACATCCGATTCCATATGCCCCCGGAAGTGCAGAGACCGGCATTAACATTCCACTCTTTCTCATTAACTTTCGTTCCTTCCTCGTTATGATACTTATAATTAAGTATAGCAGTGTTCTTTGGATGCTTCAACTAAAAAGTATACCCTGTATATAAGAAATCATAGATTATTCCACAGATGTCACCGTATAATCCTTGTCTTCTACTGTCTTCTTCAGCACATCATCTGCGATCTCTGCATTTAATGTCAGCTCTGCTGTTCCTGTCTCATGGCTTACAACCGCTTCATCTACCTGTGGAAGTGCTTCCAGTGCTTTCTTTACAGCTGCCTCACAGTGTCCACACATCATTCCCTCAATATGCATTATTTTTTTCATTGTCTTGTCCTCCTTCTTGGATCTCTTTTTTTCTTTTTTGGCTTTTAATTTTTTATCTTTTGATGCATCATACATCTTAAAAAGATTCAATCTCAATGCGTTCGATACTACGCAGAAGCTTGATAAGCTCATGGCTGCCGCACCGAACATCGGATTTAATTTCCATCCGAACAGCGGATACCACACGCCGGCCGCAAGCGGGATTCCGATAATGTTATAGAAGAATGCCCAGAACAGATTCTCATGAATATTACGGAGTGTCGCACGGCTCATGCGGATTGCTGCCGGTACATCACTTAACCGGCTCTTCATCAGCACAACATCTGCCGCATCGATTGCAACATCCGTTCCGGCCCCGATTGCGATACCCATATCAGCTCTTGTAAGTGCCGGTGCATCGTTGATACCGTCTCCGACCATCGCAACTTTTCCTTTTTCTTTCAGCTTACGGATCACCTGCTCTTTTCCTTCCGGAAGTACACCTGCAATCACTTCATCAACTCCGGCCTGCTGCCCGATAGCTTTTGCAGTACGTTCGTTATCTCCGGTCAGCATGACTACATGGATTCCCATGTTCTGTAATTCTTTGATCGCCTGCGGGCTGTCTTCTTTGATGACATCCGCCACTGCAATTACACCTAATAAACGGTCTTCATTTCCAAAGAATAATGGTGTCTTACCTGCTTCGGCAAGTTTCTCTGCCTTCTTCTGGATATCTCCATCAACGGATACCTTACTGCTGATAAATGTATGATTCCCTCCATATAATGTATGACCATCCAGTATGGCTGTCAAGCCGTTACCCGGAAGAGCCTGGAATCCAGTAACTTCTTCGATGCCGGCATTTTCCTCTTTTGCATTTTCAAGGATTGCTCTTGCCAGTGGATGTTCACTCTTATTCTCCAGTGCATACGCACATTTTAATAAGGTATCTTCTGTCACTCCCGCTGCCGGAATGATATCTGTCACTTTCGGTTCTCCACTTGTGATCGTACCGGTCTTATCCAGCGCAACAATTTGCATCTTTCCAGTCTCTTCCAGTGAAACTGCTGTCTTGAACATAATACCATTTCTGGCTCCCATTCCATTTCCGACCATAATTGCTACCGGTGTTGCAAGTCCAAGCGCACATGGACAGCTGATCACCAGCACCGCAATTCCTCTGGATAATGCAAACCCAATACTCTGTCCTGCGATCAGCCATACAATAATTGTGAGCACTGCAATTGTGATAACCATTGGCACAAATACACCGGATACACGGTCCGCAATCTTTGCGATCGGTGCTTTCGTTGCAGCCGCATCACTTACCATCTGAATAATCTGCGAAAGTGTCGTATCCTCGCCGACTCTGGTCGCACGGCACTTCAGATATCCGGACTGATTTACGGTTGCGGCTGATACCTTATCACCGACAGCCTTATCTACCGGAATACTTTCACCTGTAAGAGCAGATTCATTGACTGCACTGTTTCCTTCTATGACTTCTCCGTCAACCGGAATATTCTCTCCCGGTTTTACAACAAAGCAATCTCCCTTTTGTACCTGTTCGATCGATACCTGAACTTCTTTTTCTCCACGGATCACAACCGCTGTCTTTGGCGCAAGCTTCATCAGTCCTTTTAATGCATCGGTCGTCTTTCCTTTGGATCTTGCCTCCAGCATCTTTCCGACGGTGATCAGTGCAAGGATCATAGCTGCTGATTCAAAATAAAAATCATGCATATAAGACATTACTGCATCCATATCCCCATGCATCTGCGCATCTGTCATTGCAAACAGTGCATACGTACTGTATACAAAAGACGCTCCGGATCCAAGTGCCACTAGGGTATCCATATTCGGTGCCCGGTGGATCAGTCCTTTGAATCCACTGATGAAAAACTTCTGGTTGATCACCATGACTGTAATCGTCAGAAGCATCTGTAACAGTCCCATCATTACATGATTGTCTTTCATGAATCCCGGAACCGGCCATCCCCACATCATATGACCCATAGAGAAATACATCAGGACGATCAGGAATCCAAGTGATGCAATCAGACGCTTCTTTAATGCCGGTGTCGTTCTGTCTTTTAACATATCTTCTCCGGCAGATACTGATGATGACTGTGTCTTTGCCGTTCCTTCTCCTTTTTTCGATGCTCCGTATCCGGCATCTGTGACTGCCTTAATGATCTCCTGTTCACTTGCAGTTCCCTCTACTCCCATAGAGTTGGTAAGCAGACTTACCGAGCAGGATGTTACACCCGGCACTTTCGAAACTGCTTTTTCGACTCTGCTGCTACAGGCTGCACAGCTCATGCCGGTTACTATATATTGTTCCATTGTTGTCTTGTTCCCTCCTGTCATTATTATTTTTCTTATTCCTTTATAGTAAACTCAGAAAATGCTTTCCGAGCAGACTATACATCTATAAACTTTACTTACCGCATCAGCTTCTGTAACACCTTTACCAGTTCATCAACCGTCTCATCTTTTCCGTCCCGGATGTCATCTGCCACACAGGTACGGATATGATTCGCCAGCAATACTTTATTAAAGCTGTTCAGTGCCGCATTCACCGCTGATACCTGTACCAGAATCTCCGGACAATAAGCGTCCTTTTCCAGCATTCCTTTGATGCCGCGTACCTGACCCTCAATCCGGCTCAGACGATTCATCAGATCCTTGTATTCTTTATCCGAACGATGCTTGGACGAGTGACAACAGCATTCTTTTTCTGATTTGTTTTCCATATTATCTGTATTCTTGTCTTCCATAAGCATACTCCTTTCACATTTATACCCTTACGGGGTATATGTATTTTATCTCTTATTATCACATAAGTCAAGGAATATATGCGTTCTTGATATATGTTTTCATTTATTGGTAGTTCCAATACAATTTTTAAAAAATGTCTATTTTATTTGACTTTCAAAATTTATAAGGAATATAATTCTTGCTGAAGGAAATAATGACAGCAGAACTGGAGGTTATATTATGCTGGAAGAACAGGCTATGATAACATTCTTAAAAAAATTCGATGAACACCCTTTCCTGGTCAAAATTAATGGACACGAACATCTGATCGGCGAAGGCGCACCTACATTTACCGTAAATTTCAAAAAGGTCATCCCATTAAAAGATCTGGTCACCAGTACTTCTCTTGCACTTGGAGAAGCTTACATGGATGGTGATCTTGATATTGAGGGAAACCTTTATCAGGCACTTGATAACTTTCTTGGTCAGATGGGTAAATTTTCAACTGATGAACATCATTTGAAATCTATCATGTTCCCATCTTCATCAAAGAAAAACCAAAAAAAAGAAGTCAGCAGTCATTACGATATCGGAAATGACTTCTACAAACTCTGGCTCGATGAAACAATGAGTTATTCCTGCGGATATTTCAAACATGAAGATGATACCCTGTATCAGGCGCAGAAGAATAAAGTTGATTACATTCTTGAAAAGTTATATCTGAAAGAAGGTATGACTCTTCTTGATATCGGATGCGGCTGGGGATTCCTTCTGATTGAAGCTGCTAAGAAATATAAAATTAAAGGTACCGGCATCACCTTAAGTGAAGAACAATACAAAGAATGCCAGAAACGTATCAAAGAGGAAGGATTGTCCGACTATCTGGAAGTCAAGCTAATGGACTATCGTGATCTTCCTTCTGACGGCAAGATGTATGACCGCGTTGTCAGCGTCGGTATGCTCGAACATGTCGGCCGTGAGAATTATCAGTTATACTTAGACTGTGTCAGCAAGGTCATGAAAGACGGCGGTCTGTTCCTGCTCCACTTCATCAGTGCATTAAAAGAGCATCCTGGTGATCCATGGATCAAGAAATACATCTTCCCGGGCGGATCTGTTCCCAGTCTTCGTGAAGTCATGAACTGCATGGCAGAAGATAACTTCCATACCCAGGATATCGAGGACTTACGTCTTCACTATAACCGTACGCTTCTCTGCTGGGAGAAAAACTTCAAGGATCATATTGAAGAAGCACATACAATGTTTGATGAACGTTTCTTAAGGATGTGGGATATGTACCTCTCTGCATGTGCCGCCACCTTCCATAACGGAATTATTGATATCCATCAGATTTTAATGACAAAGGGAATTAATAATGATCTTCCTATGACGAGATGGTATTAAAAAATGAATCAGCCGGGGATATGAACAATATTTCCCGGCTTTAATAAAGATGGATACCATGCTGCACTTAACATCTAATACACATGCATAAAAAGGAGCGGAGCCGGAATCCTGTCACTCCTGACAAAATCCCGACTCCGCTCCTTTTCGATATGTATTCATTTCAATCAGAACGTCGTCTAATTTACCATACTATCCTTTATTCATTCTCCGTTCGATACCTACTCTTTGGATTTACTTCTTTCTTTTTTAAATACACGTATCATGAAATAACTAAATCCGCCAATATATCCAACCAGTGTAATCACCATCATAATAATTGCATCTATCGTCATAGTTCATACCTTCTTTCTATTATTTTGCAGCTTTGTTATCTTTCATAGCTCCCCTTGCAGTCTTTGTATTAAAGAACTTGGATAGTGCAAGACCTACAAGGATCACTACTCCGAACTGAAGTAATACAGTTCCTGTGTTATCCTGAATAATAAACGGATTCAGCCAGGTATCCGGGAACCATTCCTTTGTCTGTAATAACCAGTAAACCACCATGATCACTACCAAAACCGGAATCAGATACATACATCCGGTATAATATGCTTTTGGAAGATGTACATCTGCACCTTTTGCATTTACTTCCTGTGTACGTAATTTTTCCACACCATATTTCCATGCCAGGATTGCGATAAAGGCACCACTTATCAGAAGTCCGATTCCCCATACCCAGTCCTGATTATCAATGTTAACCAGTGACCAGCATGAGAAGCATCCTACTAAGAATCCTGCGAAGCAGACACTGACAACTGCTTTCTTCCGCGGCAATCCAAGGTCAACAACACATTTTACTCCAACTTCGATCATAGAGAACAGTGATGTGATTGCTGCAATTGCAAGTAATCCAAAGAAGATAAAGGAAATGAATCTTCCACCCGGGATTGTTGTAAATAACTGATAAATGTAAATAAATGTAAGTCCGAAGTTGCCCTGACTGAGTGCTTCATTCGCTGCCTCCGGTGTAGCTGAAAGTGCACAGATTGCCGGGATAACTACCAGTGCCGAGAGGATTGCTCCAAGGTTATCACCAAGTCCCATGATCAGACAGCTTGTCGGAACATCTTCCTCTTCTCCTACGTAGTTCGCATATGTAATAATGAATCCCCATCCGGCTCCGGTGCTCCATGCTGCCTGGATGAATGCCTGAATCCATGTATTCGGGCTTAAAATATACTCTTTCTTAACAGTAAAGAGATACTGAAGTCCCTGATTTGCTCCATTTAATGTAACTGCGTAAATTGCTAATCCTACAAGGATGATAAACAGTGCCGGTATCGCTACTTTACAGAATTTTTCAATTCCACCTGCAATTCCCTGATAAACGATGAAACATGCAAGTGCAAATCCGATCGCATGGAATAAAATAACCTGTGCCTGTGAATCTGTAAATGCTGTCCACATTGCCGATGTCGTCTCTGTTGACAGATTCGGTTTAAATGCTGAAGTAACAGAATTAACTGCGTATTTCAAACAATATCCCTGAAGTACACAATAATAACTCATCAGGAAGAAACATACTGCTGCTACAAAGAATCCCATCCATGTATATTTCTTTCCACCTGCATCACGAAAAGTACCGATACATCCAAGTCTCGTCTTTTTACCGAATGCCATCTCTGTGGAAAGGAGCGGTACTGCAAATACCAGCATTGCAATCGTCCATGCTATGATAAATGCTCCACCACCGTTTGCCGCACACACTCGTGGGAATCGCCATACATTACCAGTACCAATACACATACCTAACGCGGCGGCTATGTAACCTATGGTACTAAATTTTTCTTGTTTCTGTTCCATAACTCAAACCTCCATTCGAATATCGAAATTAATTAGAAATGAATACCTTGTAACCATAGTGTAAAAGATGGTTATTAAATTGTCAATATAAAATATTAAGTTTTTTTATACAAATATAAGAAAGTGTAATATTAAACGCATTTTGTTTTATTGTTTGTTAATTTCTGATAATTTGCCAGTAAATAGACTGGTTTTCATACTTTAGTCTAATACATCTACAATTTCGGATGCATATTTCGGTATCTACAGAACCTGCCACCGGCAGCTCCTTTCGAACACATGGTGATACACAAAAACCTGTATCAGACTTTCTATCATCTGATACAGGTTTCCCGCTTTCTCATAACAATTCATTATACTATATATTTTCTTTTTTAATTTTAATTCTTTGTATTCTTTCACATAAGCTTCTTATGCTACAGATCTTCTTCAATATGCTCTCTTCCCTGGTCTACGATCGTACGCACATGATCGTCTGCCAGTGAATAGAACACGGATTTTCCTTCTCTTCTGCTCTTAACCAGTTTGTTCTGTTTCAGGATCCTGAGCTGATGTGAGATTGCAGACTGTGTCATATTCAGTGCCTCTGCCAGATCGCAGACACACACCTCTGCTTCGAACAACACGAACAGGATACGCATTCTGGTCGAATCACCGAATACCTTGAACAATTCTGCAAGATCATACAATTCCGTTTCTTCCGGCATCTTTTCATTTACGATCTTCAGAAGATTCTCATGTACCTCACATGATTCACATACTTCCATTCCTTCTTCTAATTTTGCCATCTGCCCACCAGCCTTTTCTATAAGTTTTTCACAAATAATGCGCGGATTGCATTCAATACAGCAATGACCATAACTCCGACATCAGCGAAGATTGCCATCCACATATTCGCAATTCCGAGTGCTCCCAGGACCAGGCAGATTGCCTTGATTCCAAGGGCAAAGTAAATATTCTCATATACGATGCGCATACATTTTCTGGAAATCTTGATTGCTTTTACGATCTTCTTCGGATCATCGTCCATCAGGACAACGTCTGCTGCCTCGATTGCTGCATCTGATCCGAGTGCTCCCATGGCAATTCCGATATCTGCTCTCGACAGTACCGGTGCATCATTGATTCCGTCTCCGACGAACGCAAGCTTTTCTTTCTCTGATTTCTGACTCAGAAGCTGTTCTACCTTCGCAACCTTATCTGCAGGAAGAAGCTCACTGTACACTTCTCCGATTCCCAGTTCTTCTGCAACCTTATCTGCCACACGCTTCATGTCACCAGTCAGCATAACTGTCTTTGTGATGCCCGCTTTTTTCAGATCTCTGATTGCTTCTTTTGCATGCAGTTTTAATTTGTCTGAGATCAGAATGTGTCCTGCATATTTTCCGTCTACTGCAACATGGACGATCGTACCGACTTCTTCACATTCACTGTATTCCACATTCAGATATTTCATAAGTTTGGCATTACCTGCCGCTACCGGAATACCGTCAACCTTTGCAGTCACACCTTTACCGCTCAGTTCTTCAATCTCTGTCACACGGTCACGGTTAATCTGTTTGCCATATGCTTTCTGAAGACTCTTACTGATCGGATGAGAAGAAGAACACTCCGCAAGTGCCGCATACTCTAATAACTGTTCTTCCGGCATCGTATTGTGGTGAACTCCACTCACCTCGAATACGCCTTGCGTCATGGTTCCTGTCTTATCGAATACCACATATTTTGTCTGTGCCATCGTCTCCAGATAGTTCGATCCTTTTACCAGAACACCTTCATGACTTGCTCCGCCGATTCCTGCAAAGAAGCTGAGCGGGATACTGATCACCAGTGCACACGGGCAGCTGATAACCAGGAATGTCAGTGCTCTGTAGATCCAGTCGCCCCATTCCGGCGCAAGCGCAAACGCAAACATTCTGACCAGTGGCGGTAAGATTGCAAGTGCAAGCGCACCATAGCAGACTGCCGGTGTATAATATCTGGCGAATTTGGAAATAAAGTTCTCAGATCTTGATTTCTTGGAACTTGAATTCTCTACCAGATCCAGGATCTTGGATACGGTAGATTCTCCGAATTCTTTTGTTGTACGGATCTTCAGAAGCCCAGTCAGGTTAATGCATCCACTGATGACTTCATCACCGGCTGCCGCTTCTCTCGGAACACTTTCCCCGGTCAGTGCACTGGTATTCAATGTACTGCTTCCTTCTTCGATCACACCATCGATCGGGACTTTTTCTCCCGGCTGAACGACGATAACCGTTCCGACTTCCACTTCATCCGGATCTACCTGTTCAAGGTCCCCGTCTTTTTCAATATTGGCATAATCCGGACGGATATCCATCAGATCACTGATATTCCTGCGGCTCTTTCCGACCGCATAACTCTGGAATAATTCTCCGATCTGATAGAACAGCATAACCGATACGCCTTCCTTATAGTTACCAAGCGCAATTGCTCCTATCGTAGCAACTGCCATCAGAAAGTTCTCATCGAATACCTGCTTATTCAGAATCCCTTTGAACGCCTTCCTTAAAATATCATATCCGACAACCAGGTACGGAACCATATAAAGTACGAACTTCAGCCACCCTTCTACAGGCAGGAACTTCAATATGATCATAAGTACCGCTGCGATAATAATTCTGGTCAGAGATTTTTTCTGTCTTTTCGTCATATCTTTCCCCAGCCTTTCTCCTTACACTCTTCTCAACGCTTCTTCATTCTGCCTGATGAAGCCGCTCCACAATCATTTTCCTTCACAAAATACTGCGTATATCCTGTTTTTATGAGTATTTTCTCTTACAGGAAGATCTCACAGTCATCTTCTACAACTTTACAGTTCTTCTGCACATCCTTCATTACTTTCTTAGGATCTGCACCCTCTTCAAATTCTACGATCATCTTTAACATCATAAAGTTTACAGTTGCATCCTTTACTCCGTCTGTGTTCTTAGCTGCCTGCTCCATTTTGTTTGCACAGTTTGCGCAGTCTACGTCGATTTTGTAAGTTTTTTTCATGATAATACTTCCTTTCTTTTTCGTTGTTTGATTATTTGAATATATGAACAGTTATTCATATGTTTGTTTTAATTATAGCATTTTGCTTCATGATGTCAATAGATTTTTTCTATTTAGTTCATCATCGTGGCTTACCCCGGTCCATGAGAAAGGCTTGGTATTATGTTTGTTGCTGGATGTCAAGATGCAGAAGTTCTAAGGCAGTCCGCCTTCCCTAAGAACGAAAGGGTCTCCGCTC
>OLPA01001292.1_pt1 | contig 21251 bp, 23 predicted proteins | sample 1672811 | NCBI WGS metagenome assembly OLPA01 (sample SAMEA3136726, study PRJEB25190) | human gut metagenome | biome: human gut; feature: human-associated habitat; material: faeces | place: Austria | collected 2013
CTCATCTTTACGTTCCTGCTGCCGCAGATCGCGTCGGCCGTGTCGCTTCTCTCGTGGCAGTACTGCGCTGAATTCAAGGCGCTCACGGGCAAATTCTATTATCATTTCACGCTCGGCTTCGTCCCCTACTTTGTGCTCGGTTACTATTTGGTCCGCAAGGAGTTTTCCTTGACCGCAAAGCGTGTGCTTTACGCGCTCGGTGTGCTCGGCTTCGTCCTCACGGTCGTGCTGACGTCGTTCGCCTCGCGTTTGCAGGGCGCGGCAACAGAGCTGTTCTACGGCTACGATTCGCTCAATGTACTGTTTGTCTGCGTGGGGCTGTTCGTCTTTGTTGCGCTCTGGGGTCTTAACCATTTTGGACCCTCTGTCGGCGAGCAGCTGGGGCTTTCCGTGCGCGAGTACACGAAGCAGGAGCTTCAGAAGGCGACCGAATATTACGCCGCGCAGGTAAACCGGCTCTCCGGTCTTGTACCGCGCGATGCAGACAGTCTTGCCCATCTGGACGATTTTGAAACGCTTTCCAAACAGGCTGGCGCGGGCTATGACAAGCTGGCGCAGCGGTATGCGCTGTTCACAGGCTCTCATGACCCGGTCAAAAAGCTTGCCACCTGGCGCATGTTCAGCCAGTTCGGCATCACGGGCATTTTTGTCTGCTTCACGGGCGAGGCGTGCGTAAACCCGGACACATACGAGGTCTGGCTGCCGTTTACGATGTGCCACGAGCTGGCGCACCGGCAGACGGTCGCTGCCGAGGATGGGGCAAACTTCTGCGCGTATCTGGCGTGCATGGAAAACGAAAGCCCGGAATTTCAGTATTCTGGCGCCATTGCCGCCTACGTCTACTGCCACAACGCGCTTTATAAGGCGGACAAAACCGCGGCAAGCGAAATCTGGGCAGATCTTTCCGACGGTGTGCGCGCCGACATTCAGGCGGCAAACGAGCATTACGCGCAGTACGAGGGCAAGGTGCAGGATGCGGCGACAAAGGTCAACGATACGTATCTGAAGGCGTTCTCTGAGGAGTCCGGTGTGCAGAGCTACGGCGAAGCGGCGGATTTGCTCATCGCGTGGTACCTCAAACAGGCGTAAGAAGAAAAAACGGCAAAAACGAAAAAATGTCCTTGACAAACGCCGGGAGCTTTTGTATAATAACTCCCGCAATGGACAGTTAGCTCAGCTGGTATGAGCACATGCTTGACGTGCATGGGGTCACAGGTTCGAGTCCTGTACTGTCCACCAAAAAGCTCCGAAATCGCTTGATTTCGGAGCTTTTTCTTGCATTTTGCAGTCAAAAAGTTCAACCATATTTTTGAAGTCACGTATTGACCCAAACCGTGACCCAAACCGCGATGTACGTCGATGTACAAAACAGTACGAAATAGCACGAAAAGACCATTCCGCAGCGCATAAGACGTACATAAAATCGGTATTTTTTCACGAGAAAAGGGCGCGCTGCCAAATGGTAGTACTAAATAAGTAAACATTGAAAAAATCCAGCAAAATCAATGCTTTTCATGCTGTAAACGTGGTGTGAGGGCAAAACAATTGAATACTGACAGTCTCGCATGGCGTTGATATGCAAATAGAAGCGTCCTTTTCCCATTTCTACGCCATATGTATCTGCCCCTATGGCATTTTTTACATTCGCAGAGGCTTTTCTCATCGAAATCAACACTTTTCCAAAACCAGAGGAAGGGAGGTGCGAAAATGACTGCATTCCGTATTAAAGAACAAGAGATTACACGGTTGTGTCCAACTATCATCTGCGGGATATGTCGCCGGCACTGAAAGCGAAAGTTTTTTTATCCCTCATACCATCCCTGCTGGAGAATTGGGACTATACCATGAAAGGTCTTGCACGTATCTGCGAGGACGGCATTGGCAGCATCAGCAGCAGTGTCCGAGATCTGGAGACGCATGGCTACCCTACCGACACAAGGAGCAAAGAGAGCGATTTCGAAACTTCTTTATAACAAAGCGAGAGTAACGCCTTTTGAATTGAGACGAAGGTGGTTACTTTCACTACGTTATCTGATATAAATTCGCAAATAGCGAAATTATATCTTGACTTGTGGCTTGTAATTTGCTATTATAGTATTGCAGCGAAAAGTAGAGCAGGTGCTCTGCTGGTCTTCTCCCCCAAATTGGAGTGCATCCGCACTCGCGGAACATCTTGACGGTGTTCTACCCCACGGGGGCGGCACACGGCTTGACCCCCGATGCGCCGTCGCCCGGCATGGCCCAAGCCGGGAGCTTGGACCATGCCCAAAGGAATTAGATGGGTTGTCCTGTATGCACCAACTCTTTCCCGGGAGGGAACCACACCAACTATACTTCGTGGTTCTCGAAAGAGGTATGTTATGCAAAAGCATAAGAAATCGCTGTTCATGCAGGACAGTCTCGGCAACTCGTCGGTTCCCCGGACTTCTCACCGTTCCAAGTTCAAGCGTAAATGGCGCAAGACCGTATTCCGGTTAGCGTTTAAGGCGCTTGAAGTGCTGCTGGTGGTTTTACAAATCATCCAGTGCTTTTGTGAGATGTTCAAGAAGTAAGACGAGGTGGTGCAGCAAACGGGAAGCCCATCTAATTTTTGTTTATTAGGCCAAGTGGCTTTGATATTATAGATCGAACCTTAATAGCTGGGAGGTGGCAAGAATGATTGGAGATGTATTGAAGCGTACGCGTATCATTTATGGATATAAGGCCAGCGAAATGAGTTCAGAAATTGGCATCTCTGCGAGTTACCTTTCGGAAATTGAAAACAACAAAAAGCAACCATCTTTGGAATTACTTCAAAAATATGCGGATATTTACGGCATCCGATTATCTTCTTTGATATTGCTTTCTGAAAACATGGATGAAGCAGAAAAGTCTGGCAAAGGAACTGCCTTTGTCAGAAACATGATGGCGCACTTGATACAAAGTATGTCTGCGGCAGCAGGTGATCCAGATGAAGAATAAAGCGCCGATTAGAAAATATGACATCACGCAATGTGCTCTTTATAAATGTCGGACGAAAAAGCGTCTTGAACATCTTCTGTGTCTTGAACCCGGTGGTCTCAAAATAATTGATAGCATCATCGGGTATCACAAATTTGAAATCGATAAAAAGCATTCTAATGAAAGAAGAGAGATAACTGCTCCGGATAAGATACTTAAAGCTATCCAGCGCAGAATCCTTTACCTGCTTCACCGGGTCATCCGGCCCGAATGGCTTATCTCTGGAGAAAAGCAAAAATGTTATATAGACAACGGAAAGGCACATCTCGACGGAAAATATGTTCTGACTATTGATATTAAAAAGTTCTATGATAACTGCACACGAGAACCTGTGTACCAGTTTTTTGTGCAGAAATTGAAAACTTCCCCTGATGTGGCTGAAAAACTAACTGACATCATAACATACAATGGTGGTATCCCAACCGGATGCCCAACAAGTCAGATTATGGCTTTCTATGCTTATTCTGATATGTTTTCAGAAATCTCTGATCTGGCGAAGCAATGCGGTTGTAAATTCACTTTGTACGTGGATGACATGACTTTCTCTAGTAAAAAGCCTTTCTCTCCCAATCAGTTGAGACAAATGATTGATTGTGTACTGAGAAAATATGGTCACAAGCCTAAATACCGCAAAGTAAAGTATTACGGTCCGTCTGACTATAAACCAATTACAGGAACGGTGGTCACTCCTGAACAGTCCCTTGCTGTACCTAATGGGCTTCAAAACACCATATATGATGCGTTTCAGAAGGTAAAACCACTCATTGGCACTGAAGCCTGTTCTGAAGAAGATGCAAAACAAATTCTATCATTAAAAGGACAGATACAGGCTGCCCGCAATATCGAAGAAGTAAAGTTTCCTGAGATTAGACGGTTAACGAACCAGATCAAGGTGTCAGATGCTCAATCTGCATCAAAACAAAAAAGACAGATCCACAGATACAGCAAGAAAATTCGTGTAAAACAACGAGCAACTACAAATAATGCGGTGGGAGTGCCGCCTTTGGCTTAGACCGAGGGTGACGCTCCCGCTTCTTTTTTTGTTTTAGTACTTAAAAATCGCTTGCAGCATAATGAATAGGGTAGTTCTTGCCTTTCGGCGTATCTTGTTCTTCACAAACCAGATTATATATCTGGTCCTCTAAGTCCGACCAGGACATATCTTTACGAAAGCCTTTCGTATTATCAGCCCAAACATTTAAGCAAAACATGGCGAATACCATTTCACAGCTACGGCGAGGAAATAGCCCCAAATATGATGAATAAAAATCTTTTGTATATTGATAGTGATGTGTATGAATAAAGTCTTTCCACTTCATTGGGATTTCTTCTTCATCAATAATATCAATAACAGAAATTTCTTCTAACTGCCGCTTTTGAGGATCACCCCATGCTTGTTTAAGAAGATTGACTGCACTTCTATCGCTGGATGGAGCACTGTATCCGAATATAGTAATCATAAAAGATTCATCAATTGCCTGTTGAACAGCCTCCCAGCAGTTATGTATATAAGCATCACTCTCGTAGTCTTTTTGAGCAACAGGATAAAGCAGTTTTGTCGGGGAAAGCTTTCTCTTGCAGATAGGACAATTTGCGGTTTTTATCCCAAATTCTCCATGTTCCTCACAATATCCCATTGCAACATTTCCGTGTAAGCAAAGAATATGAGGAAGATTATCAGTTATGCTGTAGCAACGGATATAGGCCTGCAATAATAAAGGGTCCCAATTAAAAGTTGCGATAACATCTTTCTCGGTCAAACTGAGAATGAGAAGATCATAAATTGTAGGTTCGTCAGTAAGTTCCAAAGATTCAAAGTACCGGTATAAGCGTTTTTCCAATTCCTCAGTTGCATATCTACATTCCGGTCTTGAATGTAACTCTGAATAAATATCCTCAAGATTGTTGCTTTGGGTTCTTAGTTCTATTCCATCCAAAACTTCTTGTAAGTTCAGATTCTCAATCAAACCATTCATAACAGAGGATTTTCTACCATTTTTATCTCCATTAGGAATTGCTGCTATTGTTGCGCCGGCTCCTAAAATTACTGTGTGTCGATTCATGTCACGCCTCCAATCATTGGTATAAACATATTATACTTAAATTTATGGGTTTTTCTACCCTACCCAAACAATGCTTTTTGCTCCAATTCGCATTGCTTCATTTGAGTCCGTTCTATCGACCTTTTTAGAAAATCCTCCACATTCCGACGCATGGCAGCATAAAAGAGCACAATAAAGGATTCCCTAAATAATTCAAGTTACTGCCCGAAAGCGAGAAACATATCACGGAACTGGATATGATTTCAAACGACTATATGAGGATAACATCTACTACAAAGGTATCGGACTTTTAGAAATGTCCAAAGTATTTGATAGCAGGCAAAAATGAAAGAAATGGCATAGCCGAAGCTATGCCGTTTCTCTTTCACCTTAGAATGGTTTAGCTGAACCCACCTAAACGGCGGCGCGCCCGCTATGCCTTGCGTCACATCACTTCCCGGCCGATCATTTGACCGATGGTGTCCGCAGCCTGCACGCGCATGCTGGGCGTGGAGTGGACGTAGGTGCTGAGCGTGAACCCCGCGCTGTAATGTCCGAGCATTTCGGAGAGTGTCCGCACGTCAACGCCGTTTTTGAGTGCCAAGGTCGCGAATGTGTGTCGCATGTCATGAAATCTCACATGTTCCGCGCCGATGGCTTCCAGAATCCGGTCATGCATGGCGCGGAAGGATGCCGGGTCGAGCATTTCTCCGGTTTTCGGGGACGGGAACATATAGGGATTATCCGGGTGCTTTTCGTGTTCTTCCACCAGAATCTGCACGGTGCTCTCCGGAAGTGTCAGCAGCCGCAGCGAGTTCTTTGTTTTCGGCTGGCTGACAACAAGCTGATGGTCGATGCGGCAGACGCTTTTGGTAACGGAAAGTGTTCGCTCCTTCACGTTCAGATCTTTCCAGAGCAGGGCCAGCAGTTCTCCCCGGCGCAGGCCGCTGGTCAGTTCCAGATAGAGCGGCGCAAACACACCGCGCTGCTTCGCTTCGCGCAGATATGGTCCAATCAGCTCCTCCGGCAGCACTTTCATCTCTTTTCGTACCGTTTTCGGGGCTTTGCAGTTTGCTGCCGGATTGCTCAGAATGAGCTTTTCTGCGACGGCCTGATCGAGACTTTTCCGCAGGATTCCGAGGATACCCTGCACAATGCGTGGGCTGAGCGTCGTTTCTTTCAGCGGAATGTGGCTGTAGTAGTGATTTCTGCCGTGCTCGCTCATCTCGTTGATCGCGCGCTGGATTTGAATGGTGCTCAGCTTTTCCAGCGGGCAGTTACCCAGCGCGGGAAAGAGATGGTTTTCCATGCAGTTGCGGTAGAACTGCTTCGTATTCGGGCGGATCTGCGGCTTGATAAATACCTCGTACCACAATGTCACCCATGTCTGCACGGTGTACTGCCCCGTGCGGGTCGGGTCAAGCTTCTGGCTTTCTTCGATCGCTGTTTTCAGCTTTTCTTTGACTTCTGCCTGCGTTTTCCCGAGAACATTTTTCGTGATGACCTTTCCGTCCTTGTCATACCCGGCGGTATATCGGCCCTCCCAGCGTCCGTCCTTCCGTTTGCGGATGCTGCCTTCGCCGTTGGCTCGCTTTTTGCTCATGTAAATTCCTCCTTTTCCGGTAGCTCACACAACTACCACAAGCACAGTGAAATAGCGAGTACTTTTTGCGCTCAGGCACATTTTTGTTCTGTGGACTGCCGGTTCAGCCAGCCGAGGAAGTTTTCCCGCGAGACAACGATGCGTCTGCCGATCTGAAACGCCGGAAAATCTGCACTGTGGGCGAGCTTGTAAGCTCCGGCTCTGGAAATGCCAAGGACGACAGCAACATCTGTCATGTTCATCATCAGGGGCAATTCTTCCAGCGAGTGATATTGTTTCTGGTTCATATGGCTTCCTTTCTCCCATTCAGGGAATCAAAATTTGTTTTTGCATGGCCGAGAAGAATTGTCCAATCAAAGTTTTTTATTCTATTTTCTTCACGCCGCCACGGTGGGCGGACGTGGCGTTTGTGTGGCGCAGACCTGCACGGATGCGCGGTCGGCCCATAAAACCGCACACATCGGCACGACGCGCCCCACGCCGCGGAGCAAACGGCTGCGCCGATGTGCGTTTCCGACTTGTGCCATAGTTCAACCGTTAGTCCTCCGCCTGCAGGCGGCATTGGGGTCAGGGTTCTCCCTGCAAGCTGTGTTTTGGTACCAAAACGCGATGCTTGCGCTTTTCTTGCGCAGCAAGAAAAGCCTGAAACGCAGCCTGCGTCTCCTGCCGCCGTTTCGTACACCGCATATAATCTAGCTTTTTTTGCACTTTGAATTCCGTAGTCGCTACATTAGTCGCTATGCCGGTTTGAAATTTGATTTTTTGCTTTGTGTAGTCGCTACAATAGTCGCTACGGCAGCGATTCAGGCGGCATTGCCCGGCAGCAGGAGATTTCTGGCAGCGGTTTTCATTTCATTTGCTTTTTCCACGCGCAGGTTTTCGCCGCCAAACAGAATCGGGGCGCAGATTTCCAAGATCCTGTCATAGATGCGGGCATGCGCAAGATCGTCTGGGTGCTTGAGCGCATCCAGCGTCAGATTTGTTGTGACGATCAACGGTTTGCGGCTTCGGTATCTGGCATCGATCACGGCGAAGACTTGTTCTAATGCATATTCTGTTCCTCGCTCTGCACCAAGATCATCCAGAATCAGAAGATCATAGGCATTCAGATTGGCAAGAAAGTCAGCACGCTCAGAGCCGAACAGTCCCGTCATACGATTCAAAATCGTCGGGAAATTTGTCATCAGAACCGGCACGTCCTTCTCCAGCAGCGCGTTTGCAATACACCCGGCAAGAAAGGATTTTCCGGTTCCCACATCGCCAAACAGGAGCAGTCCAATATTTTTCCGTGCCGCATCCTCCCAATGTTCCACATAGCGCTTGGCTTTGGCAGTCAGCCCTGGCGTTTTTCCGTTATCGTTGGCAAACGTGCAATCGTAGAGGCGGCGATCCTGTAGCCCATGTGCTTTTCGCCGCTGAATGCGTTCCAGACGCTCCCGTTTTTCTTCTGCTGCTTTGCGCTGTTTTTCCGCAGCACTCTGACAAGGGCACAGGCAGCGTGGTCGGAGAAACCCTGTCCCGCCGGGAGCAGGAATGACCGTTTGCCGCAAGCCATGACAGGTCTTGCAGTGCAGCAATCCATCAGCGGGATCGAGATACTCATCATCTCGCTGTATCTGCGCAGCTGCATTTGCCGTCAAAAACGCATGGACTTCTTCTGTAATTGGCATCATACGACATCTTCCTCCTTTACTTCGTAAGTTCGGATATTTGTCCGCGCGCACTTCTGTTCTCTAATCTCTTTATCTCTATTCTCTGGTGGACAAATGTCCGCTTTTGCGTCGGGCAGGAGCTTCTGCGCTTGTAAACGCAGCCGTTCCCGGCGTTTTCGCTCCGCTTCGGTGGAGGATCGCCCGACCAGCATCTGAATATCCGGCATATAGTACGCACCATCGGTCAGCAGCTCGACAAAGCCGAGTTTTAGGAAGATTTGCAGCGCGCGTTCTACGGTGCCGATCTGATGGCGGGTAAACGTTGCAATGGTCTGCGGCGTGTGCGGCAGATTTTCATGTAACAGGAGAATCCCATTGTGCTTGAGTGACATCAGATACATCTTGAGCAGCAAATTGGAATACAGAATTCCGTCCGGCATCGTTTCCAGAACAACCATCCGCTCACTGGTGAAGAAATTTTCCTTGAGCTTCATGTAGTAATATTTTTTGTTTTCTGACATAAACCCTCCATTCTTTTGAAATTGTTTCCGCCGTATTTGCAGCTCGCGCCCCGGCGATGGGGAACAGCGCGGACAGAGCTTGGCAGCTCTCACAGCTCGTGGAAGGGGTCTTGACTGCTTTCAACCCCAGCCACGGCAGCCTGTCTTACGTGCAGGCCGGACATTGTGTGTCCAAACAGATTGGGCGGCATGATGCAGCCTGCCAGGGCTGCCCACGGTGCGTTTCTCGCTCGCCCGTCTTGGGGACCCCGCAAAGCCGGACGGCTTTGTGGGGAGAGGAGAAGCAGCGTAGTGATTGAGCTTTCGTGCTTGCACGGAAGCGAAAGATACGCAGCTTGCTTCGACGAGGTCGTCGCGCGCACCGTGCGCTTTTCCCAACCTGCGGTGTGATCCGCGTTGCTGATATAAAATTGTCAAGGTACAAAGGGGAAAACATCTCCCTACTATCCCTCCCGAAAAAACAGCCATGTGAATACCAAATTTGGCGAAAAAAGCTGCACAAATTTTTTGAACGAAGCTATAGAACAAATCGAACGAATCCTAAATATAGGAATCAGAAATAATATAATTATTTGATATTATACGAAATAATCTTATAAAATCTAACTTTTTTCGATGTGTCGAAATGCTGACTGCCTTTTCTTAAAAGACAATATAAACAGCGCGGTGTAGCCTGTTTTTCAGGCCGCCCCGCGCTGTTTTACAATTTCATATAAGAGAACTGAGAGCATTATAATATCTGCTGGCGTTCTTTGCTTTGATCATGTTTCTGACTTTTTCGGAGCCGCAGACCGCTCCGATTTCCGGAGCACAAACTTTGCCTTTTCCGGCGGATACGGTGCATCCTGCGCGCTGCAAACAAAAACATCCGTCACGCGACCAGTTTTCTCCGCATTCCGGTTTCCAACCGGAACGACCACAAAATCACCGACTGCAAGCGGCAAGCCGCCTGTCAGATAGGCGCATTGAGATTGCATATAAAATCCAAGACATTTTCGCTTGAGGTGGCAGACCTGAGAGTCGCTTTTGGTTTTCTATGAATTGCAGAGAATGTCAGGGAGGTGCATCTGCCGAATGACGTTATTAAACATATTGAATAATTCGCTGTAGACATCAGAGGCGGCATCATGATAAAATAAACAAAACGGTAAAAGAAATGGGGCGGAGACAGATGATCAGAATTGATAAAGCTATTCTTGATACAAATGGCGTAATATGTGATAACATATCTCAGCTAAGCTCTTCTGACAGAGGCCTTTTAAGCCAGAATATTCTTGGCCATATTCGCAACTTCGTAGAGTATATTGCGGTCAAAGCATACTCCAACGGTCAAGACGTCAATCCTAATGACTATAATTTGAATGTGGCTGCTTTGAAAGATATGCAGCGCCGGGGGGAACTGCGGTTCCTGTATAGGTTTCACGAAATGCTTCAGAAATCTGTGTCGCATTATACTGTTGACAAAGATGGATCGGAGCGGCTCATGCTCAAATACTATGAGCATCTATTGAAAATCAAGCTATACTTGAAACAGGCTTTCAATTTAGATGTACTAGAGAATATCAGCGATTTCCCATTGAATACAGATACCGAGCTTTTGGATTACTATAAAAAAATCTCGGAAAGAATTGATACCCCAAGTTCGCATAGTTGTCCTGTTACCTATAATGACCGGTATTATGTGCAGAAAGTAAAACCGTTTTTTGTTAATCAAAAGATATATTATGAAGTTACATTTACTGCGGCAAATGCTAATGCAAGTAAGTTTGACCGGGTTATCGCATTTACACAGCACGAGATCGTCGATAATTATGCTGTAAAATTCTCAATACACAATGATATAATTCGCATTCTAGAAAAAGATATGTCTATTCTTGTGATTGATGGATATGAAGTATCTATTCGTCCCTGTGAATGGGATAATCTTTCTGAAATATTTGGCCCTAGAGTTAAGCATAGTACAAACTCTAATGAATATAAAGAGCTGATGCGATACCTCTCATCCGTCAGGATGTCTTTAACCGAACTTGTGAGTAGTGATCAAGATTACTATGATTTTGTAAAAGGGAAAATTACAGTCCGTGCGCAATCAGTAAAGATTTATGAGATGCTTGATCAGTGCCGCGATATAATCGTTGGCAATAAGCCAGGAGCAAATGTATTAAGGTATTTACTCCATAAAATGAATAATCGTATCATCAAATGGCAATATAGTAATAACCGTTGCGATAGGTTGTCTAATCTTTACTTGAATTATGGCTGTATTCCATTTGATTGTATGCCTTATTGCACCTCTCTCATACAACACAATCCAAGAATCTATGACTTGTTTGAATCCATTCCCGCTTCTGATCATGAGTTGTTTGCTCGATACATCAAAAACAACACCGAAATAGATGGACATCTATTTACACCAAGATCCGAAATCGAGGGCTTTGAAGACATTGATGATTTGATAAGGGAATACAATTCTTCCCTATACTACAAACACAATGGACGTAGAATTGAAGAATATAAGAATCATCTTTACATCAAAAGCTACGTCAAAGATAGTACTAAAATAATCGAAAAATTGCAGGAGTTAGCTTCGTCTGGTGTTTCTCAGTATACATCATCAGTTGATTCATGGATGGCAAGAGAATCATATACAATTGATGATGATGGCAAGAAAGAAGCCCTCCGGCAGATGTTTTCCAATTCGCATGTCGCACTGATTTATGGCTCTGCTGGGACTGGTAAATCTACGCTGATTAAGCACATATCTAATTTCTGGGCGGACAAGGACAAGATATTCCTTGCTAATACGCATCCTGCTGTAGATAATATGCGTAGAAAAGTCACTGCTGGGAACAGCGAGTATAATACGATTGCAAAGTTTCTCTCAAAGTGGAACAACAATACGGATTGCGATGTTCTCTTTATTGACGAGTGTAGCACAGTCAGTAACGATGATATGCGGGGCGTGCTGGAAAAAGCGAACTTCAAACTACTTGTCCTTGTTGGTGATATCTATCAGATTGAGTCAATTTATTTTGGCAACTGGTTTAGTATTGCTCAGAATTTCGTGCCGAAAACATCAATATTTGAACTGACCCATCCGTATCGCACAACTAGTAGCGATTTGCTAACAGTTTGGAATCGTGTGCGCAAGCTTGACGACGCAATTCTAGAGCCTTTGGTAAAGAATGGCTACGTTGCAAGATTAGATGAATCCATATTTGAGCATAGTGAAGAAGATGAAATAATCCTTTGCCTAAATTATGACGGGCTATATGGAATCAATAATATCAATCGTTTCCTGCAAAACAGCAATCCGAATGAAGGTGTCGTTTGGGGAATAAATACCTACAAGGTAGGTGATCCAATTCTATTTAATGAATCGAACATCTTTTCTCCGTTAATTCACAATAACTCCAAGGGGAAAATTTTCGATATTCATCCGGGTGAGCGGGAAATTCAATTCGATATTGAACTTGAAGAATCAATTAATGAGATTGATGCTTGGGAATATGATTTTGAACTTATTGGAGAATCTGAGGCAGGAAAATCTATTATCTCATTCACGGTGAGCAAATATCGAAGTACTGATGAGGATGATGAGGATAATAATTCTACCGTTGTTCCATTTCAGGTTGCATACGCGGTATCTATCCACAAGGCGCAAGGTTTGGAATATGATTCTGTAAAAATCGTAATTACAAATGAAACCGAGGAAAGAATCACTCACAACATTTTCTATACAGCTATCACACGCGCCAAGAATAAGCTAAAGATTTACTGGAGTCCCGAAACAGAACAGTCCGTTTTGGAGCGACTTGAGGTCAAAAGCTCTCAAAAAGATGCGCACTTGCTATCTCAACTTTCTTCTCTAACAATGGAAAATTAAAACGGACTAACACAAAAGCAACGTCTTCAAAAAACAGAAATCCCAAACTATCAGCATTGATAGTCTGGGATTTCTGCTTTTGCAGAGATTTATTTTTTGTCGTGTGCTTGACATACGGGTGGCGCAGGTCGTGGAAGCGGATACTGGGCAGCCCCGCCCTCCGGAGCAGCGTCTTCATGTGGAGGTAGGCCGAGCCGGGGTTGACAGGATCCTCCGGCTTCACCGGGTCGGGGAATATCCATTGGCTGATGGTATCCGCCTTGCGCCGCCGCAGGATGTCCGCCACCGTCTTCGGCAGGATGATGGTACGCATTCCCTTTCCCGTTTTGGTCTCACCGATGGTGTACTCGCCCTTCCGCTGGCTGTGGAGGGTGCGGCACACCTTCAGCGTGCCGCCCTCCTCGTCGAAGTCGCTCCATTGCAGTCCGCAGATCTCGCCGCGGCGCAGGCCGGTCATCAGCTCCGTCTGGAAGAAGTCCCGCCACACCTCGTCCTGCTCCACCACCGCAAGGAAGGCATCCAGCTCCTCGCCGGTTAGGATGCGCTTGGGCTTGTAGTTGGGTTTGGGCGCCGTTGTACCTTCGGTGGGATTTCTGGGAATGACATGGGCCTGCACCGCGTCTTTCAGTGCGGCGTGAAGCGTGGAGTGGATGTGGCGGACCATGGAGTCAGAGAGCTGATGCCCCATCTCGGGGTGCTCGCGGATGCGCCCCTCCGTTTTCAGACGGCGGTACATTCGCTGGATGTCTTGCTGAGAGATGAGGGAGATTTGCTTGTCGCCCAGCTGCGGCTTAATGTAGTATTCGATATAGCCGCGATAGCTTTTGAGGGTACCGGGCCGCACCGTACCCGCCTTGTACTCTGTGAGCCAGCGATCCAGCCACTGGCCCAGCGTCATGCGGCTGTCCTCGGTCAGCTCCACATCGCGGTAGCACTCGATGTTCTGGTGCAGCTTGTCCAGCAGGGCCTTTTGCGTCTTGGCATACACATGACGGAACAGCGGCTCGCCGTTTTCCCGGTGGCCGATGACGATGCGACCCTCCCAGCGTCCGTCCTCCCGCTTGCGCACCATGCCGTCACCGGCCGGTCTTCGTTTTGCCATTGGGATCACCTCCGATTTGTAACCAACATACATACCACAAGCTAGGCGGAATAGCTAGGAAAAGATTTTGCTTTTCTTTGCTTACTGTGACACAGGTTTTGCGCCGGTCACTCTCCCTGATAGAACAGCAGCACATCCTTGAAGGAGATCGCTCCGTGGGTTGCCGACACCTCACGGACGCTGCTGCCGCGCATTTTGTTGTACTCCTCGCGGGTCATATCCACATCGCCGCCCAGCAGATGGTTTGTCATGTTGTGCTCCACCGCCAGCTTAAACAGCAGCCTGCCCAGCCGGTCACCGTACACACCCAGTGTGCCTTCCAGCACTTCCAGCAGCACCTTCGGCAGGAAGTCGCTGGACTTTGCGGTGTGCAGATAGCCATCATAAAACCGTATTGCCTTTTCCACAAACTCACTTTGGGAGAAACAGTTGTCCTCTTTATACAGTAGTTTTACTCTGTTCCACGTCTCGTCCGGGAGCCAGATCGTATGTCTGCTTTTTCCATGTTCTTCCATTGATTGTATCCTTTCTTTTCTATCAAAGCGTCGTGCCAAACCCTTGTAAACACTTGCTTTTTTCGTACTTTCTGCAAAATAAGCGCCGCAGCTCTCAAAACAGGCGTTGAAAAGCGTCGTGCGAAAAACCCCGAAACTGCCCGCACTGCGGGCAGTTGTGGCCGGAACGGCAGCAACAAAGCGTCGTTCCTTTCACCTGCTCCTTTTTCGGCGCACCGAAAAGGCCTCCAAAATCGCTCCAAATCCCCCTGGGCGTGGGTTTACCCTGCTACCCTTCTGCGAGGCCACACAGCGGCTCACAGGGGCGAACACGGGGGTTCACTGGGGCTGCCTATCCCCAGCAGGTTCAGGCCATCCCGCAGGCTCTTCACCATGCCGCGACGTACCATGACCCAGCACTGTACGAGGCGGAATAATGTCTCCCCATAGACGCTGTTCATTTCATCCCGACACCGGCTGGCAAACGCACTTTGCTCCAGAGTCAGGCTGCCGCATAACGGGTCGCAGAGAAACAGTGCCACGGCATTTTCGTCCAGCAGATCATCGTGAGCCTTGCGCCACGCTGTCATGATGTAGCGGCGGGTATCCGCCGTGCGCTTAGCCACATACAGCGGGTCACTGTCGATCAGCGCACACAGCAGTTGCGAGATCATACTGCCTCACCTCCGCGCGTCGCGTTGTCCTGTTCCGCCAGTTGCTGTTGTATCCGCTGACGCTCGGCTGCGGCTTCCGCCATAGCTAACTGTCGCTGATGGAACTGCTCTATCGCCTGTCTCCACGGCAGCAGTGTGTAGAGCAATGAGCCGTTTCGCTTGCGGCCATTCTTGAGAACGACGGAGGTACGCTCCGTGCGGATGAGACCTTTCTCCTCCAGAGATCGCACATATTTGCACACCGTGTTGCGGCTCATGCCCACCGCATCACCGATGGTACGGTAGCTGGGGTAGCACTGGTAGGTCTTGCGATCCTCACAGAACAGCAGGAACGAGTACACGGCGATCTCACCGGGTGACAGACCAAGTTGGCAGATGATCTTCGGTACGGGGTAGTAGCTTTTGACATGGTCGGGCTTCTGCCACGGCAGGGTGCGGGTCATCGCGCACCGCCTGTCTGCGACTCTACCCATTGGCAGAATTTTTCTTTCGGGACAACGATGCGGCTGCCCACACGCAGAGCAGGGAAGCTCGTTTCGTGCATGAGCTCGTAGGCGCTGGAGATAGAGATACCCAACATCTTTGCTACCATTTCCGCATTGAGGAATAACGGCAGCTCATCGTAGGTGGTGTATTTCGATACTTTCATTTTGCGTTACCTTTTCTTTTTTGAATTACCGCAATCGTATCTGATTGACTTGCGGCCATCCATCAGATACAATGTGAGCATAGCACAGCCGAAAATCAGGCGCAATAGCTCCAGCGGTTGTTGGGTACACAACGAAAACTCCATCGGAAACGGAGGATGAAAGCATGGCCTATCAGAACGACAGTCTCTTTGAGTGGTTTGAAGTGTCGTTTGGAAAGAAAAGCAGCATCGTGGCAGGCAAGGAATATCCGCTGGGATATTTCGCCGCCGAAGCCTTGGAGATAGACGACGCGCTTCTCACGGAATTGAAAGAGCTGACCCAACTGGCCAATGAGGAATTCAATGTATTTCTGAACGCGCGGACAGCGTCCAGCGCAGGCATGGCGGTTCAGGAATTAGACAGGGCATGGGCGCTTATCAGACAGTTCCCGCTGTATAACAAAATTCCGCACTGGGATGGAAAACGCAGCGCTGTCAGCTACATGATCCACGATTTGCGTGAAGATGCAGCGAAGCATGATCGTATGTTCACGGTCGGGACACAGGAGAATGAGTTGCTGCGGCGCTGGCAGGGACGGTATAGCTGCATGGCCGATGACATCAAGCGGTTCCAGTATGACGTGGACGACATGTTGACCGACTTTTTTGAGGAGTTGCCTTCCCGCAGGCCGGAGGCCTACGCGGCAGCATTTGAGGAGTGTATGGAGTCTTTCGGGGAGATCTATTCGCAGACAGAGGACAAAGATGATCTTGCGTATATGGACGAACGCAAGGACAATTTTCCGGTGAACATTTCTTTCACGGTGGAACGGAACCAGAAAACGGGACTGCCATTTATTGCGGAAAAAATGACCTTCGAGGACTTGGTCAGCTTTCTGTACATGGATCTGTACCGCGGCATAGCAGTAGGGAATGTCCCGAGGCTATGCCACAACTGCGACAGGTGGTTTTTGCTGACAGGGGCATACGACACGGTGTACTGCCAGCGGATAGCGCCGGGAGAGGAGACGCGCACCTGCCGCCAGGTCGGCGCTCACCGCAAGGAGAAAGAAAAGAACGGCAAGGAATTTGCCTACCGCGAGTACAATAAGGTATATAACCGGCTGAAAACATGGAAGTATCGGGGAAAGCTCAACGCGGAGGACTGGAACCGCAAAGTGGCGTATATTCAGAATGTAAAGGCGGCGTTCTTAGCAGGCAGAATGAGTGACGCCGAGTATTTGGAGAAGTTGAAGCAGATTTGAAAAAAGGATTCCCCGCTCGATTCAAGCAGGGAATCCTTTTTCTTTGCTTACACCGACGCAGGTTTTGTGCCGCTTAACCGTCGTAGAGGACGTAGATCAGCAGACTGCCGCCATTCTCGATGATACAGACATTGCAGCGGAAACCGGCATCCACAAGGCCGTCCACACCAGCCTGCATCATGAGTTGGCGGAACGTGAAGTCCACCATGTCCTTTGTTTTGGCGTCCAATGTTTCCTGTGATGCGTCTGTCGGTACCGCCGCAGGGAATCGGTAGGTACTGTTGTCCAGTGTCAGACTTGCGTCTGTGGTGACACCGTACTGTGTGGCCGCATAGGCGTTGGCGGCATCAATAGCCGCTTGACGGTCTGCGGGTGCAGATGGCGTGAGTGTCGGTTCTGGCTCCGGTGTTGGTTCGGGTTCTATATAGCCCGTCTTGGCGTGGACAATCTCGGAGGGGATATCCTCTGGTGGTTCCTTAATCGGTTCGGGGGTATTGGCGGTTTGCGGAGCGCTTTCCTCTTGATGAGTATTCTCTTTTTGTGGTGGCTCCTGCGTTGTGATCGGCACTGTGTCCGGTTCATGCGCTGTCATTGTTGGCTCAGGTGTCGCTTGTGGCTGCTGTGCTTCTTCCCGCGCCGCTGGTGTTGGCGGCAATGTCATTTCAGTCAGGCTGCTCTGCATCTGCCCGCAGGTTATGAGCAGTAGTGCCGCACTGATTGCCAGTAGTGTAATCTTACTTTTCATCTTCAGCCTCCTCCGTTGCGCAAAGAACGGCCAGAGTTTCCTCTGACCGTTCTTTTTGGTATAGTTGTGATTCAGTTGTCAGTTCCAGCGCCAGTCGGAAGCCACACGCAAAGCTGTCGAACGCAGCATTCTCCGCCAGCAGCCCTCTTGTGTCCAGCAGCCGCAGCACCAGTTTGCGCTCCGGCTTTTCCAGCCGACGCATCAGCTCTCGAAAAGCTTCGTCATACTGCCGCTCCACTTCCGGCACGGGCAGTTCTTTCCAGAATTTGCGATGCAGCTCCCGCAGGGTGTCGTACATGATTCTCACCTCCCGAGACAAACAAGTATCACAGAAGAGGGAGAAAGTCAACGGGAAAGAATTACGATGTCACCCAAATCGCGCCGCACACACCTATCATCTCCCGCGCTTCTGCACATCTTCGTCGATGCGGCGCTTCCAGTCGGCGCTGAGGGGGCGGGCGGCGCGGACACTGCACACGGCCTCGCTGATGACCTCGTAGTTCAGGGCCGTACCGGCTTCGTCGCACTTGTAGTTCACCGCACGGTCAGCGCCGATGCCGAAGCGAGCCGCCTCCTTCGCCGCGTCGATGTTAGCGCCCAGGAAGAGGAACTCCCAACCATACTTCTCTTTCTGTCTCTCAATCATGCGCCGCACCGTCTCATAATCGTAGCGGCGGCTGGCATTCTCGTAACCGTCGGTGGTAATGATGAACATTGTCTTGTCCGGCACGTCCTCGCGGCGGGCGTACTTGTGGATGTTGCCGATGTGGTGGATGGCCCCGCCCACAGCGTCCAGCAACGCCGTGCAGCCGCGGGTGAAATACTCCTTCTCGGTCATGGACGGCACCTTGCCGAGCGGCAGGCGGTCATGAATGACCACGCTCTCGTTGTCGAACAACACCGTGGAGACCAGCGCCTCGCCCGCTTCTCTCTTCTGCTTGTCGATCATGGAGTTGAAGCCGCCGATGGTGTCCGTCTCCAGCCCCGACATGGAGCCGCTACGATCCAGGATAAAAACCAATTCTGTCATAATAGAAACCCTCCTTCGCTTGTTTGCACTGTCATTGTAGCGCATCGGAAGGAGGGTTTGGTCGCCTGTGGGGCGACATTTATTCGGCTTTCAGGCGCTCCGCCCACTGGGTTTCCCTGAACCCCACGAGGACAAAATCGTCGCCTACCAGCAGCGGGCGCTTGACCAGCATACCGTCTGTAGCGAGGAGCTTCAGCATTTCAGCCTCACTCATGCCGGGCAGCTTGTCCTTCAGTTCCATGGACTTATACAGCAGGCCGCTGGTGTTAAAAAACTTCTTCAGCGGCAGTCCGCTGCGCTGGTGCCATGCAGACAGCTCGTCGTAAGTTGGGTTCTCCAGCTTGATGTCGCGGAAATCATAGGCGATGTGGTTTTCGTCCAGCCACTTTCGCGCTTTCTGGCAGGTGGTGCATTTGGGGTAGCAGATAAAGGTCATGGTTCACGCTCCTAACAGACTCAGCATAGCAGTGTTTTTTGTTTACGGTTCAGCCTGAATGTATTCGCTCAATGCATCACGCATTCTTACAACAAGATCAATAGACTCGTTCATTAGTTCAGCATAATTATCCTGAATCGTAAAGTCCAAGCCCTCGATATATTTACATATACGCGACGATTTCCTGTGATTCATTCGCTGCCAAGAAAGCTCAAAACCCAATGTGCTTTCTATTTCATCTTTATGCGCATACACATTATCAAACAGCTTTTTGTTATTCGCGATCCAGAGTCCCACCCTTATCTTGTGTTCCTTATTCACCAAATCTATTGATATCTGGCACTCTGATGATCCGATTGCAATAGAATACCAAGGGTCTGTTGTCGCCTTTCGCTTATTGAAAGGCCTTCCACGTTGTTCAAGGATATCGTTGAATTGTGTCCAAAACTCCAGTCTGTAGCTTTGGGATTCATTCATACCTTTGTCCTGAGCAATGCGTTTTACAGTTTTTGCGAAGGCATTCGGCTGTTCGATGATTTTGAACTGGGGAGCCGGTTCAGAATTTCCAATTTTGTAAGCGTGAATCTCAATCAAAAAAAAAGAAATGCTATCATCGGTATGCTTATTGAGCCATTCAATCGCACTCGCATGCTCGTCACGGGCTGAAGCAACCACCCATACCACCACGGATGCGTCAAGTCCAGATGCATAAGTCAGAATTTTTCCCAAATGGTCGTGATTGGTCTGCTCAAGCTGGTTCTCAATCAGCACGACTTTTCCAGTAATTTCATCTCTGCACAAGATATCGCAGCGATAGCTTCCAACAAATTTTTCAGTCTCAATATCGGTAAGCGACAGATTCAATGTATTGCCAAGTTCCTGTATGTTTTCCTCCGCAGACAGCCACTTTGAAAAATCATATTGTTCATGAGTCCAGACCTTGCGAATATCTACTTCCTGCAATTTCCCAAGCTTCACCTTGTCCATCACTTATTACACTCCTAACAAACTCTGATCAAAGGCGAACAGGGCCTCGTTGATCTCAAAAATGTCGTACTTTTTCTGCCCAATGAAATACTCGATAATGACGTCGAATTTGCTGCTGGCGCTGAGGGCGTAGCCCGCGCGGGCGATGAGATCGCGGGTCTCGTTCAAATCCAGCTCCAGCGCGATAGCAAAGGCGATGGCCGTGGACTTGGAGGGCTTGTAGTCCGGATTGTTGCGGATCTTGGAGAACAGTTTGCGATCCACATTGGCCTTTTTGTAGACCTCGACGTCCTTCTTGCCGCTGCGGTCGATGAGCTTCAGCAGCGTCTCCGAGAAACCGGCATCCACATGCGCCAGCAGATCGTCCAGCCCACCAGCAGCCTGGGGAGCCATCATCGGCGTGGGCATTGCGCTCTCGCAAACGGCCTCCGCTTGGCTTTCGAGGACATTCATTTTGCGCAGGCGCTCCCGACGTGAATCTATGTGGACGTCCACATAGTGGTCGTCGATGTACTCGGCAATGTCGGCAAACAGCTTGCCGCTGATCTGGTAGGCCTTGCGGTCGAAAATGACGAGGTATACCGTCATGTCGTTGTGCAGCAGGAACTCACCGATGGTGTCCACCGCCACGCGCAGCGCCTGATCCTTGGGGTAGCCGAAAATGCCGGAGGAGATCAGCGGGAAGGCCACCGTTTCGCAGTTGTACTCCTTGGCCAGCACAAGGCTCGTCTGATAGCAGGAGACGAGCTGCTTCCGTTCACCGTGGTTGCCTCCGTTCCAAACAGGGCCGACGGTGTGGATTACATATTGACAAGGCAGGCGGTAGGCTTTTGTGATCTTGGCATCTCCGGTCTTGCAGCCGCCCAACGTCCGGCACTCGGCCAGCAGCTCTGGCCCCGCCGCACGATGGATGCAGCCATCCACGCCGCCTCCGCCCAGCAGGGACTCCTTGGCCGCGTTGACGATGGCATCCACGGGCATTTTCGTGATATCGTTGCGAACGATGATAAGGGGCATAGCGCACCTCCTGAATATTGCACTGAAAATATTTTATCATGCGATATGCCGATTGTCTATCAATTTGCGCTGTTACGGTTGTAAAACGCGCCGAAATACTCATTGCTCATTATTCCGATAATACTCCTTATGAGAAAATCGGCGATGAAGTGCGGTCGTTGACGGATGA
>OLPA01001295.1_pt1 | contig 21235 bp, 19 predicted proteins | sample 1672811 | NCBI WGS metagenome assembly OLPA01 (sample SAMEA3136726, study PRJEB25190) | human gut metagenome | biome: human gut; feature: human-associated habitat; material: faeces | place: Austria | collected 2013
CACCGTGTCCCCCCGGACCCGGAACATATTCCGGTCAAAGGCGATGTCGTTGCGCTCATAGCGGATCTCCACCAGCTTGCGCAGCAGCTGGTCCCGGGGGTACTCCTTCCCCTGGCGCAGGGAGATCACCATGTTGGCATAGTCGATGGGGTCTCCCAGCCCGTAGATGCAGGACACCGATGACACCACGATGACGTCCCGCCGCTCAAACAGGGCGGCGGTGGCGCTGTGGCGCAGGCGCTCGATCTCGTCGTTGATGGCGGCGTCCTTTTCGATAAAGGTGTCCGTGTGGGGGATATAGGCCTCCGGCTGATAGTAGTCATAGTAGGACACGAAGTATTCCACGGCGTTTTCCGGGAAGAAGGCCCGGAACTCCTCGCACAGCTGGGCCGCCAGGGTCTTGTTGTGGGCCAGCACCAGGGTGGGCCGCTGGACCCGCTCGATGACCTTGGCCATGGTGTAGGTCTTGCCGCTGCCGGTGACGCCCAGCAGCACCTGGTCCCGCAAGCCGTTTTCGATGCCGCTGGCCAGGGTGTCGATGGCCTGGGGCTGGTCCCCGCTGGGGGTGTATTCCGATACCACCTTGAATTTTCCCATAAGCGCCTCCCGGATGCAGTATTCTGTCGTAGTACTCTATTGTAGCACCATTATTTTTATCTGTAAACAGATTTTTTCAAACAAATGTTCTGGATCTGGCCCAGGGCGGCAGGCATGTGTTGATAAGAGCAGCAGGGACGCGGCAGAATGGCCGCGTCCCCGCTATGCTGTTTCTCTATTCCGGCCGGTCACGCGGGCGATTGGGTGAAATTAGGTATCGCCGTACCCGGAAGTCTCTCAAAAAGTTAATAAAACGTTATAAATCCTGATATATCAATGGTTCCAAAGATTCGAAAAATTATAAAAATCTATATAACTCGATATAGATTTTTACACGTTTGGTACAGAAATGGTACAGTAAATTTGCGTGGTTTTTGAGGGAAAATGAGCCCGCTGCAACGGGGTGAAGAAGGCCGGAGGACATGCGTCCTCCGACCTTCTTTTGGGCTGTGATGTCAGGTGAAACCGGCGAGTTTGGAGTATCAGACCATTTTCGTGAGGTCACGAAAATGATCGTACCGGGAAGCGGCTCGACCGGGAAATCAGGGACTATATGCAGGATTCCCGATTCCAGCGATTTGAAATCTCCCATCCGATGCACTGGCCAAAAAAGCGCCCTTTGCACTTTACGGAAACGAGAACGGCCACGCCGAACCGCACCAAGTTACTCGGAACCGCGCACGCCATGCACGGTTTACAGAAGCGCAGAAGGGTGAAATTCGTTTGCGTGGGAGGAAAAAACTTTGCGGTTTGGGAAGGGATTGAATCTGCACGAGATTTTCGGGGCTTTTTCCCGCCAAACATCCCATATTTCAACAGAAGGGCTTTCCGAAACGGACTGCCCTTCTACTTATTTCTTCTCATCGATAATCCCATACCGCTTCATCAGCTCGATGCGCTCCTTGGCCAGCTTGATGGAGCCAGAGGCGCTGTTGTCTGTGCCGGATTGCTTTTCGCTGGCGTAGTGCGCGAGGCGCTGCACCCACGCGACCGGCAGCAGGTACGGGCGCTTTTTGAGGTACGGGTAGCGCCGCTCCAGATACTCGCGCTTGGGGAACACCGTCCGAAGGACGCTGCTCTTCTCCCCCGTCCGGCTGGCTTTCACGGCGTTCAGCGTGACAGTGGAGGAATGGAGGCGCGTCAGGTCGTTGGAGCCGTACACGCCGCCGCAGAGGCTGTCGTGCAGCAGCGGCTCCGCGTCAACCGCGTCGCTCCACGGCGCGTGCAGGTCAAATTCGATGCCGAGATAGTCTCTGGTAATACGGAACGCCGCCGCGGCAAAGGTCGCCGCGTGGACGCTCTCGCACTGCTCATGCAGGCGCTGCCAGTCGATTTTGGCGTGATACGCCCGCGCCCACAGGCCGATGTCGCAAAACTGCCGCGCCCCGATGCCGCTGCGCACAAAGTGCTTGTAGGCGTGCAGGAGCAGGTACAGCAGGTGCTCGTGGGGCGGCATGGCCAGAAAGCCGTCGATTTCGACGGGGTTGAGGTCGGCAAAGAAGTGGTTCAATTCGTCATGTGCATCTTCGGCAGAATCAAATAAATGCCTGTGCAGCTCGATGTAAAGCGGGCTGCCGTTTTTTGTGTAGGAAACCTCGTCCGCCGTTGCCAGCTCGTCCACAGGCGTGTCGGTGGTCAGACCGTTTGCAAGAAGCTGCTTATGGCAGGCCATAAACTCCGCGTCGGAAATGTAGAGGTCGTCGTCCGCGCTGATGCGGTGATCCTTCAGCGTATACAGGCGGCTGCAAAGCTGGCCCTTGACCACGATGGGGTGCAGTCCTGCGGCGCGGAGCTTGCGATAAAGGTCAGCAAACTCTGCCGAGCGCACGGTTTGGTTCAACACCTGCCCAATGACCTGTTGCTTGGTTACGGCAAACAGAGCCACGTTCTCTTCGGCAGCAGGCATCTTGCGGACGGCCTCGAAGAGGATCGGCAGCAGCTTCTGCTGATTGGCCAACGTAAAAATGGCAGGCCAGTCCACCTTTTCGGCGGGCAAATCTCCACCGGAGATGGCAGCTTTGGCGATATGAAGAAATTGTCTCTCCGTGGCGGTCAGGGTCATGTTCGTGTGCCAAGCCCTTTCTTTGTGTTTTTCGATGGCATGAGCGGCAAGCAGCGACGCTGCGCCGAGAAACGCGCCCAGCGTGTTGCAGATCACGTCATCCGTCTCCGCAAGCCCCAGCGCGTAGCGGTACTGGGCGTACTCAATTCCCGCGCTGAGCGCGCAGCCAACGAGCGTTGTGAGGATGATTCTAAGCCAACGGTGCCACTTCTGCGGCAGGGCATTGGAGAGCGTTAAGCCCAGAGGGAAGAAGAGAAATATGTTCATCAGCATCTCGCGGTAGAGCTCTGGTTGCTGGAGTGCGGCGGTCAGGGCGGTGAAGGGGGTGAGGATCAGGCCGGTGCCGCCCTCGGCGCGGCTGAATAAGGTTGCGTAGAGGATGGCGGCGGTCATCAGGAGCACCAGCACAAGGTTCCCCCACCGCCAGCGCTTCGCCCCCACGCGGGCAGGCAGCGCGCCCCAAGCAGCAAGCGCCAGCGCCATAAAGGTGATAACGCTGATGAACGAACGACTGTAGATGTAGTGAAGCATGTTAATCATGTGTTTGGGAGCGCCTTTTGAGTTTGCCCCGTGCTTGTTTGAGATACGGAACAACCAGCGTTTTCGCATAACGGTAGGTTTCTCTATCAAACATCGAAGCCACCACAAAGAACAGCGGTATCACGACGATGCAGGTGAGCGCGGCCCACAGGATAATGCGGGGGTAGGTATCCAGCGCAATGTGGGAAAAGACTAACTTCGACAGCACCGTCACTGCAATAAACAGCGCCAGATTTACTAACCAACGACGATAGGTTTTCCACGGACTGCGGTGCAGGATTTTTTTGTTGGCATAGATAATCATATCGTTGGTGCGGTACAACAGTGCAGCGATTGTACCAAGCAAAACGCCGTAGATGCCAAATCGAAACACACACGTCAGAGAAACTGCGATGTTGATAACGGATTCCAAAATTGAACGCCACTGCGTCTGTTTAAAATGTCCTGCGTAATTGATTACCAGCGATGAAGAATTGCGTCCGTTGGAAAGCAAGTAGGTCGCAATAAACAGATACGGGAGATAAACATCAATATAGCTTACATCTGTTATTCCGCGTGTATAGAGCCTTAAAAATGGCAGGATAAATATATTGGTGATGCAAAATAAGCTAAATGTCAAAATCATATTGAATATCTCATAAATATCAAGCATCTTTTCAAATTTTTGCCTGTCCGTATTAAATGTCTGGCCCAAGGCAAAGCTTATACCGGAAAAATTCAATATTGCTGTTGCAATGATTCCAAAGAACATCGTATACATTGAATAGACGCTTACGGACATCAATCCACAGCAATACGTCAGAATCAAGGTATCTGTATTATTAAAAATCAGCGAGGACACCTGATGCACAAGTGCATTTTTGCTTTGCGATATTTTCTCGTAAGCTGGGGGCACATTCAGATCAAGCCAACTGTAATTGCGCTTCATATAAAGCATGATATATGCAACCTGAATGAGGTTAAACGCCATGTACATCATCTGTAGTACCACAATATTGCAGCCACACAGAAGAAGAATAATTTTGGCAAAGCTGGTTCCAATATGGCAGACGGTCGTCAGATTTGTGAGAACATAGCTCTTACCCTCTGCGCGGAGAAGAATCTGATATTTTCCCTGAAAATAATAGCTAATCACACCTGGCATCCCGCTGAGAAAGACAACGGCCATAATTTGCCAGGTTGGAAGGCTGGATTTAATCGTAAAGGGTAAGACAACCGTCATGAACAGCACAACGGTAAGATACATTCTGCTGGTTCGCTTGTAGAAGATATTAGTTGCCGCTAAAATCGAATTTATATCACTTCTATTCTCTTTAGCAACAGGTCCATACAGAGCCTGCATCGAAGCGGCGCCAACGCCGGCTTCCAAAAGTGAAACATACCCGAGAATCGTATTTACAGAGCTTAATAGGCCATTCGCTTCTGAGCCAAGATTCACAAGCACTAAGCGTGGAATAATAATGCCCAGCCCTAATGTGATTATTTGGCTAAGGGTAGAAGTTAGAATGTTGGCAATACTTTTTTTCCCATTTTGCATATATTACGGCTCCAGATATCTATGCTTAAATCTTGTTATATGATGGAATATCCATACCAAAAAGCTGCTTCTCGTACGCAAGATTACAGTGTATACCGTGTTTATATCGGAAAAATCCCCATTTTTTAAGGCGTCCTTACATTCAGGTGTCCGAAAAACTTTTTTCACTCTTTTCAAAAGAGTTTTTAATTCCTCCTGTTCAGAAGTTATACCATTTAAGGCGGTAAGCACCGCATATAGTACTTGAGAATAATACTTATTGCTGTAGCTGATAAAGTCAATATCGTACGCATACATAAGAGTTCGAATTCTTCTCAGCCAACTTAATTCTCCATTCCAGTAATTGTGAGGGATTCGATTTGTAAGGCTATCGGCAATTTCTCTTGTATAAAAATACAATTTTTCTTCTATGTAATCGATGTTGCCTTCTTTTGTTAGTAAATACTCTATAGCAAATAAAGTGTCCTCACATCGAGAATACTCTTCTCTAAACCGAATACCATAAGTTTTTATTATACTAAGCTTAAAGATAGCATTCCAGATCATTCTAAAAAGGCCATGATTATATAGGAATAAGAGACGTTCGCTATCCGTAGATACACTTCCAGTGTATCTGAAATGCGGCGCTTCTCCCGCCAAATCCATCTCACCTTCGCCATTAACAATTGCATATCCGCAAGCGCTATAAAATCCTCGTTTTATTATAGAGTTATATAGTTTTTCACACCATGTTGGGTCAACGTAATCATCTGAATCACAAAACATAATGTATGTTCCAGTTGCGTTATCCAACCCGATATTCCGCGCGGAGCTGACACCGCCATTTTTTTTATGAAACGCCTTTACTCTGTCATCTTCTAAAGCATACTCATCACAGATAGCTCCACTGTTATCTTTAGAACCATCATCTATCAGGAGAATCTCAATGCTCTTGAATGTCTGAGTAATCAAACTGTCAATACAGCGCCGTATGTATTTCTCGACATTGTAAACCGGAACAATAATAGATATTTCAGCCATGATTTCCCCTCCTCTTTCACACAAACTTCCTCAGCAACGGGATTTTTGACATGATCCACGAAACAAAAAGCGATGCCGCAAAAATGCCGACAGATGACACGAAAATAGCCAGAACCGGCTGACAATAATCCGGTTTCACATGCCAGATATGATACAGCAAAGATATGAAAAAAACATGTGTCAGGTAGATACCAAATGTGCGTTGCCCCAAGAAGGACAATACTCTTGTGCCGGTATCTGAAATGGAAATATTCTGGGACACCGTAAATACTGCCCCAGCGACCAAGCATGAGAACAGGCCAAGCGGTGCTTCTACAGCCGCAGTCTCTATTTTGAAAGTCATCAGAAGACTCCATTTCCCGCCGCAGATCACGCATGCGGACAAAATCGCAAGGATATAACACCTGCGCTTTGCAACTCCTTTGAGCGGATACGTTGTCAAGTAGTGTCCCAGCAGGAAATAACCGCCGTAGCCAGTTATCACGAATGGCACGTACAGTGAAAGCACTTCGTCAAATTCAAATTCCGTCGCAAAACTGTTGATCTGCCCAGCAATTAGTGAAAAGATGATCCAGACAACCAATGCATACTCCAGCTGTCGCTTTGATGCATGGCAAGTAATCAGGCGGAAAAGAGGCGTCGCAATATAGAGCATGATAAGCGTATAAAGGAACCACAGATGATACCCTGTATTGCCGGTAATGATTCCGTAAACAGCGATCAAAATACTCTTTGCAGATAGTGTCCCATAGAGATACTGATCCAATAGGGAATAGAAGAAGCCCCACACAATGATGCAAATAGCAATCCGCGAAATGTTCTTTGTATATAGCTTTTTGATCGACAACTCTCTGCGTGGGTCAAGGAACAACGCACCGCTGACCATAAAGAATACCGGAACAGCCCAACGTGAAACACTGTTAAGTAGCCAGTTAACATTCCAAGTGGGAGTGGCAGTCTCGCAAAGACGAAGTCCAACACTTGTGACGTGAATGACAATCACAAAAAAGATTGACACAATGCGAAGAATATCGAAATACCCGACCCGTTTATCGTTCATATTATTCCCCCAGCAAATCATAGAACTTTTCAATTTCTTCCACATTGCCCTTCTTTTCCTGAATCTGATAACCTTTAATATGCTGATACAGTTCTTGATCCGTTGCCAGACGGATGATCCCATCCGCAACGGCCTCCGCGTTCATTTCGACCACAAGGCCGTTTTCGCCGTTGATCATCTGCGCGTATACCACATCAAAGTTCGTAGTCACACAAGGAATATTCAGCATACGTGCTTCCGCAAGGGTCAGGCAATAACCTTCAAATTTAGAGGTCTGGACATAGATATCTGCTGCTTTCATATAGGGATAGGGATTTGCCTTCGCGCCCAACAGCGTAAAACAGTCACTGATCCCATACTGCGCAATATCCTTTTCAATTGGCGCACTATCCCCACCGCCTACTACATACCAGTGGAATTTGACGTTGCGCTTTTTTAGCAGCCATGCGGCTTTTGCGGCAATATCATAGCCCTTCTGCGGTACAAGGCGGCCTACTGTGACCAGCGTCAAGTTTTCCCTATTTAGCAGAGAGCAAGGTTGATCGGCCATTGTAAATATCGTCGCAGGATTATTGATATCATAAATCGTCGTCATTTTTGCCGCATACTCTGGGAAAGCTTTCTGCAAAGTCAGGCATAGCTTGTCTGACACGCAGATAATTCCCGTAAACGCAGCATAATACTTGCAGTCAAAATTCTTGTTATGGCCGACATTTTCATAGTCAGCGTTGACCCACGCGAACTTCTTCTGCGCCTGAACCTTTTCCGCCACGAAATGGGTCGGTGTTCCCTGTCCCCAAGCGATTGCCACATCGTACCGTTCCGGCAGCGGATCATACGCCGCAGCAGAATATTTCCAGTAGGCTTGCGCGTCATGCAGCGGGCTGCCCTTTTTCGCATTGGAGCGCAAGAAAAGGCTTGTGCGCACTCTGGCAGCAATGCGGCGAAGGTCAAAGGAGAGCATCTGTTTTGCCATACTCTGACTGCAAAAAGCCGTATAGTCCAGTTCTTTTCGAACGTGAACCTCAGGCGGCAACAACTCTTCAAACATGCCTCCGCGGCGAAACATTTGCAGTGTCACGTCATATTTGTCATAGTCAAGCAACGACAGAAGTGACAGCAGGCTTTTTTCCGCCCCCCCGCACCCCAAAGAATTGATTACAAATAAGATGCTTTTCCTCATTTCTCCCCGTCCCTCAGCACTTCGTCTATATACGCCTTTGCGTGGTCGATCTCATCTTTCAGACAGCGGCGCACGGCTGTCCAGTCCGTGCCAACCGGGATCTCCGTCTCTGCTGTTACCATGTGGTCAGATAGCCCCAGCATGGCGGTAAAATCGCGCATACGCGTGTTGATTTTCTCCGTGCGCTCCACGACGGTGAATTCCTTCTCAAATATCACCGAGAACGCCGTTGCATGGAAGGAATTGGAAAGCACGAAAGCCGCGTGCTGCATGAGGCCCAAAAACGCCTCCGGGCCACAGAGTGGGAAGCAGCGTTCGGCATACGGAAGATTGAAGACCGAGTAGATATGCAAGCCTCGTTCCGCCGCAATTCTCTCCGCCAACTTGCGGACAGCAGGGCTATTATCAAAGTCATATACCAGCAGATATGGTTTCTCGCAGCGCTCCGGCTTCTCAGCCATCGCCTCCCACTGTGCCCGGTCAAGCAGGAATACCGGATCAAGGACGGTTACAGCGTTTGTGATCCCCAGCGTCTTTAGTACAAAAAGGCCGGATGTCTCACGCACAGCAATATGGTCGAAGCAGCTGAGATACTGTGCCGTCACCTCCCGCAACTCCTGTGGGAACTCGTCCACCGCAAAGCTGGCCGCGTAGGATGCGCGAATGCCATGCAGCGCAAAATCCAGATAGAAGGCCGGGTCTTTCCCGTTGGGAAACAGCGGATTCCATATCTGGTCGCTCCCAGCGAAAAAAGCATCCGCCTCGGGGGGATCGGCCTTTAGCTCTTCATTAGAGACATACCGTCTGGTCAAATCAAGGTGCTTGGCTGTGAAGCTGTCAAACGCCTTTTTTCTCGGCAACACGCGAAGCCGCCCCGGCAGCTTCGCCAAAAGATACGCCTCGCGGACAAATGGCTTATCATATTTGGGATTGCCGACAACATCCAGCCGGTAATGCTTCGAGAGGTAATCCGGTTTATAGTCGATGATCTTCACGTCATGCCCCAGCGACTTCAAATAGGTTTGCAGGGCGTAAGCCTGTAAGGATGCGCCGACGTTATAGACATCGTGGCAGGTGATCGTACAAATTTTCATGACTTGACCCTTTTCGTAATCCTCCGCCATATTCGTCCAACTTTCGCTCTGATCTGCGTTCTTTTCGGCAGCCAACTCATCGAGTACCAATGAATTGAGTATGTGTTTTCTGTTCTTGTCAGCTTGCCTGTTACGCTGTCCAGCGGGTTGAAGTAGTCCGCCGGATAGACATGAATCCCGGCAACCAGCTGCTCCTGCCCGTTGCGCATAAGGCCGAAGCGCTCCATCACATCCGTATTGAGATGCGGGCAGCCTACAGCGTTCAGGCTTCCGTCCGCGTTGGTGAAGTGCATCTTTTTATATTCTTCGATCATCGCCTGCACGACAGGCTGATGCGGAACAGCTGCCATCACCTGTCCGCTGTTGACAAATTGCTCGTTCTCAAATCCAATGAATCCCTCGTCATCCAGCAGCGGCGAAATGTCCCGCAGCACCTCCACGTCGGTGTCGAAATACATGCCGCCGTACTGCTCCAGCACGACAAGGCGCATAACGTCGGACACGAAGGCATACTTCTTCGCAGCGTAGGCCTCTGCCATGAAGGGCATGGCAAGATAATCGCAGTTGTCCTCGTTCCACTCGCGGATCTCAAAATCCGGGCAGAACTTCTTCCAGCTGGCGATGCACTTCTTGGCAAGCTCCGGCTTTTCGCCGCGGCCAAACCAGCAGTAGTGGATGATCTTTGGGATCATGGGTCATTCCTCCATCAGCGCGTAGATCTTCTCGACCTCCGCGCTGTTCGTATAATCTCGCTTTGTGCAGTTCTCCGAAAGCTGCCGCATCCGCTCTGGGTCGCGCAGCAGCGCGGCAATTCCGGCGGCGCAGCCTGCATTGTCCATGGGGACGATCACGCCGTCCACCTCGTCCTCCAGCTGGCTGCCGGAGGTGGCGTAGTTGGTGATAACGACGGGCTTTCCAAGAAGCTGCGCTTCCCGCACGGTGACAGCCTTGCCCTCATAGCGGGAGGGTTGCACATACAGGTCGCAGGCGTGCATATAGGGGTAGGGGTTGTCCTTTTTGCCGAGGATGATGACGCGTTCCTGCATCCCGGCCTCGTCGATTTTCTGGCGGATCAGCGGCTCATCGCCGCCATAGCCGATGAGATACCACGTTACGTCAAGGCCGTCCGCTATCAAGCGGCGGCAGATATCCGGCACATTGTCGAAGTTTTTCTGTTCTGAAAAGCGACCAACAGACAATAATTTAAACGGTTTTTCTTTTTGCATTTCGCCCTGCGGATTATTGGATTGGCGTTCGATCAGATTTTGGGGAAGAATATTCTCCACTGTTGCTGTCAAATGCGAGAGTTCAGGAAACTCTGTATCGAATGCAGCAGTCACTTGCTCCGACACGCCGCAAATTGTGTCGAATCTGTTCCACATGGCAAGCTCCGCCGAGCGGTCGAAGGTCAGCGCCGTGTAGTCCGTGTGAATCCACGCTGCGTATTTCTTCGCCCTCACCCGCTCCCGCACAAAATAATGCGGTGTCAGGAAGCTGATGGCAAGATCATAGGTCTTGCCGGAGATCGGCGGCATAGACCACAGCGTATACTTGTGGCTATAGGTCAGCGAGGTGACGGACGGCTTCTCGCTGGGATGCCTCCGGTCGAAGCGTCTCGCGGCAAGCTTGCCACTCAGCCGCCCGCATAGCACGCCCAGCTGTCCGCTCTTGACGAGCGACGCCATGGGCACGGCCAGCGAGGCATACTGCGGTATTTCCGGCAATAGCTTCGCCTTGGGGTTCAGATACGGCATCAGTTCGCCGCTGTGCCGCATCAGAAAGAGGTCAACGTCGTAGCGGTCGTAGTCGATGGAATCCAGCAAGCCCAGAAGGCTGCGCTCCACGCCCCCAAGCTCCATCGCTTGGGAGAAGATGAGAATGGATGGTTTCATGCAGTTCATTCCGTCCTTTTCCCTTGTTGGCATTTCTTTTCGGCGCGCTCCCAGTCCAGCATGGTTGGATCATTGATAATGCGATAAAGGCGATAAAGCGCCGGGATATGATATAAAAGCTGATATTGAACTTGTTCCTCTAACCTCATAACACCATGCCATTTGTCGGCGCAGAACGCATATAGTTCCTTGCAGACCTTCTGTACGTTCTGTTTTTCAGGAGAAAACATTTCCAGATATCGATATGCCAAAAGCGTTCTCAAAATCTCGTGCAATATGACGTTCGTCCCCCGCTCGCTAATTGAAAACAAGGAGTAGTTTTCTGCCAGAAATTTTGAAACTTTTATCTTCTCAGCGTGAGGGATGGTTCGCACCATCGACTCCGCCCGCTGAAAATAGTAATACAATGGCTCTGATGTCACAGCAATTTTGGTTTGCTTTTTCCCATACAGAAACAGCAAATTGAGCGCTACGTCCTCTCCCATTGTAATATCCGAACTCACCCGTCTTTCCGGAATGAGAATGCTTTTATACAGTCTCCCCCAGACGTGTGTCAAAGCGTGTGCATCCTTTAGCATCTGTTCTTCTTGCGCATACGCATATGTCACTTCATCAATGTTTAGTTCAGTATCAATCGTATACTCACCGATTTTTTTATAGCTGCATATCACAGCATCAGCATCCGACTTTTCCTGTATTGACATCAGCACCTCATAGAACTGACGATGGATCCAGTCGTCTCCGTCTACGAACGAAATAAAATCGCCCGTTGCCGCAGAGATAGCAGCGTTTCTCGCCGAAACAAGACCTCCGTTTTTTTGGTCAATCACTATCACACGCGAGTCTTTTTCTGCGTATTCGTGCAATAAACTTGATGTTCCGTCCGTGCTGCCATCATTTACACAGATGACTTCTAAGTTTTGATATGTATTTCTGAGGACGGAATCAAGGCAGCGCCTTACATACGGCTCAATGTTGTAAAACGGAAGGCAGACCGATATTTTTTTGCTGCTGTCCATTTCTTCCTCCTCTGTTTATATTACTTTTTTGTCTTTCTCCTGATATACCCCGTCAGCATCCAGCTGCCGGGGTACAGAGCACCGTCAGATAGGATACCAATAGAAGTAATGCAGATGTTCCAGCTCTGTGCAGAAATTGATATCGCCCATGATTAGCCAGATAAAGTTCACACGCCGATGGCGTCGAGAAGCCCCAGCAAGCTGCGCTCCACACCCCCAAGCTCCATCGCTTGGGAAAAGATGAGAATGGTGTGTTTCATCTCTGTTTTTTCCTCTCCATCGACCGTTTGTGCAAAAGTACATAGAGTTTTTCTGGCATAATACTTTTGACAAAATGCTTTGCTAGATCAATATAAATATATCCATATAGATATCTTGGAAAATGAAAAAGAGAAAAACCATCTCTCATCACATGTGCAGCATTCATGCGTGACTTCAAGCTTCTGCGACTAGCGGCGGCGTGGTCATCGCGCATTTTATAGAGCGGCTCGTCCAAATTATATCCAGCGTACCCCTTGGCGTAAAGTTTGTACCAAAGGTTAACATCTTCAAAGCGAAGCATCCGCCTATCTTCCGTATAGCCTCCCACTGCCAGATACGCCTCTCTGCGGATCATACAAGGAGCGTGACAATGGACTGGACTGTGCTTGATAAAGTCGCGCTTGGTAGGCTCTTCGATCGCATAGCTTCGCCCCCAGTCACCATGCTCGTCAAAGAAGATCATCGGCGTGCTGACAATGGCATATTCAGGGTGTGCGTCTAGGAAAGCAGCTTCTTTTTCTAGCCGTGTAGGAAGCGAAATGTCGTCGCCATCCATCCGGGCCACATATTCGCCGGAGGCCACCTGCAAGCAGCGATTCAGCGTATGGTTCAGGCCCATATTCTGCTCGTTCTGGAGCAGTAAAATTTTCTCAGGAAACCTCCCCTGATACTCTTTTGCAATGCCATAGGTATTATCCTTTGAGCCATCATCGCACAAAATGAGCTGCCAATCTGAAAATGTCTGCGTGAGGACGGAATCAATGGCTTCCGGCAGCGTCTCGGCACAGTTATAGATGCCCATAATGATAGAAATTTTTGGCATGTCCGTTCTCCTTTGCAGCTCTATTTAAGAAACTGCCCACATGGCCTATAGCCTATAATGGCATGCAGCGGCGCTTAACCCTTCATCCTCGCCATGCACTCCAAAAGGAAGAATACTCCTGCCGAAAAGTTCAACTTACAGCAGGCAAAAAATGCCCACCAATGCGGAGGAAAATATCGCATGGGCAGCGTTTTGATTGCCGCACGATATTCCTTCTCTGACAGGATGCCTCGGATTTCCTTCAAAGCTTCACGGTTTGGCAGTGCCAGTGCATTTAAGCCCAAACCGATAATACTGAGGCTGATGCGGCTGTTAAGTGCGGCGTCAAAATCACTGCCGCACTTTTCCATCTCAATGTAACTGCGCATATCGGAAAACAGGTTCTTCCACTGAGCCGCCAGTTCCTTCCTATACTTAGAGGTCATTCCGGAATTTTTACGGTAATGGCTCAAATAGTCAGGAATGTAGGTGATGTTTTTCACATGCGCGAGATAGTGAAGATTAAATAGCCCATCCTCATAAGTCCCAATACGCTGCAAATCTGTAAAATGAATCTCGTTTTGCGCAATAAGCTCACGACGGTAGAGCTTTCCCCACACCGTACAAAGCGCATCTGCATTTTCAGGATGTGCAAGTTCTGTTCCCAAGAGGCCTATCATTCTACGTTGGAGTTCTCGACATTCCGCTGCATGAAAGGTTTTTTCCTCTGAAAAAATGGCTTTTGGAGCGCTATGATCCGGAAATTCTCGGATATAGGGCCACATCACCAAGTCAGCAGCATGCTCTTCCGCCTTAAAAACCGCCTTTTCGCAAGTGCGTACATCAATCCAGTCATCGCTATCTACATACATGACATACTCGCCCGTTGCAAATGAAAAGCCCACATTGCGAGCTGCGGAGAGTCCGGAGTTTTTTTGACGGATCACGCGAACTCTACTGTTTTTCAGAGCATATTCAGTCAATATCTCGCTGCTCGCGTCCGTTGATCCATCATCGACGCAGATAATTTCGACATTCTGATAAGTCTGATTGACTAAGCTATCTAAGCACTGTCTAAGGTATCGTTCAACATTGTAAACAGGTACAACGATGCTTACCCTTGGTGTCTGTTCCATATCAAATCAGCCTCCTGCTAGCTCGAGATACTCCGCCAAGCTTAATCTCGCAAAATCCTGATCAAACGGCTGGTTGATCACATTGGCATAGTAGAAATACGCAGCAAAGCCCAGTACCATCAGAATGGTCAGCATCCTCCTATCCCTGCCGCCGATCTTTTTCAGCATCCACGGAAGCGACAGTGACTGGAAAAGCAGGAAATAATTTGCCAAGCGGCCAAAGTAATTTGCCGTTCCGAACAGGCCGACAAACATAATGGCACCGTTCAGCATGGTCAGATTCATCGCGAGGTTTTCTGTTTTGGAGCTGTTCGTAAACAGCTTTTTCCGATAAAGGAACGACAGCGCAAGCGGCACATTACAGACAAGCACGCGGAAAATGTTGACACCTTCTCCCGTGAAGGAAGAAACGGTGTATTCCTCGCCCAGCAGTGTTGTGATGCTGACCACCGTACCGATCAACGGGCGCAGCAGGAAACCTGCCGCAAGAAAGATCGCCAGCATCCAATAGGTCTTTTTCGTCCACGGCTTGAATTCCATGAACGGCACCAGCAGATACATCAGAGAATAGGGATGGATCAGCGTCGCTATCAGGATGCCGCCCAGAAATAACAGCCATCTTTTTCTGAGCGCAAACATTGTCGCAATGACCGCAATGCCGACTGCCGCCGCCTGCTTGATGCCTGCAAAAGCAAATGTGTAGCAGCCGGTGGTGAACAGCAGAAAAACTGTCAGCGGATAATTTGCCGAGTAGTCATGTACGAAAATGACGTAGCAGGCGACCGTCAGGAAGGCCCAGAACATCAGGAAATTCTGCGTGGACACGCCGCGCATACTCAACTGGTAGTTCACCCAGTTGAACAGCGGATTCGCGCCGATGCTCCTGTCCGCTGTTTCCCACGAGCTTTCCGTAATCAACTCATAGCCATGTCGATATGCGCCCGTATCGTTGCAGTGCGTCCGTAATCCTGCGAAGCCTGCCAGCAGAACGATGATCAACAGGGTGCATACAATCAACCGCTGCCGCCGATTGGACTTTGCAGGTCCGATCGAAACATGATCCGCACACCACGCCAAGGCAATCGTTATGAGCATGAGGGTGACTAAATCGCGCATGTCAAATCTCCAAGTGTTTGATGGTTTCCGCCACGACGGCGGTTTTGCTGAACCTTTGCTCCATTCGCTCCCGGCCTCGGTGACCCATTTCACCCCGCCAGTTCTCTGGCAGCTCCACGAATCGCCGCATAGCTTCACATAGCGCGTCCGCGTCCCTCGCTGGACACAGATATCCGCTGACGCCGTCCTCCACCGCCTCGCGGCAGCCGGGGATATCGCTGGTAATGAGCGGTCTCCCGGAGGCGGCAGCCTCCAGCAGTACATTGGACATGCCCTCATGATACGACGGCAGCACCACGCAGCTCGCCAAAGCGTAAAAGCGCTTCATGTCCGACTGATAGCCGCGATACTTGACCACACCGGCCTTTTCCAGTTCGTCCATGAGGGGCTTATATCCCTCTTCAAATGAGCCGACAATGTGGAACTCCACGCCGTCGCCATATTCCTGCTTCATCCGCTTTGCGGCGGCAAACAGCTCGTCCACGCCCTTTTCGTGCATGACGCGCCCCACAAAGAGAAAGCGCACCGCCCCCTCCTGTGGGTAGGGCTGATAGGGATAATCTTCTAAATTGACGCCCGCGCCGTTCAGCACCACGTCGCGCCCCTTCGGCACAACGCCGGTGGCAGCGAGGGTGTCCCGGTTCCCTGCATTCTCAAAAAAAACGACCCTCGCACCCTTCAACGCCGGTTTGTAGAGCGCCAGCACGAACTTCTTAAGCCAGCCGCCGTTTTCAATGGCGCTGCCAAGTCCCGTGATGTTCACGGCATAGGGGATGTGCGCCATCCGGCAGGCAAGGCCGCCGTAGATGTTGGGCTTGATGGTATAGGTCAGAACAAGGTCGGGCTTGACCTCTCTCAGAATTGCCCGGTATTGTTGAAAGAGCTTGCTGTCACGAAGCGGATTCATGCCCCGCCGGTCGATGGGAAGTTCAATCACGCGGTCAGCCAAATGCAGAAGCTCGTCCCAACGGTCATTGTGCGGAACGGCAACTGTGACGCTGGCATACTTTTTTAGTTCTGAGATCAAGTCCTTGCGGAAATCGTAAAGGCCGCCGCTGTGATTGGCCAAAATCAAAATTTGCATGACCGCTACACCTTGTCTACCTTCGTGATAACTACGCTGTCGTACATCATCATAACGATATCATCTTCATAATTGCCGAATACAGGCGCGTTCTCGATGCCGTTCAGGTTGTTCTTAATCAGCTTAACAAAATCGACGCCCGCTCCATAAGCATGGAGATACGCGCCGCCAAAACGCGGATTGACCTCAGAGAGATAATACGTCCCGTCCTGATAAAAGAAATCCATATCCACAGGGCCGTTGAATTTCAGCAGCTCTGTGATTTGCTGAATGAATGCGAATAGTTTTTCATCCTTAAATGAAATGGTCTTGCTTGCTCCGCCAATTTTCGTTTCCAGCTTGCGCTTGGAAAACGCAGAAACTGCCTTGTGGCTAATGGTGTCAATATAAACGTCAGCATCCAGATCGCCGCCGTCCATCAGTCGCTGGATGATCAGTGTGGGATCTGCTTCGCACAGTGCTTTCAGCGTATCGGCATCCTGCACTTTTCGAGCGCCGACACTACCACTGCCTGTTCTTGGCTTGACAAATACAGGGAATGCCAGGGCGCCGTTTTCAATCGCCGCCATCGCGGAGGCATAGTCACCCCAAGTATCCGGCGTTGGGATGCCATGCGCGGTGAGGTGCTGATACATTTTGAACTTGTCAAAGCAGAGTTCTGCTGTCTCCGTATAGGGTGCAAGCACCTCTACGCCGATTTTCTCAAAGTGCGCGCGATTCTTCGCAAGCAGTTCAATTTCCGGGTCAATCAATGTCGTAACGGCATTGATCTTCTCTTTGCGGCAGATATCAAGAATCGTATCCAGATATGTAGGGTCATCTATGCGCGGAACAAGGTAATGCCTATCCGCCACATATAATGCAGGAGCCAAGTTGGACAGGTCCGCAGCAATGATCTTGTCAGCGGCATCCATTGACTTTCTAAAATCCTTTAATAACTCAACACGCCTTCCGGCACTGCAAAATAAGATGTTCACTTGATTTCCTCCACACTTTTTATGCTCCCTGTAAATGCTTCCATCGTTGCGCTGCCTTCTGCGCTGATTCCCTCGCGGGCGAAGACGCAGCGGATCGTCATGAAGATGATCTTCACATCCAGCGCAAGGCTGATGTTGTCTACATAGTCCACATCGTAGGCGAACCGTTCCTCCCACGACGCAAGGTTTCGCCCGTGCACCTGCGCCCAGCCGGTAAGCCCGGGGCGAACATCATGGCGGCGATGCTGCTCTTCGCTGTAAAGCGGCAGATACTTCACCAGCAGCGGTCTTGGCCCCACGATGCTCATCTTTCCGCGGAAGATATCCCACAGCTCCGGCAGCTCGTCGATGCTCAGAGAGCGCAGCTTCTTTCCGAAGCCCGTCAGCCGTTCCTTGTCCGGCAGCAGGTTGCCGTTTTCGTCCCGCGCGTCGCTCATGCTGCGGAACTTATGGAGTTTAAAAATCTTTTCATCTTTTCCCGGACGCTCCTGACAGAAGATCACGGGGCTACCCAGCTTTACGCGCACAAGAATCGCCGTCACCAGCAGCAGCGGTGACAGGATGACGAGTGCCAGACCGGACAGCACAATGTCCAGCAGGCGCTTGATGTATTTTTCATAAAACCCAGCCTTGTGCCGCATCAGAACATCCCCCGAATGGCATCGCACACGCGATCCACATCGTCCATGCTCATCTTCGTATCGCTGGGCAGGCATACGCCGCGCGCAAAGAGATCGTCGCTCACCGGCGCATCGCTGACGCTGACAAAGGGGCAATCCGAAAAGATCGGCTGCAAATGCATGGGCTTCCAGAGGTAGCGCCCCTCAATATTTTTTTCATTCAGCTTTGTGAGCATCTCGCCGGGCGTCACGCCGCAGCCCTCGTCCAGCAGTGCGACAGACAGCCAGTGGTTCGATTTCGCGCAGGGAAGCTCTGGCTGCATGGTCAGCGGCAGGCCTTTCAGGTTTTCGCAGTAGCGTGCAAAGATAGCCCGCTTCTGCTCCATGCGCAGCGGCAGCACCTTCATCTGTCCGCGCCCAATGCCCGCGCAGATGTTGCTCATGCGGTAGTTGTAGCCGATTTCCTCGTGCTGGTACCACGGCGCGTTCTCGCGGGCCTGCGTTGCCAGCTTCAGGGCATGCTTGGCTTCCTCTTCCGTCCGGCACAGCAGCATACCGCCGCCGGAGGTGGTGATGATCTTGTTGCCGTTGAAGGACAGGCCGCCGAACTCACCGAAGGTGCCGCACTTCTGCCCGTTGTATGTAGAACCCAGCGCCTCGGCTGCGTCTTCAATCAGAGGAACATTGTGCTCACGGCAGATGGCGGTAATCTCGTCCAGCTTGGCAGGGTTGCCGTACAGATGGACAACGACCACGGCTTTGGGCGTACCATACAGTTCAAAGGCGCGGCGCAGAGCGGCGGGGTCCATGTTCCACGTCTCGCGCTCGGAGTCAATGAACACCGGCTTCGCGCCGCAGTAGGCTACGGGATTGGCGGAGGCGGAGAAGGTCAGGCTCTGGCAAAAGACCGTGTCGCCCGCCTGCACGCCCGCGAGGATCATGGCGAGGTGCAGTGCCGCCGTACCGGCAGAGAGGGCGACGGGATAGCCCTCGCCCATAAATTCGCCCATGGCCTTTTCAAATTCGTTGACGTTCTCGCCCAACGGCGCGATCCAGTTTTTCCGAAATGCGTCGTGGATGTACTCCAGTTCATAGCCCTCGTCCGACATGTGCGGGCTGGCCAGCAAAAGTCGTTTATCCATGTTCTTCTCCTATGTTTTTCGTCCACCGGATGCCCAAATATGCTTCGGTCGGGCGTATTCGCTTCAAAAGCGCGACAAATCTGCGCCATTCCTTTTTGCCGCTGTGGCATGCAGAAATGCGCAAGTTCATCGATCCATGTATATTGCCGTCTCCCACCCGAAAAACGTTGGGATTACGCCATTTTTATTGCTTAATTATACTACATATGGATAAAAAACGCAATGCCTGACACGCGCGAAAAAGTGGAGTGGTTTTCCTTGTCAGATCATTTTCCGGTTGCACACGCTCAATCCATGTGGTACAATGTTATTCAATAAGCGAAATGCAAAGCCTGTTACAAGTGGTAACATGACAGAGAAGGCTGAACAGCCGCAGGGCTTTGACGAAAACCAGCAGGTTGCCCGCCGCGGCGGCAATGTCGCGGGCGTTGCCCGCAAGGCACTGGAAGCCGAAACCGGCAAGCCGGTTGTCACCCCGCAGAACGCCGAGAGCTTCCGTCAGCTTGTCACGGATATTGTGACCGACGCAGCGCAGCTGCCGGAGAAAAAGGAGACTGCAAATGAGAAATGAAATCGCAGGCCGTGGCGAAGTGCTGCTGTACAGCGACGAGAGCGGCAAGGAATACATCAGCGTCGTGTTCAAGGACGAGACATTCTGGCTGACGCAAAAAGCGATGGCAGAGCTATTCGATGTCCAAACGCCTGCCATCAGCAAGCATTTGAAAAACATATTTGCAGATGGCGAGTTGGAGGAAAACATGGTTGTTTCCAAAATGGAAACAACCACTCGACATGGAGCAGTTCAAGGTAAGACGCAGACAAACGACACGAAATTCTACAACCTCGATGCCATCATCGCGGTCGGCTATCGGGTGAACTCCAAAAAGGCCACCCGCTTTCGCCAGTGGGCGACGAAAACACTGAAAGAGTACATCCAGAAGGGCTTTGTCCTCAACGATGACCTGATGAAAAATGGCCGTCCGTTCGGCAGGGATTACTTCGATGAACTGCTGGAGCGCATCCGCGAGATTCGCGCCAGCGAGCGCCGCGCCTATCAGAAAATCGCCGATGTCTTCGAGCAGTGCAGCTATGATTACGACAAAAACAGCGAGACAACAAAGGCCTTCTATGCCTTCGTGCAGAACAAGCTGCATTATGCCGTTACCGGCAAGACTGCCGCGGAGCTGATTTCCGAGCGGGCGACACTGGACAGCCCCACGATGGGGCTTACCACATGGAAGGGCGCGCCGGACGGGAAAATTCTCAAAAGCGACACACTGGCGGCGAAGAACTACCTGAATGAAAAGGAGCTGTCCCGCCTGAACCGGCTGGTGACCATGTTCATCGACTACGCCGAGATGATGGCGGAGGACGAGCAGCTCATGAGTATGCAGGATTGGCTGAACGAAACTGACCGTTTCCTGACCAACAACCGCCGCAAGGTGCTGGACGGCAAGGGCCGCATCTCGCGGGAAGCGGCAGCCAAAAAGGTCGGCGCGATTTACGATGAATTCCGCAAGAAGCAAGATGCGGCATACATCTCCGAATTTGACCGGCAGACGGAAAAATACTTAAAGGGCGGTGAGCCAAATTGATTGAACGCTTTGACATCGCGGGCTATGCCCGCATTTCCGTAGATGATGAGCAGGAGCAGAAGAACATCTCCATCGAGAACCAGAAGGCCATCATCGAGGACTATGTGAAGACCCACTTCCCCGGCAGCACACTGACGTTTTTTGAAGACCGCGACCGCTCCGGCTACACCTTTGAGCAGCGCGAGGGCTATCAGGAAATGCGCCGGGGGCTGATGCGCCACAAGTACGACATCCTCATCATCAAGGACTTTTCACGCTTTTCCCGCCGCAACTCGCGCGGGCTTGTGGAGCTGGAAGACCTGCGCGACGCGGGCGTGCGCATCATTTCCATCGGCGACGGCGTGGACTTCCCCAATGACGACGACTGGCTGAAAATCCAGTTTCAGTTCCTCGTGAACGAAATGCCCGTCACGGACACCTCCCGCAAGGTGCGCAGCGTTGTGAAGCGGCGGCAGAACGACGGCGAGTGGATCTGCGCCGCGCCCTACGGCTATCTCG
>OLPA01001296.1_pt1 | contig 21232 bp, 20 predicted proteins | sample 1672811 | NCBI WGS metagenome assembly OLPA01 (sample SAMEA3136726, study PRJEB25190) | human gut metagenome | biome: human gut; feature: human-associated habitat; material: faeces | place: Austria | collected 2013
TTTTATAAAATATACAGAGAAGATAGATGACGACTTTAATAAAATGAAAAAAAGATAAAAATAAATACTAGATGACAACCTATCTAGTATTTTTTACTCTACCACATAAATAATCCATAGAAATATTATATCTTTTACATATTTCATAAGCAAAAGCCGTAAGGATAGTCGTTTTACCACTTTCATAAGCACTAATTGTTGAATGGGTAGTATTAAGAATATTAGCAAGTTCTTCTTGTGTAATATTCTTTTCTTTTCTAAATTCTTTTAATTTTATTCCAATAATTTTTTTATCAATAACCTTATTAACAATATCATATTGTCTAACATTAGAAAGTCCAAGTACATAATCCATACTAACATCATAATAATTACATAAAGAGTTTAAATGCTTCAAAGGAATAATTTTTGTACCATTTTCCCATAGCGAATAAGTCTGCTGGGTAATATTTAGAACATTAGCAATATCTTTTTGTTTAAGACTAGAGTCTTCTCTTAATTCTATTAGTTTTTGAAAATTCATATCTAACACCTAATATAATTTTCCCATTAAAAATGAAAATATCATTTTTTTACAAACAAATACGACAAAATGTGATATAATTAAATAAAGTAGCAAAGGAGGAACTATGAAATGTATAAAATGTAATGAAGAACTAGAAGCAGATGATAACTTCTGTCCCACCTGCGGAGAACTAACTCCTCATGGCTATTTATCTTTAAAAGACAATAAATTAAGATATAAAGAAAATAATATTGGTTTATTATTTACCTTAACTTCTATTATCATAATAAGTTTTATTGCAATGACTCTAATAAGCGGTAAAGATATGTTTAGACCATATATAGAATTACAAAAAGAAATATCTAGCTTAAAATATGGTTATAAAGTATCCATTATTAACACTAATAATAAATATACAAAAGTAACCTTAAGTACTAAAGCCGAAGCCATAAATCTAATAAAACAAGATATCACAAAACAATCTTGGAAATGTAAAAGAAACATAAATGTATCCATAATCGAAAAAGAAGTAAGTGAAAACTATAACATTCCTAGTGTAAGTTTATGTGATGTTGATGAAGATGTATCAAGTAAAATAAAAGAAGTTATAACTGTAACCTATCAATTATTTCCTAATATAAAAGGCTATCTAACCAACATAACAATAACTAATGCTCCAAGTAATGAAGACTATATAGCCTATTTCAATCCTACTAATACTTTTATAAATAATAACTTAGATATAAAAGAATATAACAAAGTAAATAAAACCGAAATCTTATTAAATAGTTATTATTTCTTAAATAAAGATATCCTAAGTAAAGGATTAAAAGAAAACTGGTATCCAAATAATGCTAGTTATGAATCACTAATAGCCCATGAACTAGGACATTACATAACCTTGGTAACACTATTAAAACAAAATAATATAGATAACATAACACTAGTAACCAAAGATAATATAAATAATTATCAAAAAATTCTAAATATCTTAAAAGAAGGAACATACTCAAAAGAACTAGTCGGAGAAGCCATAGAGAGTTATAACAAAAAGTATAATACCAATATTTCACTTGAAGACTTTACCAAAAATATATCAGGATATGCTAGCCAAAAAATAAAAGAAAGTGTAAATTATGACGAAGTAATCGCTGAAGCCGTTCATGACTATTACTTACATAGAGATTCGTCAAGTACCAGTTCATTAGAAATAATAAATATCCTAAAAGAGAGGTTACAATAATGAAAGAGTGCATAAATTGTAAAAAAGTAGTAAGAGATAGTGATAAGTATTGTCGTAATTGTGGAATAAGAGTATTAAAACCATATCAAAATACACTAATAAATATAACCAAAATACTATTGATAATAATCTTAATAATAATGATAGTAATGTTTATTCTATCATATCTAATATAAAGGAGTAAAAAGATGAAAGAAAATAATTATTATAATAAAAAAGTAGAAAAACTATATAAAGAATTAAATACAAGTATAAGCGGATTAACTGAAGAAGAAGCAAGTAAGAGATTAGAGGAGTATGGCGAAAATAAATTAGCAGAACGAAAGAAAAAATCAAATTTCATAATCTTTTTAAATCAGTTTAATGACCTCATGATAATATTACTTATCTTTGCTTCAGTGTTTTCTGCAGTAATATCTTATATTCAAAAAGAATCATATGCTGATTCAATAATAATCTTAATAATCGTAGTAATAAATGCAACCCTAAGTTTTATTGAAGAAAAGAAAGCCGATAAAGCAATAGAAGAACTAAACAAAATGTTTATAACAAATAATAATGTCATAAGAAATGGTAAGAAAGAAACCATTGATGTAAGAAAGATTGTACCAGGAGATATAATAGAACTAGAAGCAGGAGACTATGTATCCGCTGATGCTAGAATAATATCATCAGAAGCCTTAGAAGTAAATGAATCAACCCTAACCGGAGAATCAAAAAGTATCAAGAAAGATAATAATGATATAACCGAAGAAAAAGAATTATATGAAAGAAAAAATATGGTTTATGCTGGCTGTAATGTAACAAATGGACATGCCTTTGTAGTAGTATGTAGTACCGCTATGAATACAGAACTAGGTAAAATAGGAGCAAGCCTTATGAATAATACAAATGAACTAACTCCTCTTCAAAAGAAAGTAAATCAAATAAGTAAAGTATTAACCTATATAATAATAGCTATAATAATAGTTATGATGGCCGTAGGCCTACTTAAAAAGAATGATTTCTTTGATATCCTAATGCTATCCATCTCACTAGCAGTAGCAGCTATTCCTGAAGGAATGTCATCAGTAATAACCATAATATTATCTCTAGGAATGTCTGAAATGGCTAAAAGAAATGTAATCATAAGAAAGATGGCTTCTGTTGAAACACTAGGTTCTACTGATATAATCTGTTCTGATAAAACAGGAACTATTACTGAAAATAAAATGCAAGTAAAAAGTATCTATGTAAACAATAAATTATATACCGAAAAAGATAATATCGAAAACATAAATCTATATAATTATTGTTTATCAAGTTGTCAGAATGTAACTAAGAATAATGACAAATATCTAGGGGATGAAACTGAAGTGGCTATATATAAATATCTAGAAGATAGAAATACTTTAGTTAATATTCCGAGAGTAAAGGAGTATCCATTTGATTCTGATAGGAAGATGATGAGTACTATAAATGTTATAGATAATAAAGAATACTCTTTTACTAAGGGAAGTTTAGACTCAGTATTACAAAACTGTTCCTATTATCTAGAAGATAATAAACTATATAATATTACTACAGAATATAAAGAAAAGATATTAAAAATAGAAGAAGAAGAATCAGAAAAATCACTTCGTATTTTGGCTTTAGCTTATAAAAATGGAAATACAAGTAATCCAGAGAAAGATATGATATTTATAGGGTTAATTGGTATGATGGATCCTCCTAGAACATCAGTACCTAGTGCAATTAATGTTTGTAAGAATTCAGGAATAAAGATAGTTATGATAACTGGAGATAGTATAAATACTGCTAGGGCTATTGCTAAGAGTGTTGGTATTATTGATACTGATGAAGGGGCTACTACTGGTAAAATAGTAGATAAAATGACTGATGATGAATTAAAAGAAGCTGTTAAGAAATATAATGTTTATGCTAGAATATCACCTAGTACTAAATTAAGAATAGTAGATGCACTACAAAGTAATGGTTATGTTGTAGCTATGACTGGAGATGGCGTAAACGATGCACCTGCTATTCAAAAAGCTGATATTGGAATAGGTATGGGAATAACCGGAACTGAAGTAGTAAAAAAAGTAGCAGATTGTATTCTTGTAGATGATAGTTTTTCAACAATAGTAGATGGTGTTGAAGAGGGAAGAAGAATAACTGCTAATATAAAGAAGATAATACTATACTTACTTGCGGGTAATATAATCGAAGTAATACTAGTATTCATATCCATGGTACTAAATATGGAAATGTTTACTACCCTTCAATTACTATGGTTAAATCTAGTAACCGACAGTATACCTGCTATTATGTTAGCTTTCGAAAAGAAAACAGAAGACCAAATGGAAAATACTCTTGCTAATAAATACAATGAAAGTTTCTTCACCCCATTATTAACAGCTAAAATAGTAATCGGAGCAATCATAAAATCAATAGTAATGTTAATAATATTTATCTATTTTGCAAAAGAAGCAGATGTAAATACTGCAGGTTCATTATTATTTATCTACTTAGTAACTCATGAATTACTATTCTCGTTCTCTTGTCGTAATATTAAGAAGTCAGTACTAAATAAAGACATCTTTTCAAATAAAAAACTAACATTAGGAGTATTCTTAATACTATTAGTTCAAATCATAGTATTAGTAACCCCAATAAGTAAATACTTTATAGTACCAAATATAAAAATAAATTATATCTTGATAACTATCGGAATATGTTTTATAATGTTTGTATTAGGAGAGTTAGTAAAACCAATATATACAAAATTATTTAAAGATTACAGGGAGGTTAAAAATGAAAAATAATAATAGTACATTTATAGTACTTGGAGGTATATTCATCTTATCAGTATTTAGTTTCATTGTAGCAAAAAATATCTTACCAGATAGTGATAATAATCAGTATTATGCTAAACCTAATGAAAATATGATAGCTAAAATAGAAAGTATTACTAAAGAAAATAATAAACTTATAATAACAACAATAGGAGATTCAACTGAATACTGTCTAAAAACAACTAAGAGTGTTCCTAGTATAGATTCATTATGTTGGAATAAAATAGAAAATAACAAAGTAGAGAGTAATTACTTTACATATAAAAAATATTATCTTTGGATTAAAGATAGTGATAATAGAATAAGTGGTAGAACTACTATAGAAAAGGAATAAATATGGAAGACGATAGAATAGAAACTACTAGAAATAGAGTATTTGTCCGAGAATTAGCTTTTGGGAAAGATAGTCCTATTGCTATGAAGACAAATGATAATTTTGTATATAGAGTAACCGGTATGGATCAAGTAGAAGATATTATAACTAGTGGATATGCAAGAAGTAAAGATAAAGTAAAAGGTGGTCATAATAATGAATTATTTTGGACTAGAGGTGGAGATAAACTATTTTACTACGATAAAAGGCCAGTACTAGAAGCCCCTTATACCAAAGTAAAAGATGGTCAAATGGGAGCTATCTCGTTAGAAGATTTAACTGCTATATGGATATTTAATGAAAAAGAAAATAGATATGTTAATTGTATTGAATATTATAGATGTTTAAGAGAAGAACTATTATCTTCTAAAGGAAAAAGTAGAAGGTAATATATCCCTCTCACATTACATTGTTCGAAGTTTTTGAAAGCCAAAAGTCTTTCAAAAATATTTACTGGGCCAAATGTCTCTGAAATAAAAGTATTTATATAAACTATAGATTAATGTCTATAGTTTTTATTATGTCACAGGTAGTGATAAAAAAATATGTAAAAGTATAAAATACATATTGACAAAAATAGGTTACTTATGTTACCATTAAAACAGAGAGGAAAAGATATGTTATGTAATAAAAAAATAAACATAAGGGGGAATTGTATGACTGGAGAGCAGCTCAAACTACTAACAAAAATGAAAAAGTTAATAACTAAAGGAAATAAAAGATTTGCTAATAGAAGAGATAGAGATTATCTTGAAGAATTATTAGAAATTGGAATAACTGAAAGTTTGGCATGGCAAGAAATATTAACATTATCTTCATATAACTATGTTCAAGATTATAAGCCTTTTTATTCAAAAAGTGAAAATTCACTAGTATTTAAAAAAGATATTAATGGAAATAGAGTATATATTAAGTTAAAGATAGAAGAATATAATAATAAAGAAATGACAGTATGCTTATCATTTCATATAGATTATAAATAGGAGGATATTATGAGATGTGATAATTGTGGTAGTACTGATACTTATATTAAGAATCATGAACATATCTACCAAATAAAAGGAAAAGAAATAAAATTTAATTCAGATAGAAGATTTTGCTCAAAATGTAATAGTTTAGTCTATGATGAAAAGCTAGATAATACTGCTTCTGAAAAAGGTATAGAAATATATAATAAATTATATGGAGTACCAAAAGAAGAAATAATAGCCTTAAGAAAAAAATATAATTTATCACAAGAATTATTTTCTAAAGTAATAGGATGTGCTAAAAAGACATTAATAAGTTATGAAAAAGGAGTATCTATACCAAATGATAGTTATTTAATATTAATAAAAATTTTAATAGCTAATCCAGAAATAATAGCAAATCTAGTTGAAGCCAACAAAATACAATTTACCGATAAAGAATATAATAAAATTAATAATAAGATATCTGAATTTTTAGCAAATAATGAAAAGCAACTACTATTAAATAAGGAATATAATCCAACAGAGTATAATGGTTATACTAAGTTTAATAAAGAAAAAGTATATAATATGATTATTTATCTATCAGACAAAACAATACTAAAAACAAAATTATTAAAAGAAATGTTTTATGCTGACTTCTTATTTTACAAAGAAAATTGTAAATCAATAACCGGACTAGAATATTGTAAATTACCTTTTGGTCCAGTACCAGATAGTTTTGAAACAATATTATCATATGGAGATCAAGAGGATATAATAGACTATAAACCAGTAATAACTCCATCTAAAGAATATTATGAAATAACATCAAAGAAAAAGTTTAATAAAGATTTATTTACCAAAGAAGAATTAGAAGTATTAGATAAGATAAAGAAATATTTTAAAAACTATAATGCTAAAGAAATAGTAGATTATTCCCATAAAGAAAAAGCCTTTATAGATACTAATAAATGTGAAAAAATAAGCTATGACTATTCTTTTGATATAGATTTAAAATAGTTATCAACAATATTTGTCGATAACTAAAAAGAAAAGAGACTATCTAGTAGTCTCTCTTGGGCTCAAGCGGTGTACTTAACATACACTTAATTTAATAAAATCGACATTGAGCTATCGACCTGACGAGATTTCTTTCCGGTAATACAATGATACTATAACTATCATAAAAAGTCAAGTATATTGCACTATTATTATACTCAAAATAACAAAAAAAATACCAATAATAAACTACTTTAAGTATATATTTCATACTTATATATAATAAGTATTAATTATACTTATTTGGAGACCCATTAGACTCCAAATAACACTAGCAAGACAAATGGCTTGCAGTGTAAAAACAATTGACAAAAGTAAAAAACTATAATATATTATAAGTGGAGGGATATTTATGTATAAATATGTAGGTAATGTAATCATGTTTACTATAAATATCACACCTTTATCTCATCAAAAATAAAAGTAAAAAAAATGAGATGTGGGTGTGAGTTTTTGTCGTGCCTGCATCTATATATATAAATAGAAGTTATATGGATGCAATATATTCATATAACTTTTTTTGATGGGAGGAATATTATGATAGATATAAATATAAGTAAAGTATGTAAGTCATTTGGTTTTGACTTAGTATTAAATAATATAGATATAACAGTACAAAAAGGAGAAAAAGTAGGCTTAATTGGAACAAATGGAAGTGGAAAGAGTACTATACTAAAAATAATTGCAGGCCAAGAAAGTATAGATTCCGGTTCCCTTTCAATAAGAAATAATATAAGTATAGGCTATTTAAGTCAAATACCTGAAGAAAAAGATATAATAGTAAAAGACTATATAAATAGTGCCTTTAAAGAAATAATAGAACTAAAAGAAAAATTAGAAAGATATGAAGATAAACTTTTAACTGAAGATTATAAAGTAATAACAAAGTATATGAATCTGCAAGAGAAGTTTATCTCGCTAGGAGGATATGAATACGAAACAAAGATTCAAAAAATACTACCAGTATTTAATATAACTGAAGAAATATTAAATAGAAATTTCAATACCTTATCTGGAGGAGAAAAAACCATCATATCTCTAATAAGATTATTATTACAAGAACCAGATGTCTTATTATTAGATGAACCCACTAACCATTTAGATATAAATAAAATGATTTGGTTAGAAAAAACATTAAAGAACTATAAAGGTACAATAATACTAGTATCTCATGACCGCTATTTCATGGATAATGTCATAAACAAAGTATATTTATTAACCAAAAGAGGAATAGAAGTATATCATGGTAATTATAGTTACTATATTAAAGAAAGTGAAAATAGACTATTACTAGAATTAAAAAACTATAAAGACCAACAAAAACAAATAACCGCTATGAAAAATAGTATCAAAAGATTAAAAGAATATGGTAGGCTTTGTGGACCAAGTGGTGGAGAAATATTTTTTAGAAGAGCTGCCAATATCGAAAAAAGATTAGAAAAACTAGAAAAGTTGGATAAACCAGAAGAAAAGAAAAAACTAAATATAACTTTTGATATGGATAGTAGATCAGGCAAAGATGTCTTAACAATAAATAATCTATATCTATCTTATGGTACTAAAGAAATATTTAATAACCTTAACTTAAGTATTAAATATCAAGATAGACTATGTCTAGTCGGAGATAATGGAGTTGGTAAATCAACTCTAATCAAAGAAATATTAAAAGGAAATAATAGTATAAAACTAGGAAGTAATATCAAGATAGGTTATATTCCTCAAGAGATCGAGTTTGAAGATATTAATTTATCAGTACTAGAAGAAGCTAGAAAATATTTCATTGGACCAGAACAATATTTAAGAAGTGCCTTATTCAAATACCTCTTTGCAGGAGAAAACATTCATAAAAAAATAAAATACTTATCTGGAGGAGAAAAAGTAAGATTAAAAATATTCTGTCTAATTCAAGATTCTTATAACTTCTTAATCCTAGATGAACCCACTAATCACATTGATATTGATACAAGAGAAATGCTTGAAGAGTCACTAAAGGAGTTTACTGGTACTATATTATTTGTATCTCATGATAGATATTTCATAAATAAAATAGCCACTGGTATAATAGAAATAAAAAATAAGAACATAACTAGATATATTGGTAATTATGATGATTATCGTGAGAAAATAAACAAAATATGATATAATTAAATAGGAGGAAATATGAATAACATACCAAAATTAAAATTTAAATATTTAACTCTTGAAGAAACATCTGACATACTATCATGGACACTTAAAGATACAACTAATGTATTACCATTAAAAGAAGGAACATTATTCCTATATCCAGAATTAAAAAGACTTACTAAAGAAGATAATATTAAAGACATAATTCAAGATAGATATAATAACTTTATAAAAGAAAATAATAACTTGAGAGAAGAATATACTACTATCTGGAATGAATACAATGATAAATATATGTTAGAAATAAGTAATTACTTTAATATAAAGTGGCCAAAAGAATATAAAGAAATATCAGTAGGAATAGGACTAATACCAGTATGTCCTAGGTATATTAAAGAAAAAGCCTTTGATATTCATAAGAAAAATAAAGAAGATTTAATAGATACCTGTATGCATGAATTATGTCATTTCCTTTTCTTTGAAAAATGTAAAGAAATATATCCAAATTGGAAGTATGAAGATTTTGATAGCCCAAGCTTGTTATGGTATTTAAGTGAAATAGTTATAGACCCAATACTAAATAGTACTAACATACAAAAAATATATAAACATAAGTTTAAATGCTATGATATCTTTTATAATGTAGAAATAGATAATATAAATTTATTAGACAAAATAACAAGCATATATAAAAATAATAATATAGAGACCGCTATTAAAGAAAGTTATAACTATTTAAAAGAACATGAAGAAGAGTTTATAAGAAAATGTAATAATAAATAACTTATCCACATAAACTGTTGACATATAAAAGTGTCAATGGTTTTTCATTTGACATAATTTGCATCTTTCTATATAATATAAGCATCTAGAAAGGAAAAATAACATGAAATTAAACATTGACTATGTATCCGATTTACACTTAACTCACTATATAAGTAAAAATGAAAGCATAACCAAAATAGATAAATTAGTCCAAGATAAAATAAGTATGCAAGTAAAAGGAGATATCCTTGTAGTAGCGGGAGATATCGATGAAGATATAAATAGAGTGAGTGAACTATTATATTCATGTTCAAAATACTATAAAAAAGTAATATTTGTCCTAGGTAATCATGAATACTATATACCAGTAATAAAATATATCTATACTGATCGTATGGCTAAAGAATATAACTATAATAGTATGAATAAAGTATATAGATTAAATGAAATATTTAAAGATAATAACGATATAATCATACTAGATAAAACAAATAATACTAAAGGACTATATACCTATAATACCTTCTTATTAGCGGGAGATACCCTTTGGTATAAACCAGTAACATTAGTAGATAAACTATATAACTATCCTATGCAGAATGATTCAAGATTTATCTTATCAGAATTATCTAAGAAAGATAAAATACAAAAACTACATAACGATAGCATATCTTGGTATAATAACTTACCAAATAATATAGATTTAATAATAACTCATGTACCACCATTTAGAAACAAAAGTAATAGTAGGGGTAATAACTCTTGTTACTATACAGCAGTAAAAGAATATAAATCACCAGTATGGATATATGGTCATGATCATAAAGAAGAAGACATAATAATAAATAATACAAGATTAGTATCTAATCCATGGGGTTATGATACTAAAGAATTTAAAATAAAAACATTAACATTAACTAAATAATAAACTAAGATATCAAGTCTTAGTTTTAATATGCCTATATATTATCTTTATTATGTCCACTATAAGCCTTACTATGTAAGTCTTATTAGTGTTTAATTAAGCTAAGTAAACTTATCTTAATTAAATGTATCCAAGATACCTATTATATATAAGCAGTAGATATATACTAATATTATTTTAGTATAAAGAAGTAATTATATAAATAAGAATAGAAAAATAATCGTATAGTCATATATAACAAAAAACTATGATATAATAATTTCAGGTGGTGAGATTATGTGTTTAATATGGAACTTAATAAAAGCATTTACTGATACAGAAGATGATAATAAAAAAGATAATAAAGATTTAGAAGATTGGCAAAAAGAATTAGTAAAAGAAAAGAAGTATGATACATTTAACTTTGAAGAAGAAGAGTTAGAAGATGATGACTATTATTCTGAGGATGATGATGAATAAAAAAATTGTCAAAATATCTTGAATAAATAAAAATAATTTGATATACTATAAGTAATTAAAGGAAGAAAGACGCTAGTACAGGTCTATTTAATAGATTTTTTGTGCTGCGTCTTTTTATATTAACTGAAAGTAGGAGGTGAAAAAATGAATAAAAGAATATTTATTAGTTTTGCAATTGAAGATGAAAAATTAAGGGACCTTTTAGTTGGACAGTCAAAAAATGATAAATGTCCGTTTGAATTTTATGATATGTCGGTAAAGACACCATGGGACTCTGAGTGGAAAACAAAATGTAGACGAAAAATTAAAGGTTGCGATGGCTTGATTGCAATTGTAACAAAAAATTCAAAAAATGCAAGTGGAGAATTATGGGAAATTGATTGTGCCAAGCAAGAAAAAATTCCATGCAAAGGTATATATGGATATTTAGATCAAAGGCCGATCAATTTACCAACAGAGTTAAACAATATATCCATAGTTGAATGGAAATGGGAAACAATTAAAAATTGGATTAATTCATTATAGGAGGTAATTATGAGAAAAGCATTAGTAGTAGGAATCGATGATTATCCTAGTGCCCCATTATCAGGGTGTGTGAATGATGCTAATTCAATATCACAACTTTTGAAAAGAAATGGTGATGGGTCTCCAAATTTTGACGTACTGCAAATGGAAAATATAAAAACTAAAGGTGAATTAAAAAAAATGATTGGTGACTTATTTAATTCATCAGTAGAAATTGCACTATTTTATTTTTCTGGACACGGATGTAAAAATGATGTTGATGGATATATAGTTACGCCTGATTATGCAAAAAATGATGAAGGAATTACAATGACAGAAATATTGAAGATTGTTAATAGTTCTAAGGCATTAAATAAGATAGTTATCTTAGATTGTTGTTATTCAGGAACTTTTGGTAATGGTGCATTGTCTGATAATCTGACTGAAATAGGTGAAGGTGTAACAATTCTTACTGCAAGTATGAATGATCAGATGGCAAAAGAAAGTGAAGGGCATGGTGTGTTTACAAGTTTGCTTATTGAGGCTTTATCAGGTGGTGCTGCAAATATTAATGGCAATATTACACCAGGATCAATATATTCGTACATTGATCAGGGGCTAGATGCATGGGAACAAAGACCAGTATTCAAGACGAATACTCATAGTTTTGTAAAAGTAAGGACGGTAGTTCCATCTATTGATTTATCAGTTTTAAGAAATATCGCAGAATATTTTCCTACGGCATCTTCAGAATTTTCGTTAAATCCATCGTTTGAGTATACAAATTCTTTGGACTTTAAACACGAAGTTATAGAACCATATTGTAATTCAAAAAATGTAAAAATTATGAAAGAATTGCAACAGATGGCTAGCGTTGGCTTGGTTAAGCCAGTAAATGAAGAACATATGTATTTTGCTGCGATGCATTCAACCGGATGTCGATTGACTGCAGTAGGATATCATTATTGGCAATTGGCCCAAAAAGGCAAAATTTAAAATCACAGCCTAGTTATTTGCAAATAACTAGGCTGTATTTTTTATTACATAAAAATTTAATTCAGCAATAAAAATTACTAAAAAAGTAAATTAAATATTCAGAATTAAAAAAACATAAACAATGCGAAAAAATGTAAGATGCCATTAAAATGATATTAACAAGAAAATCCATTTTATATTTAAATACGCATTTATTGATATTGCAATAAATAACAATAAAATATAGGTACTATCAAGATGACAACGTAATCTTAAATTGAAAAAAAGTAATAATTATTTTGCAAAAACATAAGTTAAATATCAAAAAACGTAATTTGTATGTTATAATTAAATAAGAGATGAAGTATAGGTGGTTTAAATGATAATAAAAGACAATAAAGAATTAAAACAAAAAGATTTTAAAAATGAAAAAGAATTACAAAATTACTTCGAAGAAAATTTGCAAAAGATTCTTGGATATAAATTTGTAGAAACAGAGTTTGCTGTAGGCAGTTTTAGACTAGATACTTTAGCATATGATGAGGAGAGTAAATCATTTAGAATTATAGAATATAAGAATGTTAAAAATCATAGTTTGGTAGATCAAGGGTATACGTATTTAAAGTTGCTATTAGAGAGAAAAGCGGATTTTGTACTTAAATATAATGAAAAAAATAACTCTAATTTAAAATTGGCAGACGTAGATTGGAGTCAATCAAGAATCATATTTGTATCCCCCATTTATACAAGCTATCAGCTTAATGCTACTGATTTTAAAAACATTCCGGTAGATTTAATTAAACTTACAAGGTATGAAGAAAATATAGTGACCATAGAATTTATAAAGAAGACAAGCAACGTAAAAGTAGAGGATGTACAAATAAAATCAGAACAAAAAGAGGTTAATAAAGAAATTAAAGTATATACGGAAGATGATCATTTGAATAAAGTATCTGAAAAAACTAGAAAGCTTTATAATATATTAAAAAACAGAATATTAGAGTTAGATGATATTGATATAGATGTAAAGAAAGTGTATATTGCTTTCAAAGGAAGAAAGAACATAGTCGATGTAGAGTTTACTCAGAATAAATTGAGGTTAGACATTAATATGAAAAAAGGAACATTGAATGATCCATTAGGTATAACAAGAGATATAACAAATATTGGCCATTGGGGTAATGGTGATTATAGAGTAGAAATATCTGATGAAGATGATATAGATAACGCTATGCCATTAATAAAACAGTCTTTAAGAGTAAATAAAAAATAAACTTCTTTTGTATATAAAAAGTATTAGCTAAAGTTTAATTGATAGGGGGATAGAATGATTTATGAAATTTTACAATTTATATTTAGTCTTGCAATAGTTATTTTCTCAATAACAATTTTTGTCAAGGGATATAATGACTCTGAAAATGATCTTGAAAAAGCACTATATATTATAATGTCGGTTGCATGTATGTTTCCACTGCTAATTTATTATTTGGATAGATACAATATACCAACAAAACTCGGATACACTGAAAATATAGTTTCGAGAGATTGGGTAAACATAATAACAACTTATTCAACATCAATAATTTCAACCTTACTTAGTGCAATTTTTTTGATATTTATAACATTTAAACAAATGAGAGAAACATCCAATGATAATATAAGATTAAATAATGAAACACAGAGAATGCAGAATTTACCATATCTACAATATGATTTTACAAATGAAATAATAGATAAAAACTTATGCAGCAATAAAATAAAATTGATAACTATAAATGATAATAACAATAATAATGATTCTATAGATTTTACTATTAAAATTAAGAATATTGGTTTAAACACAGCAAGAAAGGTAATATTCGAATTGAAATCCGATCTCTTTGAAAAAGAAGAATATTCAGAATTGCAAAATCAAAGCACGATAGAAAAAAATGAGACAAAAGAAAAAGAAGTTATTATTTTGAATGTGGCAAAGGGTATACATAGAATAGAAATAATTGTGTATTATCAGGATTTATTGAAAAATTGGTATAGTCAAAAAATATATTTAGTAATTTCAGTTACAAATATATATGATTCGAAGACAGAAAATTGTGATCATATAGATTCATTTATTGTTAATGATGAAGAAAAAATGATAAATGAACCATCAATAATAAAAATGTTAAATAAAGATTTAATAAAATAAATTATTAGACTATAAAATAAACTTTGTAGTATAATTAAAAGTGTAATACGATTTTTTGAATAGGTAGGTGTAATCAATGTCTAATTATGAAAGTGAAGCAAAATTAGAAAATAGAATGATAGAGCAGCTTAGAAAGCAAGGATATAGCTATATTGAAATAAATGATGTTAAGGAGTTAGAAGAAAATTTTAGAAGCCAAGTTAATTTGCATAATAAAGTGGAATTAAAGGGAAAAGATTTATCAGATAAAGAATTTGAGAAATTAATGATAAAAATATCCGGCAAAAGCATTTTTCAGTCTGCAAAAGAATTAAGACAAAAGCATGATATAATTCGTGATGATGGCACAGTTGCATATATTGAATTATTTAATACCAAAGAATGGTGTAAAAATATATTTCAAGTTACTCATCAAACTACAGTTGAAGGAAAATATGTTAACAGATATGATGTAACAATTCTCATTAATGGCCTTCCATTAATTCAAATTGAATTAAAGCGAAGAGGCATTGACATGAAGGAAGCTTTTGATCAAATTAAGAGATACAAAAACCATTCCTACAATGGATTATACAGATTTATTCAATTATTTGTAATTAGTAATGGTGTTGATACAAAATATTTTGCAAATGGAGATCAAGAATTAAATTATGGGTTTACTTTTTATTGGACCGATGTAAATAATGACAGAATTACTAATTTGGAACAGTTTTGTACTTTCTTTTTAGATAGATGCCATGTTGCTAAAATGATAGCAAGATATATGATAATAAACGAAACAGAAAAAATGCTCATGGTAATGAGACCTTATCAAGTATATGCAGTTGAAAATATTGTTGATAGAGCAATAAATACAAGTAATAATGGCTATGTATGGCATACGACAGGTTCAGGAAAGACGATAACGTCTTTCAAAACTAGTCAAATTTTATCCCTAGAGCCATCTATTAATCAAGTGTTTTTTCTAGTAGATAGAAAAGATTTAGACAAACAGACATTGGATGAATTTAATAAATTTGATCCTGGTTGCGTTGATATGACAAATGAGACATTTAAATTAGTTCAACAAATTAAAGATAGTACAAAGCCTTTAATAATTACAACCATTCAAAAAATGGCCAATGCTTGTTCTAATCCAAGATATGCCACTGTAATGGAAAAATATAAAGATAAAAAGACAGTGTTTATAATAGACGAGTGTCATAGAAGTCAATTTGGAGATATGCATAAACAAATTGCTAAAACATTTACAAATGCACAGTATTTTGGATTTACAGGAACACCAAGATTTGAAGAAAACAAGAGTCAAGATGGTAGAAGTACAGCAGACATTTTCGAAAAATGTTTACATACATATCTAATTAAAGATGCAATTAACGATGGAAATGTTTTGGGATTTTCTGTTGACTATGTTAAAACAATAGAAAGCAGCATTGATGACAGTAATGATGAACGAGTACAAGCTATAGATACTGATGAAGTGTTCATAGATGATACAAGGATTATAATGGTAGCACAGCATATTATAGAACATCATAATATTAAAACAAGAGATAGAAAGTATAATTCTTTATTTGCAGTTTCATCTATTCCAATGCTTACAAAATATTATGATACATTTAAAAAGCTTGATCATAATTTGAAAATTGGAGCAATATTCACTTTTGGCGCAAATGAAAATTTAGATAATAAAGAAGAACATTCGAGAGATGTGCTTGAACGAATAATAAAAGATTATAATAAAATGTATAATACTAATTTTACTACAAATAGTTTTGATGCCTATTTTAGAGATGTTTGTAAGAAAATTAAAAACACAGATATTGATATAGTAATTGTAGTAGATATGTTGTTAACAGGATTTGATGCGAAAAGATTAAACACTTTGTACATTGATAAGCCATTAAAGTTTCATAGTTTAATTCAAGCATTTTCAAGAACAAATAGAGTTGAATCAGATACTAAACCATTTGGCAATATTGTATGTTATGATTTACCATCTAAATTTAGAGTAGATGAAGCAGTAAAATTATTTTCTCAAACAGATAGAACAGATACCGTTATTATGGCACCGTATTCTGATTATTTAGAAAAGTATATAAAAGCAGTTAATTATCTTCAAACCATCGCTCCAAATATTGATAGTATTCAAGAGTTGGAACAAGAGGGAAATGAAGAAAATTTAAAAAAGTTTATACTAGCATTTAGAGAAGTAGCAAAAATATTAGTAAGTTTAAAAACATTTAATGAATTTGACATGAATGATGAAAAAATGCCTATGGCATCGCAAATGTTTGAAGATTATAAAAGTAAGTATTATGAAATATATAGGAAGCTAGCAACATCCAAAGAAAAAAGTTCGATTTTAAGTGATATTAGTTTTTCACTAGAATTAATTCAAACAGATAAAATAAATGTTTCTTACATATTAAACCTAATTAGAAATGTTGATTTAACAAACGAAGAACAAAAACAAAAAGATATAGATGATATAGAATCAAAATTAGTCAATGTAACAGATGATGAGTTATTCCTAAAATTAGATTTAATTAAAAGATTCTTATCAAATGTATTGCCAACTTTAAAACCAGAAGATTCAATAGATGATGCATTTAACAGTCACATGAATAAAGAAAGACAGAAAGAAATAGAAAAATTTGCCAAGGAAAATGATATTGATTTAGAAGTATTACAAGCAGTAATTGATGAATTTGAATATAGTGGAATATTCCCAAATGAAATGATAGGAAAGTCAATTCATGCTCCATTCTTAAAGAAGATATCATTAATTGATAATGTAAAAGTATTTATAAAGAATCTTTCAAGAAAGTATTTATAGGAGGATATAATGTCAAGAGAAGAAAAACAACAAACTCAACAAGCAGAGTTACAAAAACAATTATGGAGCATTGCTAATACCTTAAGAGGTAATATGGATGCTAATGATTTTAAAAATTATATTTTAGGACTAATATTCTACAGATATTTGTCTGAAAATCTTGTTAATTATGTTGAAAGAACATTATTAAAAGATGATGGGATAAGTTATGTAGATGCATGGAAAAAAGATGAATATAGAGATGAATTAAAAAGATATTTAATAGAAGATTCTAATATGGGATATTTCATTGAAGCGGATAACTTATGGAGTGAATTAATATATAAAATTCAAACAGGTAAATTTGATATTTCAATGTTATCAAAAGCAATTAATTCTATATCAGACTCGACATTAGGTAATGAATCTGAAGATGATTTTGAAAACTTATTTGAAGATATGGATTTGAATAACTCTAAATTAGGTAGAGGTGAGGCAGAAAGAACTAAGCTGATTTCAACAATAATGTTAAAAATAAATGATATTGACTTTCACCATGAAGATGCTGAAATTGATGTCTTAGGTGATGCTTATGAATATTTAATATCAAACTTTGCAGCCTCAGCAGGTAAAAAAGCAGGAGAGTTTTATACACCGCAACAAGTATCAAGAATATTAGCAAAATTAGTTACTATAAATAAAAGTAAAATACAAAGTGTTTATGATCCGACATGTGGTTCTGGTTCTTTACTATTAAGAGTAGGTAAAGAAGCAAAAGTTAGTTCATACTATGGACAAGAGTTTAATTCTACAACTTACAACTTAGCGAGAATGAATATGCTATTACATGGAATATCATTTAAACATTTTGATATAAAAAATGCAGATACATTAGAAAATCCAAAACACAAAGATATGAAATTTGATGCAATTGTGGCTAATCCTCCATATTCAGCACAATGGAGTGCAGATCCTAAGTTTATGGAAGATGAAAGATTTAGTGCCTATGGAAAATTAGCACCAAAGTCTAAGGCAGATTTTGCGTTTATTCAACATATGATTTATCAATTATCTGACAACGGAACAATGGCAGTTGTTCTTCCACATGGCGTTTTATTTAGAGGAGCATCAGAAGGAACAATAAGAGAATATTTAATAAAAGAAAAAAATTATTTAGATGCTGTTATAGGATTACCTGCAAATATATTTTTTGGAACCAGTATTCCAACTTGTATATTAGTATTTAAAAAATGTAGAGAGAATGAAGATAATATTCTATTTATTGATGCTTCTAAAGATTTTGAACCTGGAAAAAATCAAAATAGATTAAGAGATAAAGATGTAAATAAAATTATTGAAACATACAAAAGCAGAGTAGAAAAGCCAAAATATTGTCATGTTGCTCCATTGAGTGAAATAGCCAAAAATGAATATAATTTAAATATTCCTAGATATGTAGATACATTTGAAGAGGAAGAAGAAATAGATATTAAGGCAGTACAACAGGATTTAAAGCGAATAGATAAAGAAATAGCAGAAGTGGATAAAGAACTTAATGTATATTTAAAAGAACTTGGCTTGGAGGAAATTTAAGGTAACAATGGAATTTAAGTTATTTAAATGTTCAAATTGCAATAATGAAACGTTAATGGAAATACATGCTAGAAACAAGATAGAAAATGGCGATTTGTTTGGAGATTCTTATTATTATGATGAGCAAGTAGTTTTAAAATGCCCAAGCTGCAAAAATTATAATATTATCAATGCCTATTGGGATAGTTCGTATGGAAAAGTGACCGAAAGCAAAAAATATGAGGATATATATTGTGGTGATAATGTTTATGAAACTATTTTATATCCTGTCGTATCTGAATTAAGTAATGGTGCAAATGGAATTGTTCCAAATGATATTTTAAAGACATTTAGAAAGTCTTTAGAATTAAAACCTGTAGATTCAGAATCATGTTTGGTAAAACTCAGAAAAACACTTGAATTAATTTGTAAAGATAAAAATGCAATTGGTCGCAACTTGAATGACAAACTAAAAAAATTGTTTGAATTAGGTATTTTGCCACCGACTCTAAAATCTGCATCTAATATAACAAGAAAATTAGGAAATATGGGTGCCCATGAATCAGACATTGAGATTTCTACTACTGAATTATCTTCGACAATAAAGTTAGTTGAATATATAATACAATATATTTATATACTTCCGAATGAAATTGAAATTTTGGAAAAAAAGATAAAATAAAAAGGTCTTATACAAACATATTTTGCATAAGACCTTTTTTTAGGTACAATAATTCATTAATTTTTTTTCGTTCTAAATCAATTTTAAAATCAATTACATTAAATTGCCTATATATTCGTTTTTGTTCATTATAACAGGGCAAATATATATCTAATGCTTTTATTTGCTCAGCGTTTAAATTTGATTGTGTTCCTGTAGAAACTATTGAATTATAAAAATTAGATATGTATAAATAATACAAATAATAATAAATGTACTCTATTACATAGTTTTCATTTATAATCATATTAAACATAGCTTGACTGGTCGCTAAATTAATTTTGTTAATTGATACTAAGCCATATGATGCATACATTGAAATTATGATGCTATTTTTAGGAACTAACCAAGCTGCTGAATTGTTCAAACCTGCATCCGTTATTGATTTATCGGTATAATAAATGTACTTTCCTTGTGCTGTCATGTCACCAATGCTTAAAAACGGTATATGTCCATTATAGTAATCTTTATTAGTAGATTTTGGAGTACCACCTGCTTTTCCAAAATCAAAACATTCATTTAACTTATTATTACATTTTTTATTATTGAATTCTTTTATTAAAAGTCCTTTTTTAAATAACTTAAGGTCTTCAATTTTCTTAGTTTGAAGTTCTATTTTTTTATCCAACAAATAAAGAGTATTTGCTATCTTAGATTGTTCTTGAATAGACGGAATTCTAATATTCAGTTTATTAATTGAATCCCTAGAAATTCCATACACTTTAAATCCATTTGCTAAAACCCTTACTTGCTTATGAACTATCGGTGAATTAAAATAGTATCCTTTAAACATCGGAGCAAAAACATTCGAATTATCTCTAGCCAGTATTGTGTGTAATCCTGATACTGTATTATTATTTACATTAACTACTTCAACAGCTTTTCCTATTCCTTCATAATCTTCTGAGGCATCTGCAAAAATAAGATCATTGTTTTTTAATAACTCATATTTATTAACATAGTTTATATCTTTAATATAGCTTGTAATATCTTTATTTTCATTTACTATGGAATTATATTTTCTGTGAATATCTCCATAATGTAGATTTTTCAATATTCCTGATTCTGATAATTGCTCTCTTGAAAATGAATTTGTACTAAAATATTGAAATGTATTTGCTAAGTTTATTGGCTTCCACTTATCATTAAATTCTTTAAATCTTAATTTGGGAACATTCATTTAATCACCACTTTTCAAATCCTTAAGTTTAATA
>OLPA01001299.1_pt1 | contig 21205 bp, 17 predicted proteins | sample 1672811 | NCBI WGS metagenome assembly OLPA01 (sample SAMEA3136726, study PRJEB25190) | human gut metagenome | biome: human gut; feature: human-associated habitat; material: faeces | place: Austria | collected 2013
AAGTACCCATAGTAAGTGCTTTCGCTCTCCCTATGGGTACTTTGTCTACAGGCTGAAGCGCCCGCGGGGCGCTTCTTTTTTAAAAAATCAAAGGTGTGTATCTCTTTTAATGGAGTCGTAATGCTTTATGAGCAGCGGCTCAATGGCCGAGGTAAGCTTCATGTCCAGATTAAAGAAGTACACCGTAAAGGTCAGGGCGAAGAGACCGGCCAGAAGGCCCAGAAAGCCCAGAAAAATTTTGCTTATCTTATTCATGTTTTCTCCTTCCGTTTACCAGGATTTTTCATCCGGCAGGACCTCAAGGCTGGGGTCAAGGGGCTCCTCGCGCATCACGGTACGCATGTAGCTGTTGACCTGCTCGCGCACGCCCTGACGGGAGATGACCCTGGGGTCGAAGAGGTCATGGGTAACCCAGACAAGATGGATACCATGAGCCCGGGCCTGTTCCTCAAACTGGCCGTGCATACCGTCCAGCGCTTTGCAGCTCATGTGCTCCCAGAGAATGACCATGTCGGCGTTGAACTCCTCGCAGAACTCCCACAGCTCGTCCAGCAGGACCTTGTAGCCGCCGTGGGTGCGGTTGCGCATGATCATGTTCTCGGTGAGCCAGGCCATGTCGTATATGGCCTGCTCCCGGCCCTCGGGGGTATTCTCCTCGGCCAGGACCCGAGTGGAGACCATGGAGAGCATATCCGTCAGCGGCACAATGCCCCAGCAGTTGAGAAGCCACAGAAGAAAGTCCATATAGAAATGGGACTGTACGCCCCAGACAATGGCCCGGTGCCGGTACTCCCGGGCGGCCATTTTTTTCGCCTTGTAAGCCTTTTCCGCCAGGGCGCTTATCTTCTTGTCCGCCTCCACAAAGGCGGGGAGCTTGCCGCATATGGCCATGTAGTTCGTCTCGGTGTAAAGGGCCAGATTGGAGCCGAACACCTGGGGATAATCGGTCTTGTTCATCTCAAGCCAGCTCAGGCGGTGCCGGGTGGAGATATTCACCCGCTTGGCACACTCAAAATAGAAATCCCAGTCCCACTTTTCTCCCGTATGCTCCTCTATGAAAGCAATGGCGTTGCGGATCTCCTGAGCGGCATACTCCTGCACGTCGTCCTCCCGGTGGCGCAGGGGAGCGGCAAGCTGGAAACAGGGGATGCCGTCCTCCAGCTCGAGGCGCTTGGAGATAACGCCGTTGCCAAGCAGGGAACCGTCGCAGGTGGTATTGCACTGGACGGCACAGGCGCCGAGTACCGGTGCATCGTCGTCAATGGAGACGCCGGCCTCGGCTTCGGGCATGGGGCACACGTCCCCGGCCAATCCAAACTGCTGGGCCACGTCGATATAATGGCAGACCGCGTGCTGATTGAGAAGCACGGGGATATAGGTGGAAACCGTCTCCCGGCTGAGGCCCTTGAGGGTGGGGAAGCCCATCAGGACGGCGGTCATCTCATTTTCATCCACAAGGACGACTTTTTTGGAAAATTCCCTGTCGTTGCCGGTCCTCCGGTCACCCCGGAAAAGATTGTCCAGCAGCTTTGCCACGTCCTCAACCACCAGGTCCTGCTCTGTGTGGCAGATGCGGAGATACTCGCCCCGGAGGCCCTGGGTGTGCCTGTCCACCATCATGGGAACCGCCAGATAGTTTGCCATCCAGCGGTAACGGAACATGGCCTTGATGTTTCGGGGTTTTATGATGAATTTGCCCAGGATCAGCATGATGCCCAGCCAGCGGGAGTAATCATAGAGCGTATCCTTTAAACCGCGCCACTCGCGGCGGTTCCTGACCTTGCCGGCGGTGTAAAAATCGCCCAGTCTGTCAGCGCCGATTTGCTTTGCCATTATTTCGCACCTCCCTGGAGTTTTTTGATTTCAACGCTCTCCACAAAGGCCTGAACCCGGGTGCGCATCTGGCCGGAGGAAGAGATGTTGTAAGGCCGGTCCACGGATAACACGGGATAGCCGTAGTCCTCCCGAAGAATATGGGAGCCGAGCATCCGTTCATAGGCCCAGGGATCGCAGAACTTGATCTGTTCATAGATAATGCCGTCAGCATTGTATTCGTTTGCAAGCTGGTTCACATAGGCCCGGCGGCCCAGCATTTTTTCCATGTTCATCATCCGCGGGCACTGACAGCGGTACATGTACTGGCGGCAGATCTGGGTCAGCGCGTCCTCGTCCTCCGTCAGCGCGATGGGGTCCCGGCCGGGGAAGGAGCCGCAGCAGAAGCGGTCCGCGCAGACAAAGGCCCCCGCGTCCTCTATGAGCTTTATAAAGTCGATATCGTCCACCTCGGAGCCCACAAGGGCAACACGGACCCGGTAGCCCTTCCTGTCCGGCTCCCGGACCTTCAGCTCCGCCAGGGTCTCCTCCAGCATGGGGATAAGGAACTTCTTTGGGGCGGCGTATGTAGCCAGGGTGATAATGTGGAACTCATAGCCGGTGATGGCGGGCCTTTCTGCCTTGCGGAACTCGCCGATCTCCCTGATAAGGCGGCAGACCCGGTTGTGTTCCTCCACGGCCTGCCGGATGGCCCCGTCGGAAACGTCTATCCCGTAGGCGCGGCTCAAAGGCGTGAGAATATGGTTCCGGCACTGGAGCACGTAGAGGTTCAGGCCGTTGTCATCGGCCTTCATGGGGATCTCCATGAACTCATAGAAGAACCTGTCGTTGTCCTTGCCCATGGTTTTGAGAAGCTCCATGTTCTCCACACAGCGGTTCATCATGGAACAGCCATCAGGCGAGATGATGCAGTCGGCAAAGCTGTATCCGCCCTCAATGGCCCTCTCCAGCAGAGCCCTGCTGTATTCGCAGAGGAAACTGGTCATGTAATAGGTGCCCATCTCCATGGAACCGGTCCTTGGCGCCCGCAGCCGGGCGGAAAACGCCCCCGGCAGGTTCAGCAGAGGCTCCGGCGTATTCTCGCATACATACGCCACGCATACCTCGCCTTCCCGCCGGGCCTGCCGGATAAGCTCGTTATCCGCGTTGAGCAGGAGATTTTCAAAGTACGCAAGGTGCTTTAAATCTTTCATCAGGCCTTGTCTCCCCTTTGTGTGATTTTACTGTATTTGCATGCATATTTATCGTAATACTTATTACAAATGCTGTCAATAGCGCCCTCTTAGTCAATTTATCGCAATGTGTCAAAAAAATGGCTATCTTTATTGAAATAAATTTAGCCCTTTATACAGGAAAGCGTAAAATGACTATACATGAAAGCACCTTTGGTAGTTGATTTTTTAACAAAAATAAGGTATCTTTAAAATAGCTGTTAGTATGCGGAAGAATGTTACTAAAACAGAGGAGGTACACAGGCTTTATGACCCGTGACGAAAAAATTTTTAAGCTCGGCAAGAAGATAACCGACCGGGCGACCGTGCTTCTCGGCGTGGAAAAAATTACGACTAACTCCCCGGAATACTGGGGCATCAACGCGGGACTCAAAAAATATCCGGGCTATGAGGACCAACTGCTCGATGTGGCGCTGACCTTTGACAAACGCAAGCCCGTCACCTTTGAGCAGATTCAGAAAAGGAACCGTAATCTTGATCCCGACACCCTGCGGGATTATCTGGACAAGCTGTCCAAGATCGGCTTGCTGGAGTATAACTGGGAAAATCTGGATGGCAAGAACCCTTACAGCGAGAAGCGCTGGGTGCTGGACATGTTCGTGCCCGGCAGCGCGGAGATCATGATAATGGACCCGGTGCTGCCTGAAGATCACCCGGAGATAGCCGACTTTTTCGAGCGCATGGCTTTCCTGCCTCTGGCAGGCATTACGGAGCTTGTGCCTCCCGGCGGCGCGGGCATCGGTATGCATGTTATTCCCGTAGAAAAGGCCATCCCGGCGGAGAGCCAGTCTGTTGACCTGGAGCATTTGTCCCACTGGCTTAAGAAGTACGACGGGCAGATCGGTGTCGGTATCTGCTCCTGCCGCAAGCAGCAGCGCATCCGGGGCGAGGGCTCCGGTGATATCGAGGCCGAGTGGTGCATAGGCGTGGGCGATTTCGCCACCTATATGCGCGAGAGCGGTAAGGGCCGCGACATTACATACGAAGAGGCAATGGAGATCCTCCAGAAAGCAGAGGACAGGGGCTATGTTCACCAGATAACCAATATCGACGGCGAGAACAAGATATTCGGCATCTGCAACTGCGCCGTGGGCGTCTGCAACGCCCTGCGCACCTCTCAGCTTTTCAACACGCCCAACCTCTCCCGCTCCGCCTATGTGGCCGAGAGCGACGGGGAGAAGTGCGTCGCCTGCGGCAAGTGCGTCGAGACCTGCCCTGCCGGCGCCGTGCGCCTTGGCCAGAAGCTTTGCACCAAGGAAGGCCCCGTTCAGTATCCCCGCCATGAACTGCCCGACGATGTGCAGTGGGGAGAGGAGCACTGGAACAAGAACTATAGAAACGAAAACGGCGTTATCCAGACCTGGCCCACCGGAACCGCTCCCTGCAAGGCGGCCTGCCCGGCCCATATTGCCGTTCAGGGCTACATCAAGATGGCGGGAGACGGCCGTTATCAGGATGCGCTGAAGCTCATAAAAAAGGACAATCCCTTCCCGGCCATCTGCGGCTCCATCTGCCGAAAATACTGCGAGGACGCCTGTACCCGCGGCACTGTGGACGAGGCCCTGAGCATAGACGAGATAAAGAAATTCATTGCCGAGCAGGACATGAAAGCGGAGCACCGCTACATCCCGCCCATGAACTCCTGCACCCGAGAGCCCTTCACCCAGAAGGTCGCCATCATCGGCGCCGGCCCCGCAGGCATGTCCTGCGCTTACTTCCTGGCCATCGAGGGATACAAGCCTGTGGTGTTTGAGAAGGAAGCCGCCCCCGGCGGTATGCTGGTCAACGGAATCCCTGCCTTCCGCGTGGACAAGGCTGTTGTGAACTCCGAGATTGAGGTTCTCAGAGAAATGGGCGTTGAGTTCCGCTGCGGCGTGGAGGTTGGCAGGGACGTCACCATCCAGCAGCTGCGGGATGAAGGCTACAAGGCTTTCTATGTGGCCGTTGGCCTTCAGAAAGCCACCGCACTGGGCATCGAGGGCGAGCAGCTCAAGGGCGTTACAGGCGGGCTTGATTTCCTGCGCCGTGTAAACGCCGGCGAGGCTGTCCAGCTCAAGGGCGACACGATCGTCATCGGCGGCGGCAACGCGGCCATTGACGTGGCCCGTACCGCCCTGCGCAAGGGCAAGGGCAAGGTGCAGATGTTCTGCCTTGAAAAGGACGAGGATATGCCCACCGTACCCGAAGAGAAGAATGCCGGCCTTGAGGACGGCGTTGTCATCAACAACTGCTGGGGCCCCAAGCGCATCATCGGCGAAAAAGGCAAGGTCACGGGCGTGGAGTTCATGCGCTGTGTCTCTGTAAAAGACGAGGACGGAAAGTTCAATCCCGTTTATGACGAGAACGAAACCCTTACCGTGCCCTGCTCCAATGTCCTTGTGGCCATCGGCCAGCGTTCCGACTACGGCACGCTTCTTGCCGGAACAAAGGCGGAGACGCCTGACGGCAGGCTGATTGATTGCGACAAGATTACCTTCCAGTCTGCCGAGCCCGATATCTTCATCGGCGGCGACTGCGCCACCGGCCCCATGTACACCATTGACGCGATTGCGACCGGCCGCGAGGGCGCCGTGTCCATCCACCGCTTTGTGAATGTGGGCCAGTCTTTGACGATTCACCGCAACACCCGTTACTTTGCGCCTCTGAACAAGGACAATATTGTCCTCCCGCCGGACAGCTACAAGAAGCCCGCCAGAAACGAGCATGGTATCGACCAGGCCAAGGTAAAGACCATGTGCGACGAGCGCGTGACCTTTACTGAGGAGCAGATTAAGTCCGAGGCTTCCCGCTGCCTCAGCTGCGGGCGCAGCGTGGTAGACCCCAACAAGTGCATTGGATGCGGCATCTGCACCACCAAGTGTGAATTTGATGCGATTCACCTTAAGCGCCTGCGCCCCGAGTGTACCCACATGGTCCCCGCCGAGGATAAGTTCAAGGAGATCATCCCCTATGCCGCCAAGCGCCAGGTGAAAATAATCAAAAAGCAGCTTGCCAAAAAATAAGCTTTCGGCAGAAGCAGATTAAGTACACTGAAGTCCCCGGACATGTTCCGGGGACTTCTTTTCTTCAATGTCCATGATTCATAGCTTGCGATTTCACGCCCGCATGGATATCGTGATTTATGGAGGCGGGAGACATGGACCAGAAGCGCATCGGAGATTTTATAGCGGCGGAGAGACGGAATAAGAGCCTGACCCAGGCTCAGCTTGCAGAGCAACTTCATATAAGCCCCAAGACTGTCTCTCGCTGGGAGACGGGGAAGGGCCTGCCAATGTTAAAATAACAGCAGACCGTTTGCGGTCTGGAAAAACAAAATAAAGTGTGGTAAAATATAAAAAAATTTATCTCAAAAACCGTAAACATACAAATTGAGGAGGAAGAAAATGGCTGAATACAACAGGCTTGACCTCGCGGTTGCGGAAGAGCTGCGTGCCATAGTGGGCGAGCGGCGTTTCCAGTACGGCGAACAGGTCAAGGAGGAATATGCCCACGACGAGATGCCCATCTACGGCAGCTTTGTTCCCGAGGCGGTGTGCCTGCCGGAGAGCACGGAGGAAGTCTCCGCCATTATGAAAATCTGCCACAAAAACCGCATCCCCGTCACCGTCCGCGGCGCGGGCACGGGTCTTGTGGGCGGCTGTGTGCCGGTTCACGGCGGCGTGGTGCTCTGCACGGCGAAAATGAACCATATCCTGTCCTATGACATGAAAAACCTTGTGGTGCATACCCAGCCCGGCGTTCTGCTGTGCGATCTGGCGGCGGATGCGCTGAGCCATGGGCTCATGTATCCCCCCGATCCCGGCGAAAAGACCGCCACCGTGGGCGGAAACGTCTCTACCAACGCCGGCGGCATGAGGGCCGTCAAGTACGGCGTCACCCGGGACTATGTGCTGGCCATGACCGTGGTTCTGCCCAACGGGGATATCATGAAGCTGGGAAAGACCGTCTGCAAGACCAGCTCAGGCTACAGCCTGCTGCACCTGATGATCGGCTCCGAGGGCACGCTGGGCATCATTACCGAGCTTACCCTGAAGCTCATCCCCAAACCCATTATGGACGTGTCCCTGATCCTGCCTTTTGAGAACATAGCCGAGGCCATCGCCGCGGTGCCCGAGATCAAGCTTGCCAATCTTGACCCCCAGTCCATAGAGTTCATGGAGAGGGACATCGTGGACTCCTCCGCTGCCTTCACCGGCAACGCTGTGTTTCCCACAGTGGTAAACGGCAAGGAGGCCGGGGCCTATATCCTGGTGACGCTTGTGGGCGACAATGAGGACGAACTGAGCATGAAGATGGACCGCCTTGGCCAGGTAGCCGAAAAGGCCGGGGCCTACGATGTTCTGGTGGTCTGGACGGACGGACTGAAGAAAGAGGTCTGGGCAGCCAGAAGCGCCTTCCTCACCGTTATCGAGGCGGACACCAAGCTCCTTGACGAGATGGACGTGGTCGTGCCGGTGGACAGAATCGCGGAGTTCCTGGTCTATTGCCACGATACCGCCGAGGCCAACGGCCTGCGCCTGCGCTCCTTCGGCCATGCGGGCGACGGCAATCTCCATATCTACTGCTGCGCCAACGACATGGAGCTGGACGAGTTCAAGCGCCGCAACAAACTTATCATGGACAAGTGCTACGCCAAGTGCACCGAGTTTGAAGGCCAGGTTTCCGGCGAGCACTCCATAGGCCACGCCAAGAAAGAGTATCTGAGGCAGTCTGTGGGCGACACGGCCTACGGGCTCATGGGCGCCATCAAGCAGGTCTTTGACCCGGAGAACATACTCAATCCGGGCAAGGTCTGCATGGATATCGGAAGGAGGGCGGAAAATGCTTAACATACTTGTCTGCGTAAAACAGGTTCCCGACGTGAACCTGGTCAAGATAGACCCGGTCACCGGCAGCCTTATCCGCCAGGGGGTACCCGCCATCCTCAACCCCCTGGACGCCAACGCGCTCGAGGCGGCGGTACAGGTCAAGGAGCAGTACGGCGGCAGCGTCACCTGCATCACCATGGGGCCGGATATGGCCGTGGAGGCGCTCAGAGAATGCCTGGCCGCCGGGGCCGACAGAGCGGTGCTTCTGTCTGACAGGGCCTTTGCCAACGCCGACACGCTGGCAACCAGCTATGTCATTGCCCAGGCGGCAAAGATGCTGGGCAGCTTTGACCTGATTTTCTGCGGAAAGGAATCTCTGGACGGGGCCACCGGCCAGATGGGCAGCCAGCTTGCCGAGCGCTTTGACGCCGCGCAGCTCAGCTCCATGACCCTAATCAAAAGCATTGACCTGGAAAAGAGGACGGTCGTGGCCGAGCGCGAGCTGGAAAAGGGCATCGAGACGGCCGAGGCACAGTACCCCTGCCTGTTCACCGTGGAAAAGACCAATTACCGCCCCAGAATTCCCAACCTGAGATCCTGGAAGGCCTCCAGAAGCGCCCCCATTACCAAGCTCACCTCCGGGGACATCGCCGGCCTTGACCCCCTGCAGATCGGCGATCCCGGCTCGCCCACAAAGGTCCCGCGCACCTATCCCCCCGAAGTAGGCGAGGCCGGGCTTATGATAGACGAGGGCAGCGCCGAGAAGAATGTTGACAGGCTTCTGGGCTATCTTGCGGAGGTGATCGCATGAAGAACAAGAACGAATACAAAGACATGTGGGTCTTTATCCAGCACGACGGCGCGGAGGTGCACCCTGTATCCCTGGAGCTTTGCTGCGAGGTGCGAAAGCTTGCCGACGCCGCCGGAGAAAAGCTTGCGGCGGTCATCGTGGGCGAGCTTTCTGAGCGCGGGAAGGAGAAGGTTCTGGGCTGCGGTGTGGAGAAGATCATCCACGTCAGCGGCACGGGCTATGAGTATTTCAATACCGACGCCTATGCCAATCTCTTTACCGTCCTCTGTGAGAAATATTTCCCCACGGCGGTTTTTGTGGGAGGCACCATTTTCGGCAGGGACTTTGCTCCCCGCTTCGCCTGCCGCCTGCCCACCGGCTGCACCAGTGATGCCACCGAGCTGATCTATAACCCGGAAACAAAGGACATCGAGTTTGTGGAGCCTGCTGTGGGCGGCAAGATGATGGCCGTGATTACTGTGCCCGTGATGCGCCCCCAGGTGGGAACCATCCGGCCCGGCACGTTCAAATACGTCCCCGCCGGGGAGCGGCCCTGCACTGTGGTCGAGGAACGGGTGGATTTTGCCCCGGAAAAGATACGCACGAGGATTTTGGACTTCCGGGCCGACGAGTTTGACGAGAGCCTGAATATTGCCGACGCGGATGTGATCGTCTGCGTAGGCAACGGCGTGAAGCCCGATTCCCTTGCCAAGTACAGGGAGCTGGCGGCGCTTCTGGGCGGCAAACTGGCCTGCACGAGGCCAGTGTTTGACAGGGGCGTTCTGCCCTTCAAGCTGGTTGTGGGCCAGAGCGGCGTGGTGGTAAAGCCCCGGCTCTATATCGGCTTCGGCATCTCCGGCGCGGTCAACCACATGACCGGCGTCACCGACTCCGGCAAGATCGTGGCCGTGAACAAGGACCCTGACGCCGCCATCTTCAATTACTGCGACTATGGCATCGTGGGTGACATGGACGAGGTCTGCCAGCTGATGATCGACAAGATCCGCGCCTCAAAGCAGTGAGGGGGGAAGGCGGATATGGTACATATTCCCTTCGGCCCGGGATTAATCGACTTTGAAGAGGGGAGCGCTCCGGTGCTCTGCTCCGCCATAGGCGAGCTAAAGGCCCGGGGAAGCGGCAGCGATATCGTCCGCGCCGCTATGGAAAATCCCATAGACAGCCCCCGGCTCTCGGAACTGGCCAAGGGCAAGAGGAGCTGCGTCATTATCATTTCCGACCATACCCGCCCTGTTCCGAGCCGGGACATCCTGCCCAACATGCTCCGGGAGCTGCGCGAGGGCAGCCCGGATATCCAGGTGACACTCCTTGTGGCTACCGGCTTTCACCGGCCAACATCCACGGCGGAGCTGGAGGCAAAGCTGGGGCCGGAGGTCATGGAGCAGTGCCGCATCGCGGTGCACGACAGTCGTGACGAGAAGGCCAATGTGCGCATTGGCGTCCTGCCCTCCGGCGCCCCCTGCGTTATCGACAGGCTGGCGGCGGAGACGGAGCTGCTTATTTCCGAGGGGTTTATCGAGCCCCACTTCTTCGCGGGCTTCTCCGGAGGGCGAAAGAGCGTCCTTCCCGGCATCAGCGACCAGGTGACGGTGCTTGGGAACCACTGCTCCCGCTTTATTGACAGCAGATTCTCCCGCACCGGGATCCTGGACGGAAATCCCATCCACGCGGACATGATAGCCGCCGCCGAAATGGCAAGGCTCCAATACATTGTGAACGTGGTCATAGATGAGGAGAAAAAGACCGTGGCCGCCTTCGCGGGAAATTTCCTCACGGCCCACAGAAAGGGCTGCGATTTCCTCCTGGACTACTGCCGGGTCAGGCCCGCCATGGCCGATATCGTCATCACCTCCAACGGCGGCGCGCCCCTGGACCAGAACCTCTACCAGTGCGTCAAGGGCATGACTGCCGCCGAGGCAAGCTGCAATGAGGGCGGCGTTATCATCATGTGCGCCGCCTGCGCCGACGGCCACGGCGGAGAGGGTTTTTACTCTGCTCTGAAGGACTGCGAAAGCCCCGCGGAGCTTTACGCCCGCCAGATGGCCACAGCCCAGGACCGTACCGCGCCCGACCAGTGGGAGAGTCAGATCCTGGCCCGTATCCTGATAAAGCACCGGGTGATTTTCGTCTCCCGCCCGGAGATGAGGGAGATGATAGAGAACATGAAAATGCGCTTTTCCCCCTCTCTTCCGGAGGCCCTGGCCCTTGCCCAAAGCTGGGGAAAGCGAAGCCTTACGGTTATCCCCAACGGCGTTTCCGTCATCGTAAAGGATTAAGCGGCATGATTCGTCTCATACAGCGCGCTTTCCCGCGTTTTGCGGGAAAGCGCGTGAGACTGTCAAAAAACGTTTGCAAAGGGAAAAGCAACGGAGCCGCAGGGGCGCTTGAGGGGCGGAAAGAAGGGGAAAGACGCGGGGAAAAAGGATTATGAATTTGGAATTGTCAAAAAGAACAGGCTGTGGTAAAATCATCAGGAGAAAATGATAGGAGCGGTCTCTTAAAAAATGTGGTTCTGGTTTGCGCTTGCCGCGCTCTTATGCTGGAGCGGGTCGGATCTTTTTTCAAAAATCGGCTGCCAGGACGGCCGGGACAGGTACAGCCATCTCAAGATGGTGATGGCCGTGGGCCTGGTGATGGGCCTGCATGCGGCGTATGAAATCGTTATCGGCGGCGTTGAGATCCGTCTGGGGATTCTCCTCACCTATCTGCCGGTATCCATGCTCTATATCCTCTCCATGGCCATGGGCTATCTGGGACTGAGATATATCGAGCTTTCCATCTCCTCGCCCATCTGCAACAGCTCCGGCGCCATCGTGGCGGTGCTGACCTTTGCCACCGCGGGCACCGGGGAGGATCCGCCCCCTCTGGCCCTGGCGGCGGTGGCGCTGGTGTGCGCCGGTGTGATCGCCCTGGGAATCACCGAGTCCCGGGAGGACGAGGCCCTGCGCCGGGCAAGGCAGGACGCCAGCAACCATCATTACGCCAAGAGCTGGCTGGCCATTGCCATCCCCATCATCTACTGCCTGCTGGACGCGCTGGGCACCTTTGCCGACAGCCGTATACTGGAGACGCTCAGCGAGGATGCGGCAAACACGGCCTATGAGCTGACTTTTTTTGCGGTGGGCATCGTCTGCGCAATCTACGTGCTGGGCATAAAGAAACAGAAGCTCATCGCCCGGCAGGAGGCCCCCAAGTATACCGGCGCCGTGTTTGAGACCATCGGCCAGTTTTTCTATATCTGCGCGCTGGCGGACACGGAGCATGTGGCTTTCGCCGCGCCCATCATCTCCTCCTACTGCGCGGCCTCCGTGCTCTGGAGCCGGATCTTCCTGAAGGAGAAGCTGTCGGCCAAGCATTATATGTCCATCGCCCTGGTAATAATAGGCATTGTTATCATGGGTATACTTGATATTTAAAGGAGTATGAACCCCATGGAGAGCGTATATAAGAGAGTTCTTATCAAAATAAGCGGAGAGGCCCTGGCGGGCGAGAAAAAAACCGGCTTTGACTTTGATTTTGTTTCCCGGGTGTGCACAGCGGTGGAGCGCTGCCGGAAAATGGGCGCCCAGGTGGGCATCGTCATCGGCGGCGGCAATTTCTGGCGCGGCGTGAAGGACGGCGCGGGCAAGGTGGAGCGGGTCAGCGCGGACCGGATGGGCATGCTGGCCACCGCCATGAACTGCCTTGCCGTGGCCGACGTTTTCAAGCAGCAGGGCACCCCCGCCCGGGTGATGACCGCGGTGGACATTCAGGGCGTGGGCGAGCGCTACGACACGGGGAAGAGCATCGAGTACATGGAAAGAGGCAGCGTTGTGCTCTTTGCCTGCGGCACGGGCCAGCCCTTCTTCTCCACCGACACGGCCGCCGTGCTCCGGGCTGCCGAGCTCCACGCGGACGCCATCCTGCTGGCAAAAAACATTGACGGCGTTTACAGCGACGACCCCCGGGTAAACCCGGAGGCGGTGAAGTTCGAGGCCATCCGCTATGACGAGGTTCTGGCCCGGCACCTGGCCGTGATGGACACCACCGCCACCAGCCTCGCCATGGACAACAGCATCCCGGTCATCGTTTTCGCCCTGGCGGAGCCGGAGAACATGGAGCGGGTGCTCCGGGGCGAAAAGCTGGGCACCACAGTGAATAACTGACGAGAATAAATTAACGGAGGGATAGAAATGTCTGACTACAAGGAATTTGAGAGCAAAATGAAAAAGACCTGCGACGCGCTGACGGCGCAGCTTGCAACCATCCGCGCCGGCCGGGCCAACGCCTCGGTTCTGGACCAGATCGAGGTGGACTACTACGGCTCTCCCACGCCCATTCAGCAGGTGGCCTCCGTGGCCGCGCCGGACCCCCGTTCCCTGGTGATCCAGCCCTGGGACGCGTCTGTCCTTAAGGGCATTGAAAAGGCCATTCTGGCCTCGGATCTGGGCATCAACCCCCAGAATGACGGCCGGGTCATCCGCCTTGTGTTCCCGCCGCTTACCGAGGAGCGCCGCCGCGAGCTTGCCAGGCAGACCAAAAAATACGGCGAGGAGAGCAAAGTCGCTATCCGCAACATCCGCCGGGACGCCATTGAAAAGTTCAAGAAAAAGCAGAAGGCCTCCGAGATCACCGAGGACGACTACAAAATAGCCGAAAAGGACATTCAGAAGCTGACCGACGATTATATCAAGGAGATTGACAGAATCGCCGAGAAGAAGGAAAAAGAGCTTACCGAAATATAATGGATCTGTTTACGAAAAAAACCGAAAAGGCGGGGGGGCGGGAGACATCCGGCCTCCCCCGCCATATTGCCATCATACTCGACGGCAATGGCCGCTGGGCCAAAAAGCGGGGCCTGCCCCGGACGGCGGGGCACATGGCCGGCTCCGAGACGTTCCGCCGGATCGCCACATACTGCAAGAATATCGGCGTAGACTATCTTACGGTGTATGCCTTTTCCACCGAGAACTGGAAGCGGCCGGAGGACGAGGTGGGCGCGATCATGAAGCTTTTGGACAAATACCTCCGGGAGGCCGTGGCCACCATGGCCAGGGATCGGATCCGCATGCGGGTTTTCGGGGATATTTCCTGCCTCTCGCCGGAGCTTCAGCGCCTTGTGGCGGAGACGGAGGAGATCTCCTCCCATTACGAGGGCTTTCAGGCCAACATCTGCATCAACTACGGCGGCCGGGACGAGATCATAAACGCTGCCCGGCGCTATGCAGAGGATTATGCCGCGGGCAGGGCCGGGGCGCTCACGGAGGAGAGCTTCGGCGCCTATCTCTACTCCGCCGGCATCCCTGACCCGGATCTGCTCATCCGCCCCGGCGGGGAGCAGAGGATTTCCAATTTTCTCCTGTGGCAGTGCGCCTATTCGGAGTTCTATTTCACCGATGTGCTCTGGCCGGACTTTACCGGCGCCGAGCTTGACAAAGCCATAGCGGAATACCGCCGCCGGGACCGGCGCTTCGGCGCGGTGAAAAACCCATGACGGAGATCCAGGCCAGGCTTTTTGCCCTCAGGGATGAAAAATACCGGGATTTCTGCGCCAATCTCACGCCCACACTGGACAAAGACCGGATGATCGGCGTGCGGACACCCGCCGTCCGTGCCCTGGCCCGGGCGCTTTCGGGCACGGAGGAAGCGGCGCGGTTCATGGAGGCGCTGCCCCATGAATATTATGAAGAGAACAATCTTCATGCCGCCCTTATTGAGAGAATAAAGGACTACGAGGGCTGCATGGAGGCTTTGGAGCGCTTTCTCCCCTTTATCGACAACTGGGCCACCTGTGACATGCTGCGCCCCGGGGTTTTCAAAAAGCACCGGGCGGCGCTGCTGGAGAAAATCAGGGGCTGGCTCCGCTCCGGGGAGACCTATACGATACGCTTCGGCCTGGGTATGCTCCTGTGCCACTATCTGGACGGGGATTTTTCCCCGGAGTACCTGGCGCTGGCGGCCTCGCCGCCTTCGGAGGAATACTATGTGCGCATGATGACGGCCTGGTATTTCGCCACGGCCCTGGCAAAGCAGTACGACGCGGCCCTGCCCTATATCGAGCGGCGCCGCCTGCCTCTCTGGGTCCACAACAAGGCGATTCAGAAAGCCCTTGAGAGCAGCCGGGTAAGCGGGGAACACAAGGCGTATCTCCGCACGCTGCGGCAAAAGGATTAAAAAGGCGGCGGCGGAGGCCGCCGGAAAACCAAATTCCCCATGGAGAAGTTTTATGACGATTTTATATGTAATTCTGGCAATTTTCCTGTTCGGCGTGCTGATCGCCGTCCATGAGCTGGGCCATTTCATGGTGGCCAAGGCCTGCGGTGTAAAGGTGGAGGAATTCGCCATCGGCATGGGCCCGGCCCTGTTCAAGCGGCAGAAGGGGGAGACGCTGTATTCCCTCCGCTGCGTGCCCATCGGCGGCTTCTGCGCCATGGCGGGGGAGGATGAGGACTCCGAGGACCCCAGAGCCTTCACAAACCAGGCGGCCTGGAAACGGGCGCTGATCCTGGCGGCGGGCTCCTTCATGAACTTCCTGCTGGGGCTGATAATCGTTCTGGGCCTGTACTGGAACGCAGGAAGCTTCCGGGCGCCGGTGCTGGCGGATTTTATGGAGGGCTGCCCCTATGAGAGCGCCCAGGGCCTCCAGGCCGGGGACCGGTTTTACAGCATAGACGGGCACAGGATCTACCAGTATTACGATGTGGCGGATTTCCTGGCCCGGGGGGACGGGCGCTATGACATCGTCCTCATCCGGGACGGGGAGAAGATCCGCCTGAAGGACTATACCCTTGTGCCGCTGGAATACGAGGGCCAGGAGAACAGAATGTACGGCTTCTACCTGGGCTATGACGAGGCAAGCCCCGGCGTCAAGCTCCGCTACACCTGGAACACCGCCATGGAGTTCGGCCGCTGGGTCTGGATGGGCCTGCAGCAGCTCGTTTCCGGCCAGGTCGGCCTTTCGGATATGTCCGGCCCGGTGGGCATCGTGGACTTGATGGCGGAGACCGGGGAGCAGGCCGAGAGCACGGCGGACGCGGTTTACAACATTCTTTATCTGGGTGCTTTTATCGCGGTGAACCTTGCCATGATGAACATGCTGCCCATCCCCGCGCTGGACGGGGGCAGAATCTTCTTCCTGCTGATCACCTGGGCGATTGAGTCCCTTTCACACCGGCGGCTCAACCCCAAATACGAGGGCTATATCCACGCTGCGGGCATGGTGATGCTGCTGGGCCTAATGGCCATTGTCATGTTCAACGATATTTTCAGGATAGTGACGGGATAATGAATCAAAGAGACACAACGAGAAAAATATGCGCGGGCGGCCTTGCCATCGGTGGCGGCGCGCCGGTGACGGTGCAGTCCATGTGCAACACAAAGACCTGGGACGTGGAAGCCACCGTTGCCCAGATCAGGGCCCTGCGGGCCGCGGGCTGCGACATCGTGCGCCTGGCGGTGCCGGATATGCCCTCGGCGATGGCCATATCCGCCATCAAGGAGCGCGTGGACGTTCCCCTTGTGGCGGATATCCATTTTGACTACCGCCTCGCCCTGGAGTGCGCCGCGCGGGGCATAGACAAAATAAGGATCAACCCCGGCAACATCGGCGGCGAGGAGAAGGTGAAGGCCGTGGCCGCTGCCTGCCGGGCCGGAAACATACCCATCCGCATCGGCGTCAACGCCGGAAGCCTTGAAAAGCGGCTTCTGGAAAAATACGGGCACCCTTGCCCGGAGGCCATGGTGGAGAGCGCCCGGGGCCACGCGGCGCTTCTGGAAAAGTTTGGCTTTGAGGATATCTGCCTGTCCCTGAAGGCATCCTCCGTGCCGCTCACGGTGGAAGCCTACCGGATGGCGGCGGCGCTTTTTCCCTATCCGCTGCATCTGGGCGTCACCGAGACGGGGACGGAGTGGAACGGCACCATCCAATCCGCCGTGGGCATCGGGGCTTTGCTCTGCGAGGGCATCGGCAATACCATCCGGGTCTCCCTGACGGCGGACCCGGTAAGAGAGGCTGCCGCGGGCATCGCCATTTTAAAAGCGGCGGGGCTTCGCCGGGGCGGCGTGCGCTTCGTGTCCTGCCCCACCTGCGGCCGGACGGAGATCGACCTGATCGGCCTTGCAAAGCAGGTGGAGAGCCGTGTGCGGGATATGGACAGAGACATCACCGTGGCGGTAATGGGCTGTGTTGTCAACGGCCCCGGGGAGGCCCGGGAGGCGGATTACGGCGTGGCCGGGGGGAAGGACAAGGGACTGCTGTTCAAAAAAGGGCAGGTCGTGGGGACCTATCCCTATGAGCGCCTCTGCGAGGCCCTTGTGGCGCTGATAGAAAAGGACGGGCGGCCATGAGCGAGCACAGCCCCTTCCTCAGCGTCTTTCCCGGCTGCGAGGATCTGAAAAATTACGCCGGAGGCCTTGAAAAGGCCTATGTGACGGATGTGCAGGTGGACGCGGCGGAAATGACCCTTACGGTCTGCGCCTGGTTTTCCGCCATGCCCTCTCCCGTGGAGGTGACGGGGCTCACCGAGCGCCTCAAGGCCGACTACGGCCTCAGCGGCGCGGGGCTCATCCCCGATTTTCCCCGGCCCAGAATGGCCTCCACCGCCGCGGCGGTGCATACCGCGCCAAGCGGCGCCGGCGCGCCTCCCAAGGGAGATGTGCTCTTTGGCCGGGCCATAAGGCAGCGGCCCGTGCCCATGAACACCATCTCTCTGGAATCGGGCAAGGTCACCGTCGAGGGGGAAGTGGTGGCCGTCACCAGCCGCAGGCTCCAGAAGCGGGGCAGCGCGGTGCTCTGCTTCGACGTGACGGACCGGACCAACTCCGTCCGCGTCTCCCGCTTCCTCCGCTCCGAGGACGACCAGTCGGTGATCGACAAGATTGCCGAGGGCGACCATGTGGTGGTCCAGGGCGAGATCATTTACAGCAAGTATGACGACGACATGGTGCTGGACCCCAGAAGCATCATGAAGGGCAAGCGCTACATAAGGCCAGACGAGGCCCCGGAAAAGCGGGTGGAGCTGCACATGCATACCCGCTTTTCGGCGCTGGACGCGCTGACGGACCCGGCGGCCATCGTCAAGCGGGCCGCCTACTGGGGCATGCCCGCTATCGCCGTCACGGACCACGGCGTGGCCCAGGCCTTCCCGGACATGTGGAAGGCGGGGAAAAAGCACGGGGTCAAGATCATCTACGGCCTGGAGTGCTATTTTGTAAACGACATGGACGGCAACAGCGCCGTCATCGGCAAGAGCAAGCTGCCCCTGGACACGGAGTTTGTGGCCTTTGACATTGAGACGACCGGCCTCAACGCCCTGAACGACCGGATGACGGAGATCGGCGCGGTGATCTTCTCCGGCGGGGAGATCAGGCAGGTCTTCAACACCTTTGTAAATCCGGAGCGGCACATTCCCCCGGACATAACCCAGCTCACCGGCATCCGGGACGGCGACGTGAAGGACGCGCCCCTGGAGAAGGAGGCCATGGAGATGTTCATGGACTTCATTGGGGACAGGCCCATCATCGCCCACAACGCCCATTTCGACGTGGGCTTCATGGCGGCCGCGGCCAAGCGGCAGGGGCTTAAATTTGCCCCCGTGTTTCTGGATACCCTGGCGCTCTCTCAGGCGCTGCTGCCGGAGCTGAAGCGTTTCAAGCTGGACATCGTCTCAAACCATCTGGGCCTGCCCCAGTTCCATCACCACCGGGCCTCGGACGACGCCATGGTGGTGGCCCGGATGATGGAGAAGTTCCTGCCCATGCTGCGCCGGCAGGGCGCCGCCACCGTGGACGATATCGAGACGGTGTACCATTCCCTGCGGCGCACGGATGTAGCCAAGAGCTATCACATGATCCTGCTGGTGAAGAACCGCCGGGGCCTCAAAAACCTCTACGAGATGATCTCCCAGTCCTATCTGAAATATTTCCACCGCAGCCCCACGATTCCCAAAAGCCTGCTGATCCAGCACCGGGAGGGCATCCTTGTGGGCTCCTCCTGCGGGATGGGCGAGCTGTACGGGGCGGTCATGAAGGGCGCGAGCCAGGAGGAGCTGGAAAAAATTGCCTCTTTTTATGACTATCTGGAGATCCAGCCCATCTGCAACAACGGTTTTCTGGTGGATAACGGCGTGGTCAGCGATGTGAGCGTGCTGCAGGATTACAACAGGACCATTCTGGCGCTGGGCAGAAAGATGGACAAGCCCGTCATTGCCGCCAGCGACGTGCATTTTCTGGACGCGGAGGACGAGCAGTACAGAAAAATCCTCCAGGCCGCCAAGAAGTTTTCCGACGCGGACCGGGACTGCCCCATTTTCTTCCGCAACACGGAAGAAATGCTGGCGGAGTTTATGTATCTGGGGGAGGAGACGGCCAGAGAAGTGGTCATTACCAACACCCGGGCCATCGCGGACCAGGTGGAGGAGATCGAGCTGCTGCCCAAGGAGCTTTTCCCGCCCAGGATCGAGAACTCCGCCAGGGATCTGAAGGACCTGGTCTACGCCAAGATGCACCGTATCTACGGCGAGAATCCGCCGGCGCTGGTGAAGGACCGGGTGGACGTGGAGCTCAAGACCATTTTGGACCATAATTACGACGTGATCTACATGAGCGCCCAGAAGCTGGTGCAGAACTCCCTGGAAAACGGCTATCTGGTGGGAAGCCGGGGCAGCGTGGGCTCTTCCATGGTAGCCTATATGTCCGGCATAACGGAGGTCAACTCCCTGCCGCCCCACTATGTCTGTCCCAGGTGCTGCCACAGCGAGTTCATCACCGACGGCAGCTACGGCTGCGGCGCGGACATGCCTGAGAAAAACTGCCCGGACTGCGGCGCGCCCATGAACCGGGACGGCTTTGACATCCCCTTTGAGACTTTCCTGGGTTTCCCGGGAAACGAAAAGACCCCGGATATCGACCTGAACTTCTCCGGCGAGTATCAGGCCAAGGCCCATAAATACACGGAGACGCTCTTCGGCTCCGACCATGTTTTCCGGGCAGGGACCATCGGCACCCTGGCGGAGAAAACGGCCTACGGCTATGTGAAAAAGTATCTGGAGGAGCGGAGCATCCGCGCCACCAAGGCGGAGGAAAACCGCCTGGCCCTGGGCCTCGTGGGCATCAAGCGCACCACGGGCCAGCACCCGGGCGGCCTGGTGGTCATCCCCCAGGACATGGACGTGACGGATTTCTGCCCCGTCCAGCACCCGGCGGACGACCCCAACAGCGACATTATCACCACCCATTTTGAGTATCACTGCATGGAAGCCAACCTCCTGAAGCTGGACGAGCTGGGCCACGATGACCCCACCATGATCCGCATGATGGAGGACCTGAGCGAGGAGATGGGGGAGCGGGTGGACGCCCAGAAAATCTCCCTGTCCGACGAGGGCACCATGTCCATCTTTACAAGCCCCGCGGCCCTGGGCCTGCCGGATGACGACCCCATCATCGGCAGGACGGGCACCATCGGCGTCCCCGAATTCGGCACGGCGTTTACCCGGCAGATGCTGGTGGACACCCAGCCCCGGCAGTTTGACACCCTGGTGCGCCTGTCCGGCTTTTCCCATGGCACGGATGTTTGGGCCGGCAACATTCACGACCTGATCGTCAACGGCATCGCCACCGTCAACGAGACCGTAGGCTGCCGGGACGATATCATGCTCTATCTGATCGCAAAGGGTATGGAGCCCTCCCTGGCTTTCAAGACCATGGAGGCGGTGCGAAAGGGCAAGGTGAAAAAGAGCGGGGAGTTCCCCGGGGACGCGGAGGCCAAGATGCGCTCGCTGGGCGTGCCGGAGTGGTATATCGAGTCCTGCAGGAAGATCGCGTATCTGTTCCCCAAGGCCCACGCGGTGGCCTATGTTATGATGGCCTTCCGCATCGCCTGGTTCAAGGTCCACAAGCCCCTGGCCTTTTACAGCGCCTATTTCTACCGCCGCAGCCAGAAGGGCGGCTTCGACGCGGCCATGATGACCGGCGGGACGGACGCCGTACGCAGGAAGATCAACGAGATGCGCCGCAAGGCGGACAAGACGGCCAACGAGGAGGACCTTCTGGTGACGCTGGAGGCGGTGTACGAGTTCAATATGCGGGGCTTTGCGTTCGCACCCATTGATCTCTATCAGTCTGACGCCACCAGGTTTCTTCTGGCCGGGGAAAACCAGCTCCGGCCCCCCTTCGTGTCCATTTCGGGCCTGGGGGAGACGGCGGCGGTGGATCTGGCCCGCTGCAAGGACATGGGCGTGAAGTTCATCTCCGTTCAGGAGCTGAGCCAGGCCTGCCCCAAGGTCAGCCAGAGCCACCTGGAACAGCTCAAGGCGCTGGGCGCACTGGGCGACCTGCCCGAGACAAGCCAGATCAATCTTTTTGAAATGTAAATGGAGGCGGGGTGCTCAGACCGCCGACAAACCTACAGGCGATGGACAGATAGGCATGGGAAAAGTGCGAGGGGGGACGGGAGTCCCCTCTCCGCGTTCAATAAGGGAAAAAACAGGAACATTTTTGGATGTTTCTGTTTTTTCGCGCAAGCGGTTGATCCTTTATCAACAGAAGCG
>OLPA01001306.1_pt1 | contig 21130 bp, 18 predicted proteins | sample 1672811 | NCBI WGS metagenome assembly OLPA01 (sample SAMEA3136726, study PRJEB25190) | human gut metagenome | biome: human gut; feature: human-associated habitat; material: faeces | place: Austria | collected 2013
AGACGACGATCATCTCCTGCTTTTCAAACTGGTGGATGCGGTACACGCCGCGCTCTTCGATGCCGTGCGCGCCTTTTTCCTTGCGGAAGCAGGGCGAGTAGGACGTCATCGTCTGCGGTAGCTGGTCCTCGGTGAGGATCTGGTCGATGTAGCGGCCGATCATGGAGTGCTCGCTCGTGCCGATGAGGTAGAGGTCCTCACCCTCGATCTTGTACATCATGGCGTCCATGTCCGTCTGGCTCATGACGCCCTCGACCACGTTGCCGTGGATCATGAACGGCGGGATGCAGTAAGTAAAGCCCTTGCCGATCATGAAATCGCGCGCGTAGGCCAGCACTGCCTCATGCAGGCGGGCAATATCGCCCATGAGATAGTAAAATCCGTTGCCGGAGACACGGCGCGCGGCGTCGAGATCGATGCCGTCAAAGCGCTCCATGATCTCCGTGTGGTACGGGATTGGGAAATCCGGCACGATGGCCTCGCCGAAGCGCTGCACCTCCACATTGCAGCTATCGTCCGGGCCGAGCGGCACGCTGGGGTCGATGATCTGCGGGATGGTGAGCATGATCTTGTGAATTTTCGCCTCGAGCTCCTCCTCCTGCTTTTCGAGCTCGGCCAGACGCGCGGCCTGCGCGGTGACCTGCGCCTTGACGGCCTCGGCCTCCTCAAGTTTGGATGGGTCCTTTTTCGCCTGGCCCATGAGCATGCCGATCTTTTTCGACAGGGCGTTGCGCTCTGCGCGCAGGTTCGACGCCTCGTTGATTGCGGCGCGGTTGGCCTTGTCAAGCTCGATCACTTCGTCGACGAGTGGGAGCTTGGCGTCCTGAAACTTTTTGCGGATGTTTTCCCGAACCAGATCGGGGTTTTCGCGGATCAATCGAATGTCAATCATGGTGTCTCTGTCTCCTCAATATTCTATATGTATCAGTTTCTGCGGCCGATGGCCTCGAGCGCCTGCAGCAGTGCCTCGCGGTCGTCCGCGTCGTAGTATTCGAGTTCGATGCGCCCGGTCTTGCGGCCCTGCGTCATGCGCACCTTGCGGCCGAGTACTTGCTCAAGATGCCGTGCGCATTCGCCCAGATAATCCACACCGGCGGGCTTTTTCGCCGGTTTTTCCTGCGTATCTTTGAGCAACTGTGCGGCCAGCGCCTCCGCCCGGCGCACAGACAGGCCCTTTTCAATCACGGTTTTCGCCGCGGCGAGCTGCATTTCCGGGTCGCCGAGCGGCAGGAGCGCACGCGCGTGCCCAGCGGACAGTGTGCCGTCCTCGACGAGCTTTAATACCGGCTCAGATAAAGCCAGCAGCCGTGTCGCGTTGGCGACGGCGGGGCGTGATTTGCCCACGCTCTGCGCCACATCATCCTGCGTCATGCCGTAGATATCCTGCAGGGCTCGGTAGCCTTTGGCCTCCTCAATGGGGTTCAGATCCTCTCGCTGAAGGTTTTCGACCAGCGCCATCTCCATGGCGCGCTGCTCGTCTGCCGTCAGGATGCGCACCGGTACTTCCTTGAGACCAGCCATGCGGCTGGCGCGCCAGCGGCGCTCGCCCGCGATGATCTGATAAAATCCGCTGTCAAGCGGCCGGACCGTGATCGGCTGGATGAGCCCGTAGGTGCGGATGGACTCCGCGAGCATTTCCAGCGCTTCGGGGTCAAAGCGCTTGCGCGGCTGGTCGGCGCGCGGCTCGATCTTTTCGATCGGCAATAAATCAGGCGCTGTCTCCTCACGCTCCGGCTGCGGGGACGGATATTCCTCACCGAAGAGCGCGCCGAGGCCCATGCCGAGGCCCTTCTTTCCGTCTTTACCCATGTTTCACCTCCGTAGCGGCAGCCGCTGTTTCCTGCGCCGCTTTCGCCGCCTTTTCCTCGCGCTTGATGAGCTCACCTGCCAGATGCAGGTATGCCCGCGCGCCCTTGGACTCTTTGTCATAGGCGATGGCGGGTTTGCGGTGGCTCGGCGCCTCGGACAGGCGCACGTTGCGCGGGATCATGGTCTTATAGACCTTTTTGCCGAAGAACTTGCGCACCTCGTTCACGACCTGGTCGGACAGCTTGGTGCGGCCGTCGTACATGGTCATGACGATGCCCTGCACCGTCAGCTCCGGGTTCAGGCGCTTGTTGCACATTTTGATGCTGCGCATGAGGTCGGCAATGCCCTCAAGCGCGTAGTATTCGCACTGCACCGGGATAAGCACGCTGTCGGCCGCGACGAGCGCGTTGATCGTCAGCAGCTCGAGCGACGGCGGGCAGTCGATGAGGATGAAGTCGTAATCGCCCTGTACCGCGGCGAGCGCAGTTTTCATGATGTATTCCCGCTGCTCGGAGCTCACGAGCTCCACGGAGCAGCCAGAGAGATTCATATTTGCCGGCAGCACGTCGCCGTATTTTGTGCTGCGGATGCAGTCAGCGGCGGCCGCGCCGTTCATCAGCATGTCGTAGCAATTGGGCGTCGCGGTTTTGTCCACGCCCATGCCGGAGGTGCTGTTGCCCTGTGGGTCGCAGTCGACGAGGAGCACGCGCCGCCCGCGCTTTTTGAGCGCGCAGGTCAGATTCACACACGTGGTCGTCTTGCCGACTCCGCCTTTCTGGTTGGCGACGGCAATGATTTTGCCCATGGTTTGCCTCCCTGAATTGTGTTTGCCGCTATTATACCAGTGCGCGGCCGCGTTTTCAACTGTCTGGGGGCCCCGCAGCAAATTTTTGTGCTGTTTCACGTGAAACATTGCGAAACGCGGCAGGTGTGTTTCACGTGAAACATTGCCTCAGGACAAAAACATGTCCACGTCGCCGATGGTCAGCCCGTCGTGCAGCGCGAGATTGATGCCGTAGCCGATGAGCTTTGCCGCATCCCGCACCACTGCGTCAATATCACGCGGAGTGACGAACATCTGCGCTGCGCGGGGATCGTCCGAAAAGCCGCCCGCGTCGATCACGGTCGGCAGACCGATGGCTGCGACCGGGATGCCGAGCGTATCGCGGCTGAGGCCGGTGCGGTCATTGCCGACGCCGCTGCCGGGCGTGATGCCGGTGTCCGTGAGCTGAACGGTACGGCCGAGGCGGTCAAGCTGTGCGCAGGCGAGTGCGTCTACGGCGATGATGGCGTCCGGGTGCAGGCGGTCTGCGAGCGCGCGGATCATATCGGCGGATTCCACGCCGGTCGTGCCAAGCACGCCGGCTGCGAGCGCGGCCACGGACCGGAACTGCCCGAAATGCTCCGGCAGCTGTTCGCGCAGGTGCCGCGTGACCATGACGCTGTCGATCGCATCAGGGCCGACGGCGTCGGGCGTGATCGCCCGGTTGCCGAGGCCGACGACGAGCACGGATGCGCCCGGCATCAGCGGCAGCACGCCGCGCAGCAGCTCGGCGAGCGTCTGCGCCGCGTTTTCAAATGCGTCGTCCTCACGCCGCAGCAATGGGTCGAGTGCAAGGGTGTAGTAGTCGCCAATTGGTTTACATAATACATTTTCGCCAGCGACGTCGAGTACATGTACCTCGGTCACGGCAAAGCCGCGGCGCTCGGTCTCCTCGGCGCGCACGCCGGGCAGCTCCGTCACTGCGGCGGCGCTGCGATGGATGGCTTCGGCCTCGACGGCGAGGTCGGTGCGGGGGAAATTCGGCATAACAGGCTCCTTTCTGACGCCACATCTTGTGGCTCACAGGAAGCGTTGCCACAAATGGATACAATTATAATGAAAATTGAAAAAAAGGCTTGCAATTTGCAGGGTTTGATGATATCATCAACACTTGCAGAACATTGCACGGTCATATCCATGACTGAATTTTATAGGAGGAGGTGGCGATTGAGAAATGCCGAACATCAAGTCCGCAATGAAGAGAGACGAAAAGTCCAAGCTGCAGAATCTGAAAAACAAGGCTGAGAAATCCGCCCTGAAGACCAACCTGAAGAAGTTTGATGCGGCTGTTGCCGAAGGCAACCGTGACGCAGCCGTCAGTACCTATAAAGTTGCTGTCCAGGCTGTTGACCGCGCGGCCGGCAAGGGTCTGATCCACAAGAACAACGCAGCGCACAAGAAGTCTGCGATGGCTCAGAAAATGAACGAGCTTGGCTGATCACAGAATCTCGGGGGCATGGCAGTTTGCCATGCCCTTTTTGCTACCCTGACAGGAGGCTGACTATGAAAAAACGTATGATGCTGATCATCAACCCCATGGCCGGACGCAGCGGCTACAAGACCGGCTTCGGCGAGGTGATGAACATTCTCGACAGCGGCGGATACCTGACGACGGTGTACTTCACGCAGGGCCGCGGCGACGCGACGGTGATGGCGGCACAGCACGCGGCGGAGTATGACACCGTGGCCTGCATCGGCGGCGACGGCACGCTCAGCGAGGTCGTCTCGGGTCTGATGCAGGTGCCGAACCCGCCCCCGCTGGGCTACATCCCGATGGGCACGACCAACGACGTGGCCTCGACGCTCGGCCTGCCGAAAAACGCGACGGATGCGGCCCTGCGCATCGTGACCGGCACGCCGACGGCGTTTGACGTCGGCAGCTTCGGCGACCAGAGCTTTTTCACCTACGTGGCGGCGTTCGGCGCGTTTACGGCCGTGAGCTATGAGACGCCGCAGAACGAAAAGCAGGCGCTCGGCCACCTGGCCTATGTGCTTGAGGCGATGGGCCGGCTCAACAGCATCGACCATTACTGCGCGCACGTGGAGTATGACGGCGGCACGGTCGACGGCGACTTCATCTTCGGCGGCGTGTCGAACTCGACCTCCGTGGCTGGTATGGTGCGTCTGCGCAAGGATCTTGTGAGTCTGGGCGACGGCCTGTTTGAGACGCTGCTCATCCGCCGCCCGAAGCAGTTCGGCGACCTGAGCCGCATCATCACGGGCGTGCTCAACCAGTATTACGACAACGAGAACGTCATCCTCGTGCAGTCGAAGAATCTGCGCTTCACGTTTGACGAGCCTGTGGCCTGGACGCGCGATGGCGAGGCCGGCGGCGTGACGACGGACGTGACGCTGCGCAACAACCACGCGGCGATCCATATCATCGCTTAATGGCGGAAAAGATACGCAAAACCGGCGGAAAATCCGCCGGCTTTGCGTTTACGCGCGCAAGAACCGGTTGAAAAAAACGCGCATTGTGCGTATAATAAAGAAGTTATTTTGAAAAATCCATCGGAAACGAGGCTGATGATATGAAAAGACAGCACATCGCCGGCATCTACGCATCCCCGGAGACCTTCGGCGGCCAGACCCTGACCGTCTGCGGCTGGGCGCGCACGATCCGCGACATGAAGAATTTCGGCTTTATCGAGCTCAACGACGGCAGCTGCTTCAAGAGCCTTCAGGTCGTGCTCGAGCGCGGCAAGCTCGAAAATTACGACGAGATCGCACGCCAGAACGTCGGCGCGGCGTTCATCGTGCACGGCGAGCTCGTGCTCACGCCGGATGCCAAGCAGCCGTTCGAGCTCAAGGCCGACAGCGTCACGGTCGAGGGCGCGTCCGCACCGGACTATCCGCTGCAGAAAAAGCGCCACAGCGTGGAGTTCCTGCGCACGATCCAGCACCTGCGCCCGCGCACGAACCTCTTCAGTGCGACGTTCCGCGTCCGCAGCGTGGCCGCACAGGCGGTACACACGTTCTTCCAGGACCGCGGCTTTGTCTACGTCCAGACCCCGATCATCACGGGCTCCGACTGTGAGGGGGCGGGCGAGATGTTCCGCGTCACGACGCTCGACCTCGACAATATCCCGCGCACGGCCGACGGCAAGGTCGATTTCTCCAAGGACTTCTTCGGCAAGAGCACGAACCTGACCGTGTCCGGCCAGCTCAACGCCGAAAACTTCGCGCTCGCCTTTGGCGACGTGTACACCTTCGGCCCCACGTTCCGCGCCGAGAACTCCAACACCCAGCGCCACGCCGCCGAGTTCTGGATGATCGAGCCGGAGATGGCGTTTGCCGACCTCGACGACGATCTCGAGTGCATGGAGGCGATGGTGAAGTTCATCATCAACACCGTGCTCGAAAAGTGCCCGCAGGAGATGGAGTTCTTCAATTCCTTCGTGGACAAGGGCCTGCTCGAGCGCCTGCACAACGTGGTGGACAACGACTTCGGCCGCATCACGTATACCGACGCCGTGAAGCTGCTCAAAGAGTCCGGCCACAAGTTCGACTACCCCGTCGAGTGGGGCATCGACCTGCAGACGGAGCACGAGCGCTACCTGACCGAGCAGGTGTTCAACAAGCCCGTGTTCGTCACGGATTATCCGAAGGAGATCAAGGCATTTTACATGCGCATGAACGACGACGGCAAGACCGTCGCCGCGGCGGACTGCCTCGTGCCGGGCATCGGTGAGATCATCGGCGGCAGCCAGCGCGAGGAGCGGCTCGACCTGCTCACCAAGCGCATGCAGGAGCTTGGCCTGCGCGAGGAAGACTACTGGTGGTACCTCGACCTGCGGCGCTACGGCAGCTGCCGCCACGCCGGCTTCGGTCTCGGCTTTGAGCGCATGGTCATGTACCTCACCGGCGTGAGCAACATCCGCGACGTGGAGCTGCACCCGCGCACGGTCGGCAACGCGGACTTCTGATCTCGATTTTGTACAAACGACGCCCCCGGAAGCAATCGGCTTCCGGGGGCGTTTTGATGCAAAAACAGGCCCCCGCGGGTGCGGGAGCCTGCTGCATATGGGGTCAGTACGCCTCGATCTCCTGAATGGTCATGTCACGGCCGGAGAGGGGCATGAGCTTTTTCCCGCCGCAGTCCGGGCAGGAGAGATCCTCGACATCGGCGATGAACTCCGCCCCGCAGTCGAGGCAGCGGGCGCGGCCCGCCTCCGTCTCGATGCGCAGAGGCACGCCGTCATACTCCGTGCCGTCGGTCACGGCGGTCCAGCAGTCGGTGAGAAAGCGCGGGACGACGCCCGAGAGCGTCCCGACGCGGACCGTGATGCTGCGCACGCCCTCGAGCGCCTGCTCGCGGGAGATGTCGCGCACCATTTTGAGCATCGCGTCGCACAGTGTCAGCTCGTGCATTACTTGCTGACCGCCTTTTTCACGATGCTGCCCGCGCGCTTGACGACACCCTCGGCGACCTTGATCGGCATGGTCTCATACGAGCCTGCGTGCCAGTCGCGCACCTTCTTGAGATGGATGGCGTCGAACTTGCACTTTGTGGTGCACAGGCCGCAGCCGATGCACAGGTAGCTGTCCACCTTCGTGGCACCGCAGCCGAGGCAGCGGGCGCACTCTTTGCGCACCTGCTCTTCCGTGAACGTGACGCGCGCGTCGGAGAAGGTCTTGGCCTTGGCGGCGTTGTAGCCCGGCGTCTGGCGGTGATCCTTGTCAAAACCGGCCGTCTCGATGAGCACATGGTCTTTATCAAGCGCCTTGTACACTCTGCGGTCGCGGCCGGCGGTGAGCGTCTGGCCGGGGTGCACATAGCGGTGCAGGCTGATGGCGGCCTCCTTGCCGGCGGCAATGGCGTCGATGGCAAACTTCGGGCCGGTATAGCAGTCGCCGCCGACGAAGATGTCCGGCTGCGCGGTCTGATAGGTCAGCGCGTCGGCCTCGGCGGTGCCCTTTTTCGTCGTCGTGAGCGCGCCGGTATCGAGCGTGCCCCAGTCGACCGTCTGACCGATGGCGCCGATGACGGAATCGACCGCGAGCGTCTCAAATTCTCCGGTACCGACGGGCTTGCGGCGGCCCTTCTCGTCCGGTTCGCCGAGTGTCATGCGCTCGACCCGGATGCCGGTGACCTTGCCGTCTGCGCCGAGGATCTCGACCGGAGCGGTCAGGAAGCGGAACTGCACGCCCTCTTCCATCGCCTCTTTGACCTCTTCGGGGTCGGCGGGCAGCTCTGCCTCACTGCGGCGGTAGAGCACGTACGTCTCGTCCGCGCCGAGGCGCACCGCGCTGCGGCAGACGTCCATGGCCACGTTGCCGCCGCCGATGACGGCGCAGCGCTTGCCGATATTCGTCTCCTGGCCGAGGTTCACGGCGCGCAGGAAGTCCACGCCGCCGTAGACGCCCGCGAGCTCCTCGCCCGGGATGCGGAGCTTGGCCGACTTCTGCGCGCCGATGGCGACATAGAAGCCCTTGTAGCCCTGCGCGCGCAGCTGCTCGATGGTGACGTCCTTGCCGACCTCGACGCCGCAGCGGAATTCGACGCCCATCTCGCGCAGGACGTCAATCTCGGCGTTGAGTACGTCTTTTTCGAGGCGGAAGCTCGGGATGCCGAGCGTGAGCATGCCGCCGGGCACCGGGTTGCGGTCGAACACGGTCACGGGGTAGCCCTTGTTGGCGAGGTAGTAGGCGCAGCTCATGCCCGCGGGGCCGGCGCCGATGACGGCGATCTTCTCCGTGTACGGGCGGCCGATCTGATTGAGCAGCTTCGGCACGTAGCGCGTGGCCTCGTGCAGGTCGTGGTCGGCGATGAAGCGCTTGACCTCGTCGATGGCGACGGCCTCGTCCACGTCGCCGCGGGTGCACTCGGCCTCGCAGCGCTTGTTGCAGATGCGGCCGCAGACGGCCGGGAACGGGTTTTCTTTCTTGATGAGCTCGAGCGCGTCCGTGTAGCGGCCCTGCGCGGCGAGTTTCAGGTAGCCCTGCACGGGGATGTGCGCGGGGCAGGCGGTCTTGCACGGGGCGGTGCCGGTGGGCACGACATCCTCGTGGTCCTCGCGGTAGTTCGGGTCCCAGCTGCGCTTCGGGCGCAGGGTCTCGGAGAGCTTGACGTAGTCCGGCTTCTGTGTCAGGTCCTCGGTCGAGCAGAGCTTCTGGCCGAGCTTGAGCGCATTGCCGGGGCAGGTCTCCACGCACTGGCCGCAGGCGACGCACTTGGCCTCGTCCACCTCAGCGACGTAGTTGGAGCGGATCGCGTCGCGCGCGCCATACATCAGGCCCACGCGCAGGCCGAAGCAGGCACAGGCGCAGCAGTTGCAGATGGCCGCGCTCTCGCCCGGCTCTTCAATGTTGACCATGTCGTGCATGAGGCCGTTTTCTTCGGCGCGCTTGATGATCTCGAGCGCCTGCTCGCGCGTGATCTCCTTGGCGCGGCCGGAGCGGATGTAGTGCTCGGCGCCCTTGCCCATCTGGATGCACATGTCCTCATCGAGGTGGCCGCAGCCGTCGCCGATGCTCGTGCGCGATGCGCGGCAGGAGCACGGAGACACGGAGAAGCGGTCGTACTTGTCCAGATAGTGCGAAATGCGCTCAAATTCGTTCACGCCGGGGATGCCCTCGAGTGCGCTCTCGACCGGGATGACGCGCATGAGGCCGTAGCCGTCGGGGATCATGGCGCCCATGTTCGCCGCGAGGTTGCGGGTGTACTCCTCGAACGCGCGGCCGACTTCCGGATGCGTTTCCAGCAGGTCCTGCTGGTTGACCATCATCTCGAGGATGCCGGGCGCGAAGATCTGCATGTAATATGTGTCCTCGCCGAGCGTCTCGTTGTGCGAGCGGCGGAAGATGCCGTAATACACGAGGTTGTCGAGCAGGGGCTGCACCTCCTGCACGGTCTTGCCGACCTTCCCGGCCAGGTAGGCCGCAGTGCGCTCCTTGCGCAGGCCGGCCGCGATGGCGACATCCGCTTCCTCGTCGGTCAGGATGCCCGCCATGCAGTAGTATTCGGGCGCATTTTCGTCGATCTTCGTCGTGATGCCGGTGACGCCCCCAATGATTTTCGCCAGCTTCACGATCTTCGGTCTGAGTTGTGCCATGGTCTCTCCTCCTTCATGTTGTTGCGCTGAGATTGCCACTACTATAATATATGCGCGCACGCGGGGAAACAAAATTTCCCATTTTGCGCAATATGAAACAAGTGATGTGCAAATGTGTCGGAATGTGCGCAAAAACAGGCCCCCGGAAAGCAGCGGGGGCCTGTTGCGGTGCATGTGTCAGAACTTGACGAAGCCGGTGGTTGTGCCCATCGGATAGCCGAGCGTCCACTCCTGTTTTCCGCAGTGGGGACAGACCTCGCCGCGGGCCTTGAGCTCGTCGATGAAGGCCTCAGCGCGCATGATGTACATATTCGTCTTGCGCACGTAGCGGCAGTGCCCGCAGAAGACCACGTAGGTCGCAAAGCTGTCGTAGATGCCGCGGGCGCGTTTTTCCTTTTCCTCGGCGGTCAGCGGCCGGGGATTGACATTGTGATTGACTGCCATGGTTTGCTCCTCCCCTGTCAGATCTGGTGCTCGCGCTTGACGCTGTCATAGTGCTTGTTCAAAAACGGCACGACGACGGAGCGCATGAGCTTCATGTCGAGGTTATAGTAATAGATCACGAACAGCACGGCCAGCGCGCCGCCGGTGATGCCAAAAGCTCGGAACAGGAACTGCGCAAATTTGCATTTCATATCGGTGGACCTCCTTTACCAGCCCATGCTGTCGTCAAAGTCGAGCAGCGACGGATCGACCGGCTCCTCGTGCATGACGTTGATCATGTATTCGTTGACGGTGCGGCGCGCCTCGGCCGGCGAGACGATGCGGTGATCCATCAGCGAGTGCGGCATCCACACCGTGTGGAAGCGCTCATCGTGCTTGCGGATCTCCTCCTCGATCAGGCCCTGCGCACCGGCCATGCCCTTGCAGCCGATGTCGTCGTACATGATGATCATGTCGCAGTTGAACTTCTCCGCCGTCTCCCACATCTGCATGATGTGGCGGTTGCCGCCGACGGTGTGCGTGCGCATCGGTGTGCGGGCGTGCCAGTCGGCCACGTCGCTCATCATGACGTCGCGGTCCTCGGTGTCGACAATGTTGTGGCCGGTGAGCGAGTCCATGTTGATCAGGCACAGGATGCCCCAGCAGTTATACAGCCACTGCACGCCGTGCGCGTAGTACGTCGAGCCGCAGCTCCAGGCAATGGCGCGGTGGCGCGTGTGCGGGAAGGTGTCGATGTTTTTGCGCACGCACTTGTCAAAGATGCGCGTGATCTTGCGCGAGGCTTTGAGGAAGTACTCGTTGCCGCCCTGTTGGTAGAAGTAGATGCGGAACAGACCCTGACACACAGGGTTGAGCGCGCCGTTGTTCGTCTTGGCATAGATGTCCCAGCGCTCGGTCTCCTCGCGGTTGAACTGGTTGGTGTTTTCGATGTGCTGGATGAACGTGTCCCAGTTGAACGGCTGGTGGAACTGCTCCTCGAGGAAGTGGATGGCGTCGTACACCTCGTGCACGCCGAGCTCCTTGCAGGTCGGGTCGTCGTACATGAGCGGGGTCGTGAACGGGTGCACGGCCTTCTTGCCGTCGCTCGAGAGCGCACGGTACATGGCGACGTTGTCCATCATGTTCGCGTCGCAGGGGTTGTTGGTCGTGAGCCAGCAGTTGCCGATGTCGGGGTACTCGCCCTCGACGGCGACGCCGGTCTCCACAAGCGGCAGCGTGCACATGTCGCCCGGGATGCCGCAGCTGACGGCCTGGTCGACGTAGTACGAGCCGAGGTTCTTGTTCAGGATCGGCACCATGAACGCCGCGTGCTGCTGGATGTTGATGCCGTAGTAGCCGGGGAAGCCGTAGATGATGTGCTTCGGCAGCGTGTAGTCAAAGGCGATCGTGCGCTCGGTCCACTTGTTCTCGCCGAAGCGGCGGTCGGCGCGGATCTCGCGCCAGAGCGTCGTGATGGAGTCGGACACCATGCAGTCGATGGCCGTCAGGTCGGCGCGCAGGACCATGCCGCGGTCGCCCTCGATCCATTTGTCGACCATCATCGGCGTGGCCAGATAAGCGCTCAGCCAGCGATACTTCCAGAATGCGCGGATCATGCGCACCGGGTCGCGGCCGATGAGCCCGGCCATCTTGCCCCAGGTCTGCAGCCAGCGGGCGAAGGCATAGGCCGTGTCCTTCACGCCGCGCCACTCGCGGTGGCGGTAGAAGTTCGTGCCCTCGATGTACAGGTCGCCGAGATAATGGCAGTCGTTGTCACCCCGCAGGAAGTGGCCGAGCGTGCCGTATTCTTCTTTGAGCGTGCGTTTGCGTTTCCACATAGCTGAACCCCTCCCTTATTGCTGCGCCTGGATCTTTTTGATCTCCAGCGACTCGATGAACGCCTGGAACCGGGTACGCAGCTGGCCGGAGGCGGCGCTCGTGTAATCCTTCTCGATCTGGCACACAGGGATGCTGCGCGGCAGCTCGTAGCCCTCGTAGAACCACATGCCGTCCTGCGCGCGCTCGTAGCCCCAGTATTCGCAGAACTTCATGTTCTCGACGATGATGCCATCGGCGTGGTATTTCTCCACGAGATCGAAGATGTATTTCTTGCGCGCGATGATGTTTTCGGGGCCCATGGCGCGCGGGCACTGGTTGCGCCACATATAGTAGTCGGCGATGGACTGCAGAACGTCCTTGCCCTCCTCGAGCGGGATCTCCTCGCGGCCGGGCATCGAGCCGAAGCAGTAGCGGTCGGCCACGACGAGTCCGCCGGCCATCTCGCACATTTTCGTGAACTCGGGGTCGTCGATCTCGCTGCCGGCGATGAGCACACGCGCACGGTACCACGGCTTCGGGTCCGGCTCGCGCGTGCGCAGCTCCTGCAGCGTCTCGCGCAGGTAGGGCAGGATGAGATCCTTCGGGCACGTCTGCGTGCACAGCTGGATGACGTGGAATTCATAGCCCGTGATGACGGGGTTTTCCGCCTCGCGCATGGCGTTGATCTCCGTCATGATGCGGCAGACCTCGTTGAACTGCTCAACGGCGCGGCGCAGGTTGTCCTCCGAGAAGTCCACGCCGTAGACCTTCTCGAGCGGCTGAATGATCTTCTGCTCGATCTGGCGGCGGTAGTAGCCCGCGTGCCACTCGGTCTTGCGCAGCGGCATGTCGAGATACGTGCAGAAAAATTTCTCGTTCGGGATCAGCTCGCAGTATTCAAAATACTGCTCCATGCGGTTCATCGTCGTGCAGCACTCCTGCCCGATGAGCGCGGAGATGAAGTTGTAGCCGCCCTCGAACGCGCGCTCGAGGATGCTCTTGGAGTACGGGCACGAGCGGTTGGTCATATAATAGGTAGCCATGTCGGGATTGGTGCAGTTCGGCGCGCGCAGACGCACGCCAAAACACTTGTCCGTATCCAGCAAAACCTCCGGTATGTACGAACAGTTCCATGCCAGCGCCAGCCGCCCGTCCCCACAGGCGGCCTGAACCAGGTCGTTGTTTGCCTGCTGCAGCAGGTTTTCAAAATAGATCAGATGCTTCAGGTCTCTCATTCGCGCATTCCCTCCTTCGATGCACAGATTCCGCGCAGTCGATGAAAATTCGACATTTTGCACAAGCGCAGAACGTTAACGCATATTCATTATAGAACTTTGTCCGAATCATGTCAATATGTGTAACAAATGATTATTAACGGACATTTCGCGTTTTTCTGCCTGAGAGGCGGAAAAACGACAGGAAAGGACTTGCTAAAAGATAAACAAAGTGATAAAGTAAACCTGTATATGCAAAAATTTTGCCGGAAAAACCGGTGCTCGGACACGCGCGGGGGAAGCGCCGTCCGCAGGAAAGGGGAACGAAGAAGATGGGTTACATGAAGTATCTCAAGCTCATGAACCGCATGAACGCGGTCACGCAGGTGCCGCAGCCGCCGGTGCCGCAGTTTGAAAAATACTGCAAGCTGTTCGTGACCGACGAAGAGTACGACATCATGATGGGCATGAAGCTGCGCGGCAACACGGAGGCAGAGCTGCGCGCGCTCTACACCGGCAGTGACTGGGCCGGCACGCTCTACGACATGTGCCGCAAGGGCTTCCTGCTGAAGATCTATGACGGCGCCGAGCCGACGTATGACCTCGCGCCGATGCTGCCGGGCTGGTTTGAATTCCCGCTCTCGACCGGCGAGGACAGCGACACGATCCAGAAGGCGTCGGAGCTGTTCACCTCGGCCATCAACATGGTCACGACGCTCAACGTCGAGCCGCTGCGCACGGGCTACGCCGCCATGAACAACCTTAAAAAGCTGCAGGGTGACAAGGGCCACATGGAGGTGGCGCTCCCGCTCGAGGGCAAGGCCGCCGGCAAGGTCGTGCACGTCGACCGCAAGCTCTCCAACGACACGACGAGCGTCGTGCCGAGCTACCAGCTCGAGGCGTACCTCGACAGCCTGCCGGACGATGCGCCCATCAGCGTCATGCACTGCTTCTGCCGCAACATCCGCCGCAGAGAGGGCATGCAGCCCAAGCACCCCACGCCGGACGAGGTGTGCCTGTGTGTCGGCAACATGGCCAAGCAGATCATCGAGTTCGGCATCGGCCGCCAGGTCAGCAAGGCCGAGGCGCGCCGGATCCTCGTTGACTGCGAGAACAAGGGCTGCGTCCACCAGGTGTTCCACTACGCCTGCAACATGGACGAGGAGACGACCGCCATCTGCAACTGCGACACGCAGTGCTGCGAGATGCTCGGCTCCTACACGCGCGGCGGCATGCAGCCGCTGTATATGCGCGCGCACGCAAAGCCCGTCATCGTCCACCCCGAAAACTGCAACGGCTGCAACATCTGCAACCACTTCTGCCCGACGGTGGCCACCGGCTTCAACGCGCAGAGCGGCAAGGTGTTTGTGGAGTACCAGCGCTGCATCGGCTGCGGCGTGTGCGTCACGAAGTGCCCGAAGGACGTGCGCAAGATGGTCGACGGCGACCGCGTGCTCTTCTGCAAGCCGCTCAAGAAGGATCTGGTGCGCGAGCGCAATGTCCGCCGCCAGCCGAAGAAAAAATAAATGCACGAGGCGGCCATTGCCAAGGAGGTCTTTGACATCGCCCAGCAGGCGATGGCGGAAAACGGCCTCACGCGCCTGACGCGCGTTGTCATGGACATCGGCGAATACTCCGCCGTCGTGCCCGAGCAGCTGCAGCTCGTGTTCCGCATTGCGGTGCACAACACCGCCATGGACGGCTGCGCGCTTGAGATCCATGATCTGCCCGGCGAGCTGGGCATGTACGTGCGCACGATCGAGGGCGAGTAGACGCATACATATAAAATTAATATTAATAAACAACGCGGCACGCCCGCAGGAACGCTGGTTCCTGCGGGCGTGGTTTTTATTTGACGGGAAAACGGCACCGATCTGTGCCGCGAAAACGGAAAATTCGTCCGGCGCGCATATCCGCACGCAAATCCGCCGACAATAACCGGGAAGCAAATCCCGTAAACTGCGGCTTTGGAGGAATGGATATGTACAAAAAAGATTTTATTGACACCAACGATTTCACAAAACAGGAACTGCTGGACATCATCGACCTGTCGCTCGCCATCAAGCGCGCCATCCGCCGGGGTTATTATCCCCCGCTGATGAAAAATATGAACCTCGGCATGATCTTTCAGCAGTCGAGCACCCGCACGCGCGTATCGTTCGAGACGGCCATGAGCCAGCTCGGCGGCCACGCGCAGTATCTCGGCCCCGGCATGATCCAGCTCGGCGGGCATGAGACCATCGGCGACACGGGCAAGGTGCTCTCGCGCCTGATCGACGTGGTCATGGCCCGCGTCATCGAGCACAAGACCATCGTGGAACTCGCCGACGCGTGCACGATCCCGGTCATCAACGGCATGAGCGACTATAACCACCCCACGCAGGAGATCGGCGACCTGTGCACCATCAAGGAAAACCTGCCCGAGGGCAAGCGGCTGGAAGACTGCAAGGTCGTCTTTGTTGGCGACGGCACGCAGGTGTGCGCGTCCCTCGGCTTCATCACCACGAAGCTCGGCATGCATTTTGTGCACTACGGCCCGGAGGGTCACCAGCTCAATGCCGACCATAAGCACATTCTCGAGGCCAACTGCAAGCTTTCCGGCGGCAGCTGGGCCGTCACGGACGAGCGCGACGCCGTGCGCGGCGCGGACTTCATCTATACCGACGTCTGGTACGGCCTGTATGAAAACGAGATGCCCAAGGAAGAGCGCGTGCGCGTTTTTGCGGATTATCAGGTCAACCGTGAGCTCATGCAGCTCGGCGCGCTCGGCTGCAAGTTCCTGCACTGCCTGCCCGCCACGCGCGGCGAGGACGTGACCGACGAGGTCGCCGACTCTGCCGCCTCCCTCTGCTGGGAGCAGGCCGGCAACCGCCTGACGGCCATGCGCGGGCTGCTGGTGTATTTCACGCGCTGCCGCCGCGTCCCGTCGGAGCTGGAGCTCGCCGCGGCGCAGGAGGAGCTCGATACCTTCCTCGACGCGCGGCTCGGCGGCTGCTGACCGGCTGCCAAAGGAGCAGACACCATGGAACAACGGAAAAAATTCCGCCTTGCGGACGTCGTCCTCTCGGTCATCTGCGTCGTGTTCGTGGCGGAGGCGGCGGCGCCCGTCGCCTCCATCGGCAACAGCCAGTATTTCTGGTGGGTGTTCATGATGATCGCCTTTTTGCTGCCCTACGGCATGATCTCGTCCGAGCTCGGCACGACGTACACCGGCGACGGCGGGCTCTATGACTGGATCAACAAGGCGTTCCCGCGCGCAAAGTGGGGCGCGCGCGCCTCGTGGTACTACTGGATCAACTTCCCGCTGTGGATGGCCTCGCTCGCCGTCGTGTGTCCGGAGCTGCTGAGCGTGCTCACGGGGCTGCAGTTCGGGTGGTTTGCCAAGCTGCTCATTGAGCTGGCCTTCATCTGGATCGTCACGTGGATCGCGTTTTACCCCGTTTGCGACAGCATCCTCATCCTCAACATCAGCGCCGCCATCAAAATGATCCTCGCGCTGACGGTCGGCGTGCTCGGCATCGTCTACGTTGTGAAAAACGGCTTTGTCAACGACATGGCCTTCCGCACGTTTCTGCCGGGGTTTGACCTGCACAGTCTGTCGTATATCTCGGTCATCATCTTCAACTTCCTCGGCTTCGAGGTCGTGTGCACGTATGCCGACAACATGCGCGACCCCAAGCGCCAGATCCCGCAGGCCATCATCACCGGCGGCATCGTCATCGCGCTCATCTACCTGTTTTCGGCCTTCGGCATCGGCGCGGCCATCCCTACGCACGAGATTAGCGAGGACTCGGGCCTCATCGACGCCGTCTCGCTCATGACCGGCCGCACGAGCGGTCTGTTCGTCGGCGCGGTGGCGCTGCTGTTTCTTATTACGCTGTTCGGCAACATGATCTCGTGGTCCATGGGCGTGAACTCCACGGCTGCCTACGCCGCCGAAAACGGCGACATGCCGGCCATTTTTGCCCGCCGCTGGGCGAAAAACGACATGCCCATCGGCTCCGCGCTCACGAGCGGCATCGTGGCGAGCGTCGTGTGCATCCTCGGCATCATCATCGAGCTGCTCTCGCCGGACTCGTCCCTGTTCTGGAGCTTTTTCGCGCTCAACCTCGTCATGCTCCTGCTGAGCTATGCGCCCGTGTTCCCGGCGTTTTTGCGCCTGCGGGAGATCGACCCCGATTCCGAGCGGCCGTTTCGCGTGCCGGGCGGGCGCGGGATGCTGCGCGTGCTGGCCTATGTGCCCATGGCGCTCATCCTCATCTCGATCTTCTTCACGGCGGTGCCGCTGTCATTCGACAGCGAGACGCTCTCGGGCTATCTGCCGATCACGATCGGGTCGATCCTCAGCATCGTCATCGGCGAAATTCTCATCGCGGCGCGTGCGCGCCGGCATCATTCTTAGGAGGAACCATTATGGCAAAACGAATCACCGGCTCCACGCCGAAGCTCGACGGCTACCGGATGCCTGCGGAGTTTGAGCCGCAGGCCGGCGTCTGGATGCTCTGGCCGGAGCGCAACGACAACTGGCGCGACGGCGCCAAGCCCGCACAGAAAGCCTTTCTGGACGTGGCGACGGCCATCTTACAGTTTGAACCTGTGACGGTCTGCGTCTCCCCGGCGCAGTACCAGAACGCGCGCGAGCGTCTGCCGCGCGCCGTGCGCGTCGTCGAGATGGCGAGCAACGACGCCTGGATCCGCGACTGCGGGCCGACGTTCCTCGTCAACGACAACGGCGGCGTGCGCGCCGTGGACTGGACGTTCAATGCCTGGGGCGGGCTCGTCGACGGGCTCTATTTCCCGTGGGATCTCGACGATCAGGTCGCGCAGAAGGTCTGCGAGATCGAGCGCGTCGATTCCTACCGCACCGAGGGCTTCGTGCTCGAGGGCGGCTCCATCCATGTCGACGGCGAGGGCACCGTGCTCACGACCGAGATGTGCCTGCTGTCCGAGGGGCGCAACCCCGACATGGACCGCGGCGCCATTGAGCGCATGCTCTGCGACTATCTCGGCTGCGAGAAGGTCCTCTGGCTGCGTGACGGCATCGATCCCGAGGAGACCAACGGCCACATCGACGACGTGGCCTGCTTCATCCGCCCGGGCGAGGTCGCCTGCATCTGGACGGACGACCCGCAAAACCCGTTCTATCAGCCGGCGCGCGACGCGTACGACATGCTCTCGCAGGCGACGGACGCCAAGGGCCGCAAGCTGAAGGTGCACAAGCTCTGCCTGACGCAGCAGCCCTGCCTGCTGCAGGGCGCGGCGACGATCGACGCCGTGGAGGGCACCATCCCGCGCGAGGACGGCGAGGTCGCCATCGCGTCGTATATGAACTTCCTCATCGTCAACGGCGGCGTCATCCTGCCGCAGTACGGCGATGCGAACGACGCGCTCGCCGTGCAGCAGGTGCAGGCCATGTTCCCCGAGCGCCGCGTGGTCGGCGTGCAGACGCGCGAGGTCGCGTTCGGCGGCGGCAACATCCACTGCATCACGCAGCAGCAGCCCGCGCCGCAGCACAGGTGACGCCGTGGCCAGAATCGTCATTGCCCTCGGCGGCAACGCGCTCGGCAACACGCCGGCGGAGCAGCGCGAACGCGTGGCTGCCGCGTGCCCGGCGCTCGTCGGGCTCATCCATCAGGGCCACGAGATCATCATCAGCCACGGCAACGGCCCGCAGGTCGGCATGATCCAGGCGGCGTTCGACACCGCCGCGAAAACGAACCCCAAGGTCGCGCCCATGCCGCTGCCGGAGTGCACGGCCATGAGTCAGGGCTATATCGGCTACCATCTCCAGCAGGGCATGCGCCGCACGCTGCGTGCGAGCGGCATGCCCTGGCAGGTGGCGACGGTCGTCACGCAGGTCGTCGTCGACCCGGACGACCCCGCGTTCGACGAGCCGACGAAGCCCATCGGCGCGTTTTACGACGAGGCCGCCGCGCAGCAGATGATGCGCGACGATCCGTCCCTGCGCATGAAGGAGGATTCGGGCCGCGGCTGGCGGCGCGTCGTCGCCTCGCCGAAGCCGGTGGACATTGCTGAGCGGCGCTCGATCCTGAACCTGCTCGACAGCGAGTATATCGTCATTGCCTGCGGCGGCGGCGGTGTGCCCGTCGTGCGCGATTCGCACGGGGATTACTACGGCGTGGACGCCGTCATCGACAAGGACTTTGCCTCTGCGTGCCTGGCCGAGGCCGTGGGCGCGGACTATCTGTTCATTCTCACGGCGGTCGACCACGTCTGCCTGAATTTCGGCACGCCGGAGCAGCGGGAGCTCGACGAGCTGCACGTGGACGAGGCGGAGACCTACCTGCGCGCCGGACAGTTCGGCGCCGGCTCCATGCAGCCGAAGGTGGCCGCCGCCGTGCAGTTCGTGCGCAGCGGCTGGCGGCGGCGCGCCGTCATCGCCTCGCTCGAGCAGGCCCCGGCCGCCATGCGCGGCGAGAGCGGCACGCGCATCGTGCCGTAAAAAACGCAGCAAACAGAAAACCGGCCCTTTCCTTTGCGGAAGGGCCGGTTTTCCTCAGCCGGGCAGCTCCAGGATCGCCATCTCGATGAAGGCGCTCGTGAGCTTTTGCACCATCTGATCCTCCGTCTCCGTCTTGCCGTGCTCGACCCAGACGGTCAGCACGCCGATCATGGCCGAGGTGATGATGGCGACGAAATAGTCAAACCGCGCGGGATCGTCCGCCAGCGGCTGCAGCGCCTCGATCAGGCCGGAGCTGCGGCGCAGACTGTCGAACAGAATGTCCGTCCGGTGGATCTGTACGAGCGCCTCGAGCACCGCACTGTTGTGAAACCAGTAGTGAAACACCGCCTTGGGCAGATTGCCGCGCTGCGCGGCGGGCAGGGCGTTGTAGGCGGTGAACACGGCCTGAAATCCGCGGTCGCACAGCAGCGCCAGCACGTCCTCGAGGCAGTCGAAGTTGCGGTAAAACGTCGAGCGGCTCACTGTCGAGGCATGCTGCACGTCCGTGATCGTGATGCGCGCAAAGGGTTTTTCTTTCATGCAGGCCAAAAGCCCTGCGCAAATGAGCTCCGCGGACGCCTGCGCGCGTTTGTCGTTCTTGATGTGGTACATTTTCGCCTCCGGCGTTCTATATTTTACGGTACTATTGTATCGTAAAAAGGCTTGATGTACAATAGGGACAATCAAAATTTAAGGGAGTGTTTCACATGAGCGAAAATGTGATCTTCTGCTACTCTGGCACCGGAAACTGTCTCGACATGGCAAAAAAGATCGCCCAGGAGCTGGGCGACACGGACATCATTCTCATGCGCAGGGAGCCCGCGGTCACGGATGTGCGTGACGCCAGGCGCGTCGGCTTCGTCTTCCCGTGCTACGGCGGCGGTCTGCCCGGCGGCGTGGAGGAATCGCTGCGCAAAATTCAGGTCGGCCTCACGGCTTATACGTTCGGCGTCTGCCAGTATGCGGGCTACATGGGCTCCGGCCTGCACAAGCTCGACAGCATCATCCCCCTGCGCTACTGGACGGCCGTGTCGCACCAGTGCACGTGCATCTGGCTGCTGCCGCACAGTGTGATGCTGCCGCCGGTGACGCCCGCCATGGCGCAGCGCCGCGCGGACAAGAAGGCAAAACAGATCGCGCAGGCCGTCCTCGCCCGGACTGTCTCGCCCAAGGCCCCGCCGAAAAAGCCCCTCAACCAGCTCGAGAGCAGCGTCTGGCCGAAGATTGTGGCCGGCAAGGCGCAGAAGTTCGCTGTCAGCGATGCGTGCGTTGGCTGCGGCCAGTGCGCCAGGCTCTGCCCGCGCGGCAACATCCGCATCGAGGGCGGCCGCGCCGTCATCGGCGGCAGCTGCATCCAGTGCCTGAGCTGTCTGCAGTACTGCCCGCAGCAGGCAATCTCGCTCGGCAGGATCACCGACCGCCGCGAGCACTATCACAACCCCAACGTGACCGCCGCGGAGCTGACCGAGTCGATCGTCCACATCGACTGAGACAGGCCTTTTCTTTCTACATAGCAGCCCGCCCG
>OLPA01001312.1_pt1 | contig 21073 bp, 21 predicted proteins | sample 1672811 | NCBI WGS metagenome assembly OLPA01 (sample SAMEA3136726, study PRJEB25190) | human gut metagenome | biome: human gut; feature: human-associated habitat; material: faeces | place: Austria | collected 2013
CCAGCACGGAGCAGATGGAGGATTCCTTCACCATGGTGACCACCTCGTTGGCCAGTGCGGGCAGCACGTTCTTGATGGCCTGAGGCAGCACCACCAGACGCATGGACTGCCAGCCGGACAGACCCAGCGAGCGGGCGGCTTCGGTCTGGCCCTTATCCACCGCCAGAATACCGGCACGGAATATCTCAGCCACATAGGCTGAGCTGTTCAGGGCCAGCGCCACCACGCCGGGGATAAAACGGTTGATGGCGATGAAGCCGAACAGCAGCGTGCGGGGCAGCGTAATGTAGTGGAACAGTCCGAAATAGATAATGGACAGCTGCACCAGCATGGGGGTAGAGCGGAAAACCGCGATGTACGCGCCGGCAAACCACTTGACGGGCTTGACCTTGCTGAGACGCATCATGGCCAGCAGCAGAGCGGGGATCACCGCCAGCAGCACGGAGACCACGGCCAGCAGCAGCGTATACTCAAAGCCTCGGACAAAGGCGGAACCATACTTGGGCAGGAACGAGAAATTGAAGAAGTTTGTGTTGTCCATGTTCACAAACAGATCATTCCACGACATAGACGAAGCATCCTTTCACATGTTCTGGGACCTAAAGCGCACGCAAGCGTGCAAAGCCAAGGCTTTGCACGTTTGCGGTAAGATCACGGGGATTATCAGCCGACGTAGCTCAGGCCCACGTTGCCGTCCAGCACCAGCAGGTCGATGGTGCCGTTCTTCAGCTCAGTGACCAGCGTGGGAACCAGAGACTCCAGCACCATGCCGTTGGCAGCCTCGGGGAACATGTCGGCAGCGGCCATAGCCTTGGTGGTGTTCTTCTGGGCGCCGATGATGACGGAAGCCTGATTGATGTCGTCCACGGTCTTGTACTTATCAGCGTTGGAAGCCTTCACCAGAATGACGGGAGGCAGATCGGTGTAGTAGGGATCGGAGAAATCGCAGGCCAGCGCACGCTCTTCGGTGTACTCGCAGGCGGCCAGCACCATGTCGAAGTCGCCGTTGCTCAGAGAAGTGACCAGATTATCGAAGTTCATGGACTCGATCTGCAGCTCCATGCCCATGGACTCGGCGATGTACTTGGCGACCTCCACGTCGATGCCGGCATACTCGGTCATAGCGGCGTCGGCAAAGAACTCATAGGGAGGATAATCGGGGCTGGTGCCCAGCACCAGAACGGGCTTGTCGCTGGCAGCGGCATCGTCACCGGCAGGAGCCAGATCAGAGGACACAGCGTCGGGGGTGTAGGTCTCCTGAGAGGCGACCTTGTTCTCGATCTCCTTGATGAGGGCGCCGTCGTTGGCGGTCAGCTCAGCGATGGCCTTGTTGATGCCATCCAGCAGACCCTTGGGGTCGCCCTTCTGCACCAGAACACGGTAAGGCTCGGTCTCGCCCCAGTCCACCACGTTCTCCAGAACCACCAGAGACTCGTCGGTGTTGGCGGCGTCGCCGTCATTTGCGTTGTTATCGTCAGCAGCGTTATTACCGCCGCCGCAGGCCACCAGGCTCAGCGCCATCAGCATGGCCAGCATCAATGCGAGAAACTTTTTCATCTTTTTCATTTCCTTTCAATAAACTGTGTTTGCTCCGCTCCGGCCTTCCAATACTGGAGTCGGAGGAACGTTACGTTGTGGTCAACTCCTGTTGACAGTGGATACTATACACCCGGCATGCATATAAGTCAACTCTTTTTTGAATATTTTTTCATAATTTCCGTCGTTTTTGGTAGTTTCGCCTTGCTTGTCCTCTGATTCCGACTGTTTTTGCAGCAATATCACTACGTTTTGTTTTGCATAAATGCATATTTATGCGTATATTCCGTAACTTATTGCTGCCATCGAAAAAAATACGCGCAAAAGGGATTGCACTATTTGCAGAGGTTGTGGTAATATATCGCAAAAAAATGCAGGAGGTGCTGTGATGGAACCCTTGAATTACGAGAAGCGTGGATATTTAAACGAGTCTTTCCGGCTGTTTCATCTGGCCGACAACAGGCACGAGGATATCCCCTACCACTATCACAGCTTTCATAAGATCATCATTCTGCTGGCCGGGCGGGCGGGCTACGCCATCGAGGGCGAGCGCTACGCCCTCCAGCCCAGCGACTATGTACTGGTGGGACGCGGCAGCATCCACAAGCCTATCGTGGAGCAGAACGATTTCTACGAGCGCACCATCCTCTACATCTCGCCGGAGTATTTGCAGGCGCTTTCTACCCCGGACTGCGATCTGGAGCGGTGCTTCCGTCAGGCGCAGGAGACCTTCCGCTACGTCTACCACGCCGGAGCCGACCGTGTACGGGAGCTGTTTTCCCTGCTGGAGCAGGCGCAGCAGGCGGAGGCCTTCGGCGCGGCGCTGCTGCGGCAGGCGCTGTTCACCCAGCTGATGGTGGAGGTGAACCGGCTCTCCCTGACCGGCGGCACCGTCAGCGCCGCGGACGGTGACAGCAAGATCATCGCCATTCTGCAATACCTGAACACCCATCTGACCGAGCCGCTGACCATCGACGAGCTGGCCGCCCGGTTCTATATCAGCAAATACCACATGATGCGGCGCTTCCGGGACGAGACCGGCTATACCATTCATAACTATATCACCGAAAAGCGCCTGCTGCTGGCCCAGCAGCTGCTGGAGCAGGGCCTGCCGCTGGGTGAGACGGCACTGCGCTGCGGCTATCAGGAGTACTCCACCTTCTCCCGGGCCTATAAGAAGCAGTTCGGTCATTCCCCTTCGTTGGTGTAGCATTATTTGCAATTAAATCAGCAATATTGCCGGTTTACTTTTTAAATAATGCTCATTATAATAGAAAAGCAACCCAAAACCGCAAAACTGTTAGGAGGAGTAAAAAGTAATGGAAAAGAAAGCAGTCGTCAAGAATTATATATTCCTTGGCATCATGCTGGGCGCGATGGTCATTGGCGCTATCGTGGGCTGGCTGGCTCCCGGCGCGGCCACCGTGCTGAAGCCCTTCGGCACCGTGTTCATCAACATGATGTTCTGCGTGGTGGTCCCGCTGGTGTTCGTGTCCATCGCGGGCTCCATCGCCAACATGAAGAGCATGAAGCGTGCCGGTAAGATCATGGGCACCACCGTGGCGACCTTCGTCATCACCGGCGCCATCGCCGCCGTCATTATGTTCGTGCTGATGAAGATCTTCCCCCCGGTACTGGTTCCCTGGAATGACATCCCCTCTGAGGAAATGGGCGAGTACGCCTCCATTTCCGACATGATCGTCAATTTCTTCACCGCCAGCGACTTTGTGGGCCTGCTGACCCGCCGGGCCATGCTGCCCCTGATCGTGTTCTCCGTTCTGTTCGGCTTTGCTACCAACATGGCCGGCGGTTCCGAGACGATGGTGGCCAAGTGGCTCAGCAGCATGACCGAGGTCATGATGAAGTTCATCAAGATCATCACCTATTATGCTCCCGTGGCCTTCTTCGCCATCTTCGCCGGTCTGGTGGCCGACTACGGTCCCCAGATCGCCGGTTCCTACGGCCGCGCCATGGCGGTGTACTATCCCCTGTGCTTCATCTACATCTTCACCGCGTTCCCCCTGTTCGCATGGTTCGGCGGCGGCAAGCACGGTATCAAGACCATGTTCAAGCACATTGCCAAGCCCGCTATCGTCTCTCTGGGTACCTGCTCCAGCGTGGCCACCATCCCCACCAATATGGAAGAGGCTGAGGCCACCGGCATCAACAAGGACGTGGCCGAGATGGTCATCCCTCTGGGCGCTACCATGCACATGGACGGCTCCTGCTTCTCCTGCGTGCTGAAGATCGCCTTCGTGTGGGGCGTGTTCGGTCAGGATATGAGCTGGAGTTCCCTGATCCCCATCGTTCTGGTGGCCGTTCTGTCCTCCGTTGGCATGTCCGGCGTCCCCGGCGGCGGCTACATCGGCGAGTACATCATTTGCTCCATCTTCTTCCCCAATCAGATGGAACTGGCCTTCCCCATTCTGGTGGCCATCGGCAATCTGGTGGATCCTCCCGCAACCATGATCAACTCCGCCGGCGACTATGTGGTCACCTACATCGTCTCCCGCTTCGCCGACGGCAAGGATTGGCTGGATAAGGCTCTGGCTAAGAAGGCTGAAAAGACCGAGATCTCCGAGTAAATAACGAGTTCCTCATTTCCTCTGCCTTACGGCAGAACGGGCCGGGGGCTGCGGTGTGGTTGAGCCGCAGTCCTCTGCCCACTCTCTTTCACAAAAACACATACGAAGAATCGAAATCATAGAAAATAAAACGTTTAACTTCGCATATCCGGCTCCGTGGGAGCCTTACCATACATAGGAACGGTCTGCGCACTGCGCGGGCGCGAGAGAAAGGAAAACGATATGATCTGTGAAAATATCTCCATCGGCGCCAACGGCCACCTGCTTTTCGCGGGACAGGACACCGTTGAACTGGCCAAGGAATACGGTACGCCTCTGTACCTGCTGGACGAGGACTATATCCGCCATCAGTGCCGCGTGTATCAGAACGCCTTCAAGAAGCATTTCGGCCCCACCAGCCGCCCGCTGTACGCCAGCAAGGCCAACTCCTTCAAGCGCATCTATGAGATCATGAAGGAAGAGGGCATGGGCATCGACGTGGTGTCCTCCGGCGAAATCTACTGCGCGCTGCAGGCGGGTTATGACCTGTCCCACGCCTATTTCCACAGCAACAACAAGACCGATGCGGATATTGTCTACGGCATGGACAACCATGTGGGCTACTTCGTGGCAGACAACGTGGAGGAGATCAAGGCCATCGAGACCGAGGCTGCCCGCCGTGGCATCCGCCAGAAGGTGCTGCTGCGCCTGACCCCCGGCATCGATCCCCATACCTACGAGGCCATCGCCACCGGCAAGGTGGACAGCAAGTTCGGCTCCGCCATCGAGACCGGTCAGGCCGAGGAGATCACCGTCTATACGCTGGCCCAGCCCCATGTGGAGCTGATGGGCTTCCACTGTCACGTCGGCTCTCAGGTGTTCGGCGAGGACGTGTTCGAGCGTGCTGCCGTGGTCATGCTGGAGTTCATCGCCGCCATGAAGGAAAAGCACAGCTATATGGCCCAGCAGCTGGATCTGGGCGGCGGCTACGGCGTGCGCTATGTGGAGAGCGACCCCTATCTGGATGTGGACACCAAGGTCTGTCAGGTGGCCGCCGCCATCAAAGACGCCTGCGCCCGCCTGAACATCGACATGCCGGAGATCCATATGGAGCCGGGTCGCAGCATCGTGGGCGCGGCCGGCATGACGCTGTATACCTGCGGCACGGTGAAGAAGATCCCCGGTTACAAGAACTACGTCTCCATCGACGGCGGCATGCCGGACAATCCCCGTTTCGCGCTGTATAAGGCCAACTACACCTGCCTGCTGGCCAACAAGATGAACGAGCCCTGTGATTTCGAGGCCTCCGTGGTGGGCCGTTGCTGCGAGAGCGGCGACATCATTCAGGAGCATGTGTTCCTGCCCGCCTCCGTGGGTCGGGGTGACACCGTGGCGGTATGTACCACCGGCGCGTACAACTACGCCATGGCCTCCAATTATAACCGCATCCCCCGCGCACCCATCGTCATGCTGAAGGACGGCAAGAGCTATGTGGCCGTCCGCCGCGAGACCTTCGCCGACATGTGTGCCTGCGACCTGTAAAAATACACAAATCAAAAACAAAGCCCATTCGGGGCTTTGTTTTTGTATGCATTGCAAAAGGTCGTACAATCGTGTAGAATAGCAACAGAACTGCCGGAAAGGGGAGAGGTACAATGGATATTCTGCAAAGCGTAATGGATTCGTCCTCTCATGCCATGTTCACCATGGACCGGCAGGGCATCGTGACCCACATCAATCAGCAGGCCAAGGAGCGCTTCGGCCTGTTCAACCACAGCATTTACTCCCACCCTGACGGGCGGCTGGAGCCGGGAGATCTGGTGATCCTTGCTACCTCCGACATGGGCGCGGATGACGGCAATCTGGCCCCGGAGGATCTGGCTGCCATCGGCATACAGGATCATCGGCTCCGCAGCGGCGACATGCTGGCGGCGGTAGGCGTCTATCACGGGCCGGGCGTCAAGCCGGTATATAAGCACCTGCGGGGCGGCGAAGCGATCGGCCTGAAGCTGGATGTGACCTTTCAGGGCGTGCCCATCAGCGTTCAGATCACGGATCGTGAGATATCCGTGACTGTGCAGGAGCGGGTGTATACCATCAACTATTTCGACTGCATCGGACAGATGGTCATATTGGATCACGATGCCAAGCAGGTGAAATTCTGGGAGGAGAAGGGCTATTCCGCCCGAAAGGAGGGCATCGGCAATCTTCTGCGGGGCAACAGCTTTATCGCCAAGGGGCCGGAGCAGGAGATCTGCGTGGTGGGCTACCACTTCCGGGAGTTCTTCGAGGGTGAGCTGTTTGAGGAGCACCTGCGTCAGGTGCTGAACGGACAGGCCGCCTGCTTCACCGACGTGGCCTATGAAATCAACGGCTTTGCGCTGATGGCGTCCATCCTGCCCATCCATGACGGTACGCAGGTGGCGGGTATCATCGTCAAGTTCCGCAATATCGAGGATATCCGCACCACCATCATGGAGCGCAACACCGCCATCGCGGCGGCGGAACGCAAGTACCGGGAGTCCTCTGAACGGGGATTGCCGGACGAGATGGGCGATTCACTGCTGGGCTGCGGCAATTCCGCCGCGTTGCGGGCGGTGCGCCGCCGTGCCTATAAGCTCAGCCAGATGGATTGCAATATCCTCATCACCGGCGAGACCGGCACGGGCAAGACGCGGCTGGCCCAGAGCATCCAGCGGGCGCAGCCCAGAGGCGGTCCCTTTGTGCGGGCGGATTGCTCCGCCATCGATCCCGCGCTGCTGGACGGCGAGCTGTTCGGCAAAAAGGATGGCACACCGGGCCTCTTTCAGGAGGCTGACGGCGGCACGCTGCTGCTGGACGAGGTGGGCGAGCTGCCGATGAGCGTACAGGCCAAGCTGATGTATACCATCCAGCGGGGCGAGGCGGTGCCGGCAGGCTCCACGCGGCCCGCCCCTGTGAACGTGCGGCTGCTGGCGGTGGCCGGGCCGCGGCTGCGTGAGGAGGTGGAGAACGGACGCTTCCGGCAGGACCTCTATTACCGCCTGTCCGCCTTCTCCGTGGAGCTTCCGCCTCTGCGGGAGTGCCGGGAGGATATTTACCTGATGGCCCATGAGCTGGTAGAGCAGATCTGCCAGCGGTACCACATTCCGGAAAAGACCCTGTCCGGCGAGGCTTTCAGCAAGCTTATCAACTACGACTGGCCCGGCAACCTGCGGGAGCTGGAGAATGTGCTGGAGGGTGCGGCGGCCATGTCGGATTCCGATATCATCTATCCGGAGCATGTCCATCTGAAAACGGAACCGATGGCACAGACCCTTCGTCAGCACATGCGGGAGGAGGAGCGCCGCTTCATCCAGCAGACGCTGGCCCAGTGCGGCGGCGACCGCCAGCAGGCCATGAAGCAGCTGGATATTTCCCGCTCGGTCTTTTATGAACGTCTGAAGGAGTACGGCCTCCATTGACCGCTCTTTCCATAGATCACACCTGAAAGGAGAACACACATGAAAAGTTTACAGGAGTTTCCCCGCATCCCTCTGGCGGTGCTGCCCACGCCTATCCAGAAGCTGGAGAACATCAGCCGCCTACTGGGTACCAACGTCTATATCAAGCGTGACGACCTGACCGGTATCGGTCTGGGCGGCAACAAGGTGCGTAAGCTGGAGTTCCTGCTGGCGGACGCCAAGCGGCAGGGCGCTGAGATCGTGTTTACCACAGGCGGCGCGCAGTCCAACCACGCCATGCTGACAGCGGCCTGTGCCAAGAAGCTGGGCATGGAGCCGATCCTGATTTTGAAGAAGCGCGGCGTTACCGACCGCAAGGGCAACCAGCTGCTGGAATACCTGATGAACACGGACGTCCGCTTTATGGATACCGACAGCTATGATGATATTTACGCCGAGATGGACCGGGTGGGCAAGGCCAGCGGCAAGCCCTACTATAAGATCCCCTGCGGCGGCTCCAACGCCATCGGTGCGCTGGGCTATGTCAACTGCATGAAGGAGATCGCCGATACCGGCATGAAGTTCGATTACGTCTGCTGCGCCGAGGGCAGCGGCGGCACCCACGCCGGTGTAGCGCTGGGCGCCAAGCTGTTCATGCCGGATACGCAGGTGGTTGGCATGATGGTAGACAGTGATCCTTTCGATGTGATCACCACCCGCATCATGCAGGAGGCGGCCAGGCTGCTGGAGCTGGACTTTGTTCCCACCACAGAGGACGTGCATCTGGTGAATATGTGCGGTCCCGGCTACGCCATCCCCTCTGCCGAGGGCAACGCCGCCATCCGCCTGATGGCGGAGAACGAGGGTCTGTTCCTCGACCCCGTGTATACCGGCAAGGCTTTTGCCGGTCTGGTGAAGCTGGCCCGTGAGGGCAAGTTCAAGCCCACCGATAATGTGCTGTACCTGTATTCCGGCGGTGCCGGCGGCCTGTTCGCCATCGACGTGGATCTGGGCTGAGCACGACTGCAAAAGACGACGAAAAGTCCTGTGGCCTACGGTCACAGGACTTTTTTGCGGCTTTTGGGTTGTATCCTTCCGCCGGATTTGGTACAATACGCCCTGAGATCAAACGAAATGAGGCGGCGGCATGGACGCGGTAATGCTCAAACATGTGGATAAATCCTATACATCATACAGCACAGAGGTGGTCATCAGCGGCCAGCCTCGTGAAAGCCGCACGCGGCAGGTGCTGCGTGACCTCTCCGTCAGCTTTCCGGTGGGACAGCTGACGGTCATCGTTGGACGCAGCGGCTGCGGAAAGAGTACGCTCTTGAAGCTGCTGGCAGGGAGGGAGCAGCCGGACGCCGGAGAGATCGTGATACCGGAGGGTTGGCACAGCGCGATGCTGAGTCCGGATCCCTATGTGATCACATGGACGAACGTGCAGCGCAACGTGGCTATGGCCTGCGGTGTGGGAAGAACGCCGGAGGAGCGCTATGAGCGGGCTACGGAATTTGTCCGTCTGGTGGGATTGGGGGACTACGCCGATCTGACCCCGGTGGAGTTGTCCACCGGCATGAAGCAGCGGCTGGGGCTTGCGCGGGTGCTGGCCGGTCAGGCGGAACTGCTGCTGATGGACGAGCCGTTCGCATCGTTGGATTTTCTGACCCGCGAGGAGCTGCAAACGCAGCTGCTGGGGATCCAGCAGAAGATGCCCCGTACCATCGTTCTGGTGACCCACCAGCTGGAGGAGGCGCTTGTGCTGGGACAGAAGATCATCGTCATGCACCCGGACAGCTCCATTCGGGAGTTTGACCTGACGGGGTTGCCGTATCCCAGAGAGCTAGACAGCGCGCCGCTGCGTCAGCTCAAGAGGGAGATCACCGAGGCGTGCAAAAAAGCCTCGGCAGCGGAATAGAAAAATAGGTGCGTCCGGTTATCCGGACGCACCTCTTATATCTTATATCGTTATCAGCCCCGACGCGCCCGATAGACCCGGACGGCGACCAGATAGGAAATGAACAGTGCAACCACGGCAGCTGCCAGCAGGAGCAGGGGAACGGTGGTGACCATGACTGTTTCAAAGCCGCTGACCATATCCGCTAGCTTACCGGCATAATTGACGCCCGCCAGAACAAAGGCGCAGGTGAGAAGAATGTAGATCAGACGGCCCTTCTCCACGCCGAAATGGAACATAAAGGGCAGGTCGATGGCCATCAGGATCAGGGACAGGCACGCCGTGATCAGCAGCGACATGGTATCCTCGCTTACGATGGGCGCGGAATGAACGATCAGCCGGGACAGCATGGACAGCGCCAGCACCGGCAGCACCAGCGTCAGACCCAGCACATACTTGCTGCTCACAATGGATCTGGCGGTATAGGGCATCATGGCCGCCAACTCATCCCATTTGGCCCGCTCGTCATAGGCCAGCGCCGTAATAGGCAGCATGGCGGCGTAAAACAGCGCGAATGCCGCCATATAGGTACCGGGGATGCAGGCGAACACCACCACGATCACCAGCATGACCTTCATCTGCTTCAAAAGGGTTTTCCAGTCCTTTATCAGTAAGCCTTTCATTTCCGCGTGCCTCCCTTCGCCAGAAACAGAATGATATCCTCCAGATTGGTGTGCTCCAGCGGCAGGTCGTGGGGCACCATGTCCCGCCGCACCAGCGCCCGAACGCCGTAGGGATCGTTTTCCTCGCCCACGACGCTGCCCTCCGGCAGGTCGGCCAGCCGCTGGTGGGACAGCCGCACCAGCGCGTACTCCTCCAGCAGGCGATCCTTTTCCTCACACAGCACCAGTTTTCCCTTATGCAGGAAGGCGATGTAGTCGCAGATCTTCTCCAGATCGCTGACGATGTGGGAGGACAGCAGGATGGAGCGATCCTCCTGCCGGGTGTACTCGTTGAAGATGTCCAGAATCTCATCCCGCACCATGGGGTCAAGACCGCTGGTGGCCTCGTCAAGGATCAGCAGCTTCGCCTGATGGGACAGCGCCACGGCGATGGCCAGCTTCATCTTCATACCGCGGGAGAAGTCCTTGAAGGCTTTGTTCCGCGGCAGACCAAAGCGCTGCAAATAGACTTCGTAGGTGTCCAGCTCCCAATTGCGATAGGTGTTTGCCATGATGCGGCCCACGTCGTCGGCGTTCAGCACCTCAGGATAGTACGCTTCGTCCAGCACCACGCCGATGTCTTCTTTTACATCGTTGAAAGCGGCGCTCCGGTTATCCGTACCCAGCACCGACACCGCGCCGCTGTCCCTGCGGACGGCGTTCATAATGAGCTTGATGGTGGTGCTTTTGCCTGCGCCGTTTTCCCCCACCAGCCCCATGATGCTGCCGGAGGGCAGCGCCAGATCAAGGCCGTCCAGCCGGAAGCCGGGGTACTCCTTCACCAGTCCTTTTATCTCGATCGCGTTCAACATGTTTCATCCTTTCCTTTCATTTCCCACATGAGCCGCAGCATCTTCACGGCTTCCTCCTCCGTCAGCGAGCAGCCTGCCGCCAGCTCCACGATCTCGCTCATGTGATCCTCGATCTGCTTCAGGTGGGCTTCCCGCATCAACTCCAGATTTTTCTCCGCCACATAGCAGCCCTTGCCGGGTACACGGTCAATAAAGCCATCCCGCTCCAATTCGTCATAGGCTCGTGTGGTGGTGATGACGCTGATGCGCAGGTCCTTGGCCAGCGCCCGGATGGAGGGCAGGGCATCCCCCGGCGACAGCTCACCGGAGATGATGTTGTTTTTGATCTGGGTATAGATTTGCTCGTAAATAGGCTTTCCGCTGGCGTTGCTGATAATCAGATCCATATGCTCACCTCTGTGATAACTGTATATGTTCGATATATACAGTATATGCATGAAGAGTGAAATTGTCAAGAGGGAAAATAAAAAAGTTCCCCGGACATGCCGTCCGGGGAACAGGGAAGGTATGCAGTTGCGATCAGAGAACGCGGCGGGCCGTCAGATAACGGTTGGCGTAGTAGGTCTCGCTGAGACTGGAAATGATAACGCCGCGGCTGGAGGATGCGTGGATAAACTGTCCGCCGCCGACATAGATGCCCACATGGCTGGCCGCGCTGCTGGTGTTGTAGGTGCCGAAGAAGAACACCAGATCGCCGGGCTGCAGCTCGCTCTGGGACACATAATAGCCGCTGTTCAGCTGAGGCGTTGCGCCGTGGGCCAGACTGACGCCGAAGCTGGCAAACACATGCATGGTGAAGCCGGAGCAGTCGAAACCGCCGGAGCCGGTGCCGCCGTAGGCGTAGGGCGTGCCCAGATACTGCATGGCGTAGGAAACCACATCGCTGCCGGAGCCGCTGGCGACATAAGTATCGCCGCTGCCCTCGGTGGAGCCGTTATCACCGGTGGTCTGAGACTTCTTCGTGGTCTTGGCCGTTACCTTGGGCTTGGGAGCTTCCTTCTCCAGCGTCAGGTCCAGATCGTCTCCGGTGACGTAGCCGGTATTGTCGCCGCTCTTGATGGCGAACCAGCCGTTGTCAAAGCCGGTGACCTCCACGCGGTCGCCATCCTTCAGGGTGGTCAGCACCTCGCTGTCGCCGTCTGCTTCCTTCAGCAGCGGCAGCTCCTCGGCATCCACTACGCCGTAGGTCTCAAAGGTCTCGCTGCGCTTCAGCAGCTCCACATATTCCGGAGAGATAAAGCCGGTGCAGTCGTTATAGCTGATGCGGAACCAGTCGTCCAGATCCTCCATCACGGAGACCAGAGCGCCCAGCGGCAGGAGAATGTAAACATTGCTATCCTCGGTGGGGTCGAAATAGAGGGGGATGTCCTTTACGGTGATCCGGCCCACGGCCTTCACTTTGGTATCGCTGGGCAACAGACGGGGCAGGGCGGGCTTCTGGCCCTTGGCCTCCAGACCGGAGGTCAGCGCCGTCTTGATGGCGGCGGTATCCTGCGCCGTGGGGGTTACGGTATTGCCGGTGCTGCCGGTGGTGGACGATGCCCACGCGGTCACCGTGGTATTGCAGAGCATGGCTGCGGTCAGCACCACGGCGGCGAGCTTATGGGAATTGCGTGATCTCATGGAACGCCCCCTTACAGCTTGCCGGCCAATGCGCGCTCCAGCCAGATAGAGCCCACATCCATGGCCGCGTACAGACTGTTCTTCTCCGACTTCTTCACCACGCGGTCGCGGGATTTCAGGTCGGGGTCAGTCAGCTGCAGCTGAACGGAAACACGGGTGGCCACGTCCATATCCTGTTCCTTTTTAGATTCCAGGATCTGGAACATGACGATGTATTTGTCCGCCATGGAGCCGTAGTAGATCAGGTTGTCGATCCGCCGCAGGGGATGGTTTTTATAAACAAGGCCTTCGCCTTTTTTCACATCTGCCATTGTGATTGGTGCCTCCTACTTGTAAGAATTGCGTATTAGTATACCACAAAAATCAACCTCTGTCAAATCGGCTGGAGAAAGGTTCACAAAAACGACAAGAAGCAGGGAGAATCGACAGATTCTCCCTGCTTAAATATTGATTTCACATCAGATGTCCAGATACCGTTTCACAAGGATCTGCAGCAGCTCGTCACGGTCGATCTTGCAGATCAGCGTGCGGGCGCCGTTGTGATTGGTGATGTAGGTAGGATCCTCCGACAGGATATAGCCCACGATCTGGTTCACAGGATCGTAGCCCTTCTCCTTCAGTGCCTCGTATACAGAGGTCAGCACATGATGCACCTGCTCGTCGCGATCCTCTGCGGCATTGAATTTTCTGGTATAATCGTCCATTAAGGCACCGCCTTTCCATCTGATATAGTACAATTATACGACAAATGAGTGAAACTGTAAAGTGCTATTTTTATTTCGTGCCGAAAATACGGTCGCCGGCGTCGCCCAGACCGGGCACGATATAGCCGTTTTCGTTCAGGTGATCGTCCAGCGCGGCGCAATAGATCTCCACGTCGGGGTGGCGGTCATAGATGAACTGCACGCCCTCGGGAGCGGCCACGAGGATCATGAGCTTGATGCTCTTGCAGCCCAGCTCCTTCATCTTGGTGATGGCCATGTCGGCGCTGCCGCCGGTAGCCAGCATGGGATCCACGATCAGCACGTCACGCTCGGCGATGTCCTTGGGGTACTTCAGGAAGTAGAAGTGGGGCTCCAGCGTCTCTTCGTCGCGGTACATACCGATGTGCGCCACACGGGCGGAGGGGATCAGATTGAGGATGCCGTCCTCAAAGCCCAGACCTGCACGGAGGATGGGAACGATGGCCATTTTCTTGCCGGCCAGCACGGGCATTTCGCAGGTGCACAGAGGGGTCTCAATGGTCTTGAGGGTGGTGGGCAGGTCACGGGTGGCCTCGTAGGTCAGCAGCATGGCGACCTCGCCGACCAGCGTGCGGAAGTCCTTGACACTGGTGTTCTTATCGCGCATCACCGTCAGCTTGTGCTGCACCAGCGGGTGGTTCACGATGTGCAGGGTGGGGAACTTTTCGTTCATGATCTTATCCTCCGTATATAAAAATATTCAATTATGCCATTATTTCGCGTCCAGCGTGATGGGCAGTCCCTTTGCCAGCCGCTCCCGCTCGGCCTGACTGAGCCGGAGATACACCGGACACAGCTCCTGCGCCGTCACAGTGCGGCCCTCTGCCGCCATGCGTTCTGCCGCAAGCCCCACGCCGACGGCCTTCTGATACAGCTCGTCCGCCGGAGCCATCGAGCAGGGGATCCCTTGCTCCAACAGATAAGTATAGCATAGTTTCGCGCCGTCGCCAACTACTATTTTCCTGTTTTTGTCATTTTTCAGCTCGCCCGCCAGCAGCTCCAGCGCCACGGCGCGATCCTCGCACCGGCGCTCCAGCGCGCCGTCATGGCAGTCGAACACCGCGTTATAGATCTGCTGCCGCCGCGCGTCCATGGCACAGATCACCGTACCCTCGAAGGAGCGGGCGTTTTCCGCCATGGCCTCCAGCGTGGACACGCCGCAGCAGGGCAGCTCCAGCGCCCATGCCAAGCCCTTGGCGGCGGATACGCCGATGCGCAGGCCCGTAAAGCTGCCGGGACCGGCTGCTGCGGCGATCAGCTCCATATCCTTCGCCGTCAGACCGGCGTTTTTCAGCATACTGTCCACCAGCGGCATCAGCGTAACGCTGTGGGTCAGGCCCATGTTCTGACAGGCGCTGGCCAGCACCGCGCCGTTTTCCACCACGGCGGCGGACACGGACTTGGCCGAGGTCTCAAGAGCCAGTATTTTCATGCGATGCCGCCTCCCTCCACGGTAATGATCCGCTCGTTGTCGCCTTCGCCCCGTGCAATGCTCACCACCACGGCGTCCGGCGGCAAGGCGTCCGCCACATTTTCGCTCCATTCCACCACGCACACACCGCCGCGATCCAGATAATCCTCCCAGCCGATGTCGAACAGCGCGTCGCTGTCATCCAGACGGTACATATCAAAATGAAACAGGGGCGTCTTGCCCAGATACTCGTTGACGATGGTAAAGGTGGGGGAGGTGACCCGCCCCGTATAGCCGAGACCGCGGGCGATACCACGGGTCAGGGCCGTCTTGCCCATGCCCAGCCCGCCGCGGCAGGCCACCACGGTATTGGGCCGCAGCTGCCCGGCCAAGCGGCAGCCGAATTTCTCTGTATCCGACACACTGTGGGAAATGTACTGCATGATAAACGTCCTTTCGGAAAGTGAAACGGCCCTATTCTGCCATTTTCATTATGGTACCACAAAAAGTTCAAAAAAGAAAGGGGGTAAGACAGGTTTACACGGAAAACTTCTTGTGGTAAAATGTACAGGACTTATTTTGGGGCGGCAGGCCCCATTGGCTTTTACGGAGGAACGATCCATGCAGCGTGTGCGGGAGTTATTGCGGGATATCTTGCGGCAGACAGACCTTGTTCTGCTGGCGCTTTGCTGTGCCGCCACAGCCTACGGTATCCTGATGATCTATTCCGCCACCCGGTATATGAACTCCATGCGCGAGGTGATCGTGCAGACCGGCGGCGCGGTCATTGGTATCGTCCTGTTTTTCCTGCTGTCGATGGTGGATGTGGGCGAGCTGATGCGAAAAAAGGGCTGGCTGTGGCTGACGCTGCTGGGCCTTGGGCTGATCCTGCTGCTGAAATCCCCGCTGGGCCGTGCCGGTGACACGGGCAATCTGGCGTGGCTGAAATTCCCGCTGCTGCCGGTGATGGTGCAGCCCTCCGAGATCGTGAAGCTGACCTTTATTCTGGTGCTGGCGTGGCAGCTGGTGTGGCTGGAGGAGAACCGGACGCTGCGGCGGCTGCCGGATATCCTGTTTCTGGGCGTACACCTGATGGTGTTCTTTGGTCTGTACTATAAAATATCCTCCGATATGGGCAGCGATCTGGTGCTGGTGGCGATCTTCGTCTGCATGTGCTTCGTGGCCGGTGTGCCGAAAGGCTGGTTCATCGGCGGCGGTGTCGGCGCGGTGCTGGCCTTTTATATCCTCTGGGAGGAGGATATCATCAAGTCCTATATGAAAAACCGTTTCCTTGTGGTGCTGGATCACAGCTTCCGTCCGCTGAACGAGGGCTGGCATCAGACCCGCAGCCTGCTGACGCTGGGCGGCGGCAAGCTGACGGGCATGGGGCTGTTCCACGGCATCCAGACCCAGAGCAAGGACAGCTCCAGCCTGCCCAACCGCCATACGGACTTCATTTTCTCCGTCATTGGCGAGGAGCTGGGCATGGTGGGCTGTGTGCTGGCGCTGGCCATCCTGTCGGCCATCGTGCTGCGGTGCGTCTATGTGGCCCGCAACGCCAACAGCAAGCTGGACGCCTATATCTGCGTTGGCGTGGTGGGAATGCTGCTGTTCCAGATACTGGCCAATGTGGGCATGTGCCTGTTCGTGATGCCGGTCATCGGCCTGACGCTGCCGTTTTTCAGCTACGGCGGCACGTCCATCGTCATCACCTTCGCCACCATGGGACTGGTGTCCGGCGCACACAGCCGCTCCCGACCGGACTGGCTGCGGAAATAAAGACTGTAAAGCAAAACCCCCGTACAGCATTTTTGCTGTACGGGGGTCGTTTGTTATGCGGTGAGTTCGGCGGCGGGAGCCGTGCGCCGGGCGTACAGGGTGTTCAGCCGGGGATACATGTCGGCCTCGCCGTCATAGCCTACCGTGACCACACGATTGCCCAGCCGAAGTACCAGCTCCTGTTGAGATATTTCGGGGGTGTCCGGCAGATTATCGCTGCGGAACTCCTGCCGGAGGCTGGTGGTATACCGGCGGTACATGGCCTGATCCCAGCCCTTGATCTGTACCTCCTGCCAGTCGTGGGCATTTGCTTTTTCGGCGAAGTATTTCTCCGCCAGCGATTCGGCGCGGATGTCCATGACGTTGACCCAGTAGTTGAAGGCGGCATAGCCGATCCCCGCGTACTCCCCATCCAGCCGGATGGTGGGACCGTCCTGCCGGTAGGTGACAAAGGAGTACAGCAGATGCTTGCCGCCGGTGCCATGGGGTGCGTCGAGGTAATCCGCGTCATAGTCCAGCTGTGCCGCTTCCTCCGGGGACAAGGATTCCAGCAGCACCACGGGACAGTCGGAGAGCGGTACGTCATAGTAGCTTCCGGAGGAGCCGGTGCCGACCACAACCAGAAACAGTATGCTGATGCCGACCAATGTCAGCAGCGCGACACGGACGCGCTTGCGCTTGCGTATCTCCGGAGCGGGGCGAAAGCTTCTGCCCAGCAGATACCGCCGGCGCTGCGCGATGGAGCGGAGAATGGCATATATGCCCAGCACCAGATAGAAGGCGGCCAGAAATACCGCGGAGACCGTCAGCAGCGCGGTGCCGTCCAGCAGCATATCGTAAAAGCCGTCGTAGAACTTCATATACCGAAGCTCATCCCGGAGCAGATTGGGGATCAGCAGGATCAGCACGATACCGGCACACAGCTCGCCCCGGTTGGCGGCTTCGATGGAATCCCGCAGGGCGTTTTCGTCGGTGTTGATCTCCACCGCGTCGGGCCGCGTAGCCCGGTAGATATCCGCCCGGTAGTGCAGCCGGTCTACATACTCCCAGCCCAGCTCCCGCATGGTCTCCCGGTATTCCTCCCGCCTGGTGTAGTAGCCGTCCTTTGGCTTGATATGGACGCGGTAGCGGGTGGGGGATTCCGCGGTCTCCGCAAAGATAGCATTCTTATAGCCAAGGCCCCGGATGCTTACCAGCTTCAGGCCCTGCTGAGACTGTTCGTCCAGCCACGCCTCCAGCGCGTCCACCTCATACCATGCGAAGGGCATCTCTTTTGCGATGTTGTATTTGCTCTTACTCATAGCGGCGTCTCCTTTCTGACCTCAGCGGGCGAACAAATCTAAAGCGTCCAGCAGGCTTTCCTCACGGTCACAGCCGATCTCCCATACCTCCCTGCCGTTTTGCAGGATCAGCGTCTGACCGCCCCACACGGCGTTATCCGCGCCGTACCATGCGTGCTCCCAGCCGGTAACGGTGATCTCCCGCAGCCCGTAGGCCTGTGCCTGCTCCTGCGCGTAGCCATTGGCGAGCCACCGCCATGCAAGACGGTATATATCCGCGTTGTAATACCAGCTTCCCACCAGATAACCCGTCTCCGGATCGGTGACATCGGGGCCCTCCTGCCGCAGATAAATGTGGCTGCGCAGCAGTTGGGGGGCATCCGTCGCCCACTGGGTTTCAGCGGTAACATCAGGGAACACCTCTGATACTATGGGTGCAGGGAATTCCTCCACCGGAATACGATTATAAGGCTGATTCATGCCAATAGCGGTGGCGAGAAATATCACCAGCGCGAGCGCAGGCAGAATGAAGGTCGACAGCTGTACGGTGCGCCAGCGGCGCATTTCGACAGGGGAGTGGTACGTCCGCTTCAGCAGCCTGCGCTTTCGCGTGGCGGCAGCACTGGCAATATAGGTGACCAGAGTGATGAGGCAAGTCAGCGTCATCAGTCCCACAAAGACGTACAGCCAGAGAAAGCCTGACAGCAGCTGGTCATATATCCCGGTGGAATACACATATGAATAGCGGCGCAGGATGAGAATGAGCCACAACGGCAGCAGACACAGCAATGCGCCATTCCACACGTATCGGCTTCTCAGCTTTTTGTCCAGCACCTCATGGAGCGTTTCCTCGTCGGTGTTCAGCTCCGGCGCGTCGGGATCGTCACAGCGATAGACGTCCATGTCAGCGGCAAGCTCGCAGACATATTTCCAGCCAAATTCCTGATAGTCGGCAATGCGCTCTTTCTCGCCGTAGGTGCCGATGTCCCGCTTCACGTCGATCCGGTAGCGTACCGTCCGCGGTTCTCCTTTTTCAAAGTGCATGACGCCCGGTCGGGCAAATTCCGTCAGGAACAGGCCCTTTTTCGCCTGATCGTCCAGCCAGCTTTCAATGGCGTCGATCTGGATCAGATAGTAGGGCAGGAGCTTTATCATGTGTTTTCCTCCTCTCTGTCCGCGTCGCGGATGCAGCGGCGCAGACGGGCACATTCGGCGTCATACAGGGCACGTCCCGCGTCGGTCAGCTCATAGGTGCGCTTGCGGCCCTCCACGCTGACCTCCCGGATCATCTGTTCATCCGTCAGCTTGGAGAGAATGGTGTACAGCGTCCCCGGCCCCAGCGCCATGCGGCCGCCGGTGGTCTCGCCGATCCAGTGGACGATCTCCACGCCGCACAGCGTCCGGCGGCGCAGAGCCATCAGCACATAGAACATCGGCTCCGACAGGGTCTCCAATGACCGTTTCGGCATGGTGCAGCGCTCCTTTCTATTAAATATCGTTTTACGATATCACTATAACATCGTATTACGATATTGTCAATGGGTGCAAAAAATATTTCTGAATTGTGAAGAAAATGCTTGCAATCGGGAAAAAGCTGTGCTATACTCCCTTCATCAATTGAACAGCACCCGATGAGCCTTTCAGAATTCCGGCGGAAAACTGAAAGGGGAGGGGACTCTGGAGAATCCCATTGAATTGGGTGCCGAAGGTGTAAGGCGCAAAGGCGCTGAATCTCTCAGGCAAAAGGACAGAGAAGACATTTGTGTGTCTACCTTGTTTCTCCGGAGTCGCTGCGCAGCAGCGGCTCTATTTTTCTGTTGAAAAGGAGAGAATCAACATGCAAGCCATCGAATCCGTACTGTTTCCCATCGTGAGTAAGATCAACGAGTACCTGAGTAACTATATTCTGGTGTTCCTGCTGATCGGCGTGGGTCTGTGGTACTCCATCAAGACCCGTTTCGTGCAGGTGCGCTGCTTCGGTGAGGGTATGCGCAAGGTGTTCGGCAACCTGAAGCTGAAGGGCGGCAAGCAGGACTCCGGTATGAGCTCCTTCCAAGCGCTGGCCACCGCCATCGCCGCGCAGGTGGGTACGGGCAACATCGTGGGCGCCTCCGGCGCCATTCTGACCGGCGGCCCCGGCGCCATTTTCTGGATGTGGGTCATCGCCTTCTTCGGCATGGCCACCATCTACGCCGAAGCCACGCTGGCTCAGAAGACCCGTATCGTTGACCCCGACGGCACCGTCCGCGGCGGCCCCGTGTACTACATCACCACCGCGTTCAAGGGCAGCTTCGGTAAGTTCTTGGCAGGCTTCTTCGCCGTGGCCATCGTGCTGGCGCTGGGCTTCATGGGCTGCATGGTGCAGTCCAACTCCATCGGCTCTACCATGAATACCGCCTTTGGCATCCCCACTTGGGTGTCCGGTGTGATTCTGGTGGCCATCTGCGCTGTCATTTTCTTGGGCGGCGTGCAGCGTCTGGCCTCCGTTACCGAGAAGATCGTCCCCATCATGGCCTGCATCTTCCTGCTGGGCGGTCTGGCCGTTCTGGTGGCCCGCATTACCTACATTCCCGCTACCTTCGCCATGATCTTCAAGTATGCCTTCCAGCCTCAGGCCATCATCGGCGGCGGCTTCGGCTATGCCATCAAGACTGCCATCAGTCAGGGCGCCAAGCGCGGCCTGTTCTCCAATGAGGCCGGTATGGGCTCCACCCCCCACGCACACGCGCAGGCCAATGTGGCGCACCCCCACGATCAGGGCGTTGTGGCCATGATCGGTGTGTTTATTGATACCTTCGTGGTGCTGACCCTCAATGCGCTGGTCATCATCTCCACCCTGTATACCGCCGACGGCCCTCTGGCCGACTGCGGCGCGGCCGCTGCCAGCACCACGCTGACCAAGGCCAATCTGGCCCAGACCGCCTTCGGTACCGTGTTCGGCGAGAAGTTCGGCGCCATGTTCGTGGCGGTGTGCCTGTTCTTCTTCGCGTTCTCCACCGTGCTGAGCTGGAACCTGTTCGGCAAGATCAACGCCAACTATCTGTTCGGCAAGAAGGATCCCCGCCGCTGCACCGTGGTGTACAGCATCATCGCGCTGGTGTTCGTGTTCATCGGCACGCTGGCCAGCAACGATCTGGTGTGGGAGCTGACGGATATGTTCAACAACCTGATGGTCATTCCCAACGCCATCGCCCTGTTCGCCCTGACCGGCATGGTGGTCGCCATGTGCAAGGAGGGCAAGCTGGCCAAGAAGTAAGTAAATCCTTTGCTTTCTGACATATTCT
>OLPA01001323.1_pt1 | contig 20965 bp, 17 predicted proteins | sample 1672811 | NCBI WGS metagenome assembly OLPA01 (sample SAMEA3136726, study PRJEB25190) | human gut metagenome | biome: human gut; feature: human-associated habitat; material: faeces | place: Austria | collected 2013
CCCGGGAAAAGAGCTTCGCCGGGACATGGGAAAACTCCGGCGGCGCGGTGAAGGCGGGGGAGACCAGCCGTCAGGCCATCGCCCGGGAGCTGTACGAGGAGACGGGCATTCAGGCGGAGCCGGAGGAATTTGAGCTACTGGACAGCGACCGGGAGCGCAACATCTTCTATGACCACTACTGCCTGTTCCGGCGTATCCCCCTGAAAAGCATCGTTTTGCAGCCCGGGGAGACGGACAACGTGATGTGGGCGAGCTTCGGGAAGGTGGACTGGATGATCCGCACGGGGAAAATGTGCAGGATCATCGGCCATCAGTTCTACAGGCAGGAAAAGGCGCTGCGTTTGCGCAACATGCCTAAGTTTGGCAGGTAAAATTTGGCAGGGGCAGGGGCGGTTTGCCCTTGCCTTTTTTGCGGTATCGGGATATAATGAAAAAAAGCGTTTTTCAGGTGTCCGGCGAAAACGCTTCTGCCGGACATGAGAAAAACGCTTTTATTATTTAACCGGAGGTAACTGTTATGATCACATTGATGAATCTGCCCATCCGCAGAGGCAACGCACCGCTTCGCATCGCCCGGGGACATTTTGCCACCAATCACTCCCACATCAATTACTTCGTGGACATCACCTACCAGAAGACCCGCCTGAGCGAGGCCAAGGACAGCGCCCATCAGCTGGTGTCCCACTTCATCAACGACACTCCGGTGGATACCATTCTGTGTCTGGACGGCACCGCAGTGCTGGGTACGTGTCTGGCCGAGGAGCTGACGAAAAGCGGCTTCCAGACCATCAACGCCCACCAGACCATCTACGTCGTCACACCGGAGCATACCACCGGCAGCCAGCTGATCTTCCGCGAAAACACCGCCCCCATGATCCAGGACAAGCACGTGCTGGTGCTGGCGGCATCTGTCACCACCGGCTACACCGTGCAGGGCGCGGTGGAGGCCATCCGGTATTACGGCGGCGAGCCTGCCGGTGTGACCGCTATCTTTGCCACGGTGGACGAGTGCGCCGGGTATCCCGTGGCCAGCATTTTTGACCCCCACGACCTGCCCGACTACCAGAGCTATGATGCCCACAGCTGCCCCTGGTGCAAGGAGGGCAAAAAGATCGACGCCCTGGTGAACAGCTTTGGATATTCGAGCTTGTAACAGATAGCTATACACGCCCTTTCCTCTGCATAGGGGAGAGGGCGTATTTTATTGGCTGCCACGCATGCTTGGCCCCCTCTGGGAGGGAGGCTTTTATGCGATTTGACCTTGACGAACGACCCCCACCTTATTTATAATAGGAAGGCTTGCGAATTTAAGGCAACACCACATGATTCTAAGTGCCGATACGGCAAGCGAAAAGTGCAAGCTGCTAAGCAAAAAGCACAGAGAATACTTTGTGTATTCTCGAGCACTTTTGCAACGCAGATTGTGCTTTGCAGCTGCCGGAGCGGTGCTTAAGCCCGCAGGGCGGGAATCGTGCGGTGTTGCCTTTACGGGAGGAATTTTGTTGAATAGCGAGAACCTGAACACGATTTTGGCTCAATACATCCATGATTTTGCAGAGCTTTCTCTTTCTCAAACGAGCGGCGAGGGGAGCCTCTGGCAGGCCATTGATACTTTCGGTGCCGAGTGGGACATCGAAGCGTCCGACTTTCCGGCCATGTTTGCCCGTGCCATGCAGGGGGCGGCGGACCAGCTGGACACCCCGGCGGTGCAGCCGGTGGCGGGCTTAAAGCTGCTGATGATGCGCGACAGCGAGGTCGAGCTGGTGCGGGAGTGCTTCCGCTGGCTGTATAACGACGAGGACGACGACCTGAAAAAACGCCGCGGCCGCGCCGAGATGTTTGCCGACCAGATCACCGGCCGTTTCCGCCGCTGCTTCCCCCGGATGAACAAATACACCATGACCCCGGTCCATGCGGTCTACTTCCTCAACCTGTGGATGCCGGAGGAAAACTTCTTCTACATCCCTGCCGAGGCCAAGGCCTGGGCTGACTTTATGGAGTACCCGGCGGAGTTCGGCAACGGCGCCAGCCTGGACCTGGCAGCCTACTACGCTATGTGCGAGGATCTGGTCACCGCCCTGGCTGACTACCCCGACCTCATCGCCCAGCATAAGGAGCGTCTGCGCACCCATCTGGGCGGCATCAACGACCGGCTGCACCTGCTGGCCTACGACATCCTGCATGCGGCCTATCAGCGCGGGTATTACCCCAAGGGCTTCTCCCGCAATGCCACGGCCAAGGAGCGCGCCAAGGCCGTGAAAGAAAAGCAGACCCGCGCCGAGCTTTGCCTGCAAATTGCCGAGAAAGAGCAGGAACTGCAGGAATTGCAGGCCGCCCCGGTGGCTCTGCCCGACCTGACCGGCTGCCGCATCGTGCATAAAATGTTTGGCGCCGGTACCGTGCTGCCCGGCGAGGGCCAGTTCATGGTCATCGACTTTAACGGTACACAGAAGAAATTCAGCTACACAGCGTCGCTTTCCAGCGGCTATCTCACCGCCGAGGACGACAGCGTGATGCAGCAGATGCAGGACTACCAGAACTACGGCAAGACCTGCGACGCCCTGCAAAAAGAGCTAAAAAACCTGAAAGATGAGCTGGTCAAGCTGTAAAACCACTTGACAAATCCCCACACATGCGGGTATAATATCGTATGTGTGATGCGGCTGTCGTACAACGGCTAGTACATCAGCCTTCCAAGCTGAGGACGTGGGTTCGACTCCCATCAGCCGCTCTCTGAAACAAAGCGCAGGTACTTAGGTATCTGCGCTTTTGCTTTTGGACATATAAAACAACCGTTCCAACCGTACAATCCGTACCAACCGTTTTAATCGTTGCAACCGTTGGAACCGTTGATACCGTTGATACCGTTGGTCATAAATATGTTGACTCGTATATATATTATACAATATATGCCACCCTGTACGTGTGGACTTGGCTTATCATATACTAACATGCAGCATCACATCCCCTATCCGCCCGTATGCACATGGCAATTGCTGCGCGGATATAGCTACAGAATCCACCCCTGCGGGCACAAACATTGCTGTAAGCAGCCATTCTATACTACACTATATACAGTCGATTCTTATTACACCAACGGTTCCAACGGTATCAACGGTTGCAACGATTAGTACGGTATGAACGATTGATATAGTAGGGTACGGTATGTACGGTCGGAGCGGTTGTTCTATACTGCACATACTTTTAAATTGTGCCGCAAATAACACCAAACCCGGCAAATTGTGCGCTGGATAACAATACCAGCTGCAATTGTGCTGCGTTTAACAACTTTGTGTGCATAATTATTTTACATATTCCGCCTTGACATTGGGGCGGGCAGGCCTCATAATAAAGCTGGTAAAACAGAACGTCTTAGAAAAGGGGAGCATGACCATGCGTGTAATTGCCGGTACCGCCCGGGGTAAAAACCTGCAGGCATTGCCGGGCGAGGATGTCACCCGCCCGACTATCAACCGTGTTAAGGAGGCCATGTTCTCCAGCGTGCAGTTTCTGGTGCCCGGCGCCCGTGTGCTGGACCTGTTTGCAGGCAGCGGCCAGCTGGGCATCGAGGCGTTGTCCCGCGGGGCAAAAAGCTGCATTTTTGTCGACCGTTCGTCGGATGCACTGGCCATCGTAAAGGCTAACTGCAAAACGGCGGGCGTTGACCGCCAAAGCGACATCCGCCAGGCGGAGGCCCTGCCTTTTCTGGCAAACATCCGCGGCCCGTTTGATCTGGTGCTGCTGGACCCGCCGTTCCATTACGATACCTTAAACGAGGTACTGCCCGCCCTGGCCGACAAAGTAGCCACCGGCGGCGTGGTACTGGCCGAGAGCGAGCGCGAAGCCGCCCTGCCCGAACGCGCCGGGACGCTGGTGCTGGCCAAACAATACTATTACGGCAAGATCATGGTGAGCCGTTACGAAAAAGAGGAACAGGCATGAACGTAGAAGAATTGCTCGATCTGATGGAAGAAACGCTGGAAGCCGGTACGGCTGTGCCCTTTGCCCCCGCCAAGCGCGTGGTGGATGTGGACCGCATGCGGGACATCATCGACGAAGTGCGCAACAACCTGCCTGACGAGATCCGCGAAAGCAAAAAAATCGTGAACGACCGCGAGCAGATCATGAAAAACGCCCAGGTGGAATCCGAGACCATCATCCAGAAGGCCGAGGAGCGCGCCGGCGCCCTGGTCAGCGAGCAGGAGATCGTCAAACGCAGCCGCCAGCGCGCCGCCGAGATCTTGACCGCAGCCAACACCCAGGCAAAGGATTTGACCAGAAATGCAACGGTGTACTGTGAAACTTTGCTGAAAAAGTCCGAGGAGACCCTTGCCCGCAGTGTGGCGGACATTAAAAATACCCGCATGAACCTGCGCAGCGCTACCCGGCCTAATCGCGGCGGGCAGGGCGGGCAAAACCAGTAAAGCGACAATCACAGCAAAGCCCCCATATCTCCCCACCACAAAAAAATAATCTGTGAAATGTAGCCCGCAGCGGGATTTTTTCCTGCTGCGGGCTTGCTTTTTACCCCATTAGATGGTAGACTAAATATACGAAGTGGGGAATTGTGGTGTGAATAACAACCCTTGTGGTGAAAAGTGGGTGGTTTTCCACCCTTTCCACAGAGTTATCCACAAACTCAACGCGGCAACGTCAAAAAACGTGCCGAAGATTTGTAGAAACTGACGAAAGGGGAGAGCGGCTATGCTGGTAGGCCAGTACGACTACGCCATCGACGCCAAAGGCCGCCTGAATTTCCCCGCCAAGTTCCGCGACGCCATGGGTGAGACCTTTATTGTCACCCGCTGGCTGGACCACTGCCTGGCCGCTTTCCCCAGTGACGAGTTTGAAAAGGTCGCCGCCAAGATCGAAGAAAAAGGGCTGGTCAAGGGCCGCAATGTCAGCCGCATGCTCTACTCCTCCGCTGTGGAGGTCACGCCGGACAAGCAGGGCCGCATCCAGCTGCCCGCCCGCCTGCGGGAGTATGCCGGTCTCGACCACGATGTGACCGTCATCGGTAACCGCAGCTTCGCTGAGATCTGGAACACCGCCGCCTGGAACGGCAGCCAGGAATCCAGCGACGAGGACTTTACCGCCGCCATGGAAGCGCTGGATTTCTAAGGCAACACCGCACAATTCCCGCCTAACGGCTTAAGCACCGCTTCGGCGACTGCGGCACGGCATCTGCGTTGCCAAAATGCTCGATAATACACAAAGTATTATCTGCGCTTTTGGCTTAGCATCTGCCGCACCTCGCTCGCCGTATCGGCACTTAGAATTATGCGGTATTGCCTTAATGTGATTGCAAGCAAAACCTATAAATAGAGGACAACACCATGGAATTTTCCCACATTCCCGTACTTTTGCAGCCCTGCCTGGATGGGTTGAACATCGACCCCGCCGGCATCTACCTGGACGGCACCGCCGGCGGCGCAGGGCACAGCACCCAGATCGCTAAACGTCTTACCACCGGGCGCTTGATCTCGCTCGACCAGGACCCGGATGCGGTGGCAGTCGCCACCGAAAGGCTCAAGGGCCTGCCCGCCCAGGTGGTACAGGCAAACTTCCGCGAGGCAGCGCGTGTCCTTGCGGAGCTTGACATCCCGGCGGTCAACGGTGCCCTGCTGGACCTCGGCGTTTCCAGCCACCAGCTGGACGACGCGGCACGCGGCTTCTCCTACCATGCCGACGCCCCGTTGGATATGCGCATGAGCCAGCAGGGCCCGACCGCCGCGGACCTGGTCAACACCCTCGACCGCGAGGAGCTGACCCGCATCCTGCGGGACTACGGCGAGGAACCCTACGCCTGGCAGATTGCCGGTAAAATTGTGACCGCGCGGCAGGAAAAGCCCATCCTGACTACCATGCAGCTGGCTGACCTGGTCGCCAGCGCCGTGCCCCCGGCCGAGCGCCGCAAGGCCAAAAACCCGGCCCGCCGCACCTTCCAGGCCATCCGCATCGCCGTCAACTCCGAACTGGACGCCCTGAACGAGGGCCTGGACGCTATCTTCAACTGCCTGGCCCCGGGTGGTCGGCTCTGCGTCATCACCTTCCACAGCCTGGAGGACCGCCTGGTCAAGAACAAGTTCCGCCGTTGGGCGCAGCGCTGCACCTGCCCGCCGGAACAGCCCATCTGCACCTGCGGCGGCGTGCCGAAAGCCAGGCTTATCACCCGCAAACCCATCGAGGCCGATGCCGAGGAATTGGAAGTCAACCGCCGGTCCCGCTCGGCCAAGCTGAGAGTGTTGGAGAAGGTATGAGCCTAAAGGCCCCCTCACAGAGGGAGCCTTTAGCTGACGCACACCTGCAATGACAGAACCATTTAAACAGATACACCGAATTCAGATAGAGGTACCCAATCATGACGACAGTTTTACTTCATACAGGCCAGACGGCACCCATACTGGAACCCCGCCAGCCGGAGATGCGCGTGGTACGCGGCGGCAAGCATGGGCTGAACCGCGCCCGGCAGTTTGCCGCGGTGGCGCTGCATGTTATTGCCGCGGCGCTGCTGCTGGGGCTGATCTTCAGCGTGGTGCACAGCCAGGCCCGCATTACCGAGCTGAACGGCCAGATCAACGATACCCGCACCGACCTGACTGCCGCCCAGAGCGAGTACGACTACCTCTCCACCAAGATGAGCGACATCACCAGCCGCGCCAGCTTGCAGGATGTGGCCGAGGGCCAGCTGGGCCTGGTCAAGGCCGACCAGAGCCAGATCACCTACATCCAGCTGGAAGAACAGAGCATCATTGAGAAAACCGGCAGCGACGCAGGCCGCTTTCTGGCGGGCATCCGCACCGCCGCGCTGAATCTGCTGGATAGCTTTAATCCGTAACAAACGCAGGTACGAGCCTTTTTGCAAACGGCACTTCCGCCGCACGCGAAAAGGCTCGCCTACGCATCCGGGGATAAATCCCGCATAAAAGGTAAAACCTATGGCAAATACCCAACCACCCAGGAATCCCAACTTAAAAAGCAACGTCCGCATCCGCACCATCATTGCGGTGGCGGCGTTCACGCTGGGGGCCTTTGGCCTGCTCATCTACCAGCTGTACGCCCTGCAGCTGCGCGACGCCGAACACTACCGCACCGAGGCCGTGACCCAGCAGCTCCAGGACACCGAGCTGCCCGCCACCCGCGGCAACATTTACAGTGCCAACGGCAAGCTGCTGGCCAAAAGCAACACCGTGTGGAACATCATCGCTGACCCGGCCCAATCCGAGAAGAACGGCGCCACGGAAACCGAGATCCGCACCGGCGCCGAGCATATCGCCGAGCTGCTGAACGACGGCACTTCCGCCGATGACATCTACGCCAAACTGACCGCCCGCAACAAGAATGGCGAGCTGTACCAGTACCGTGTGGTGGCCCAGAACGTGGAAAAACCGGTGGCCGACGCCATCATCGAATACTCCAAATCCTACCGCACCGCGCCGGAAAAGGAAGGGGAGACCGGCTACCGCATCGCCGTCCTCTCCACCGAGCAGTCCACCACCCGCAGCTACCCCTACGGTGCGTTTGCGTCGTCGGTCATCGGCTTCTGCAACAACGATGAAAACGGCAAGCTCGTCGGCGCTTACGGCCTGGAAAAATCCTACGAGGAAGATCTGGCCGGTACGCCGGGCCGCAGCATCGCTGAGACCAACGTCAACGGCGAAATTTTGGCCAACACTGAGGCCGACGTCCATGACGCCATTGACGGCAACAACCTGAACCTGACGCTGGACGAAAATGTGCAGGCCATCGTGGAAGAGTATCTGGCCGAAGCCATGGATACCTTCTCCGTCCACGGCCGCGGCAGCGCTATCGTGATGAACGTCAAGACCGGCGCGATCCTGGCCATGGCCTCGCTGGAGCAGTTCGACCCCAACGACCCCATGACCGTCTACGATGACAAGATGCAGACCATCCTGGACAAGACTGACGCCCTGACCGCCGACGACATCGATTGGCTGGAGGGCCGCCTGGGTGAGAAGAACGTGGCCGGCATCATCGCTGATGGCGTTATCAGCCAGGAAACCACTGAGGATGAAAATGGCAATACCATTTCCAGCGAATACACCCAGCTGCAAGGTATGCTGCGCGAAGCCCAGTGGAAGAATAAGAACATCACCGAGCTGTACATGCCCGGCTCGATCTTTAAGCTTATCACCGCATCGGCAGGTCTGGATTCCGGCATCATGAACATGAACCAGACCTTCTACTGCAACGGTGAGCTGACCGTCAACCAGGGCAGCGAGCTGTGGGAGCACACCTACCACTGTGCCAACGGCGAGGTGCATACCCTGCAAAACATGGCCCAGGCGCTGGATAACAGCTGCAACCTCTGGTTTATCCAGGCGGCGCAGACCTTGCAGCCTACCGTGTTTTACGATTATATCCGGGCCTTCGGTTTTACCCAGCCCACCGGTGTTGACCTGCCCAGCGAGACCCGCTGGACCAGCGTGTACAACGCCCAGCAGATGGCCGAGGTCGACACCAACCTGTACACCGCCGCTTTCGGCCAGAACGAGGCCATCACCCCCATGCAGATGGCTACCGCCATTGCGGCCATCGCCAACGGCGGCTATCTGGTCACCCCGTATATCGTGGATTCCATCACCGACGATGCGGGCAACATCATCAGCCAGACCGACACCAGCGTCCGCCGTCAGGTCATCTCCGAGGAAGTCAGCCAGGAGATCCTCTCGATGATGGAGAACAACGTTGACCCCAACGGCACCCTGAGCATCCGCCACTCCTGCAAGAACGCCTACGTGGCAGGCTACCGCATCGGCGGCAAGTCCGGCACTGCCGAACGTACCGACCGCCACCTGCGCGGCGACGGCGACTACTACAAGGCCATGAGCTTTTCCGCCGTGCTGCCCATCAACGACCCCGAGATCGAGGTGTTCGTCCTGCTGGATGACCCCCGCTGGATCCATGATTATGCCAGCCAGGTCGTGGCCCCTGTTGTAGGCAACATCATCAGCGAAGTTGCGCCCTACCTGGGCATCGAGCAGGATGCCAACTACAACCCCACCGGCAACGTGACCGTGCAGACCTGCCTGGACTACACCTGGACCAACGCCCAGGTCACCCTGAACCAGCTGGGCCTGCAGCATAAGCTGATCGGCTCCAACGGCAACATTGTGTACCAGTACCCTGTGGGTGGCAGCTCGGTGCCCGTTGGTTCCACCATCTACCTGTACACCAACACCGACCAGGACGCCATGACCACCGTGCCTGACGTGACGGGCAAGAGCGGCAGTTTTGCATCCCAAATGCTGAAAGCCTCCAACCTCAACGTCCAGTTCGAGGGCGACAGCTCCGGCCGGGTAGTATCCCAAAGCACAGCCGCAGAGACCAGCGCCGCCTACGGCACCATCGTGACCCTGACGATGGAATCGGACGGCAACGATACCGCCGATACGACGGACACCACCGATACCCAGGTTGAGGAAACTACGGAAGAAGCAGTAGAAGAAAATACAGAGCAATAAACGGCCCAAAGGCCCCCTCGGGGAGGCTTTCCGCCTGACATACTACTCGCATATCCATAGAATAAGGAGGCAATCCCATGCAAACCATTCCTGCCAACGAACTGCTGGCTGGCCTGACTTTGGCCGAGCCGGCGGACATCCACGCTGTTGTTACCGACAGCCGCAAGGTCGAGCCCGGCTGCGTGTTCGTCTGCTTCCCCGGTGAGCGCGTCGACGGCCATACCTTCGCCGCCGGTGCTTACCGGAACGGCGCCGCCTATATCATCGCCAACCACCCCGTGGACGGCGTGCCCGAGGAACGCACTGTCATCGTGACGGACAGCGCCCGCGCCATGATCCGCATGGCCTCCAACTACCGCATGCTGTTCAGCCCCAAGATGATCGGCGTTACCGGCAGTGTGGGCAAGACCACCACCAAAGAGTTCTGCTACGCCGTCCTCTCCGCCTTTGGCAAAACCCTCAAGACCGAGGGCAACCAGAACAACGACATCGGTGTGCCCAACACCCTGTTCCGCCTGGATAACGACACCCGGTACGCCGTGGTGGAGATGGGCATGGACCACCTGGGTGAGATCGAGCGGCTGGCCCGCTGCGCCCGCCCCTCCGCCGGCATCATCACGATGATCGGCGTGTCCCACCTGGAAAATCTCGGCACCCGCGAGAATATACTGAAAGCAAAAATGGAGATCTGCGCAGGCCTGCCTGACGGCGCGCCCCTGGCCCTGAACGCCGACAACGACCTGCTGCCCACCGCCAGCGTACCCGCCCGCCTGCGCCCTGTATGGTTCGGCATCGAGAGCGAGACCGCCGATGTACGCGCCGCGGATATCCACACCGGCACCGATGGCACGACCTTTACGCTGGTGGATAAGGCCTACGGCAGCTTTGCCGTGTCCATCCCCACCGCGGGCCTGCATACCGTGTACGACGCCTTGGCCGCCTACGCCGCCGCCACCCGCCTGGGGCTGGACCCCGCCCGGTGCGCCGCCGCGCTTTCCCGCTACCAGGCCACCGGCATGCGCCAGCATATCGTGGAGAAGGGCGGCATCACCTTTATCGAGGATTGCTACAACGCCAGCCCGGACAGCATGAAAGCTGCCCTCTCGGTGCTGAAGGCCCTGCCCAACGCGCGCAAGATCGCCCTGCTGGGCGACATGCTGGAACTGGGCGACGCCAGCGAGAGCGGCCACCGCGCAACAGGGGAGTGGGCCGCCGATGCGGGCGTGTCCCTGCTGATCGCCTACGGCCCCAACAGCGCCGCCATGGCCGAAGCCGCTAAAAACCGTGGTATTGCAACTGTGCATTGCCAAACGGCCGCAGAAGTGTTACAATACTTGCAGCAGTCTGTCCGCCCCGGCGATGCAGTGCTGGTCAAAGCCAGCCATGCCATGAAACTGGATGAGATCCTGGCGGACTTTTACGCTGCTTTGCCGCAGGCGTAACGCACAGCCCCGTGCAGCCGCGCCTACGTTTTACTTGAGGAATATGGAGGAATGACTGCATGGAGCCTACTGTCTCCGCAATTTTAGCCGCCGGTGCCGTTGGCGGCTTTGCCGTTACGGCTATCACCTGCTGGCTGTTGATCCCGGCTTTGCACCGCCTGCACTTTGGCCAGACCATCCGCGAGGAAGGCCCGACCTGGCACAACAAGAAAAACGGCACCCCCACCATGGGCGGCCTTGGGTTTATCTTTGGCATCTTGCTCACCATCGGCGTCGTGTACGGGGTGTTCCACAGCTCTGCGCCGGAGGTGCTTGGCCCCCAGCAGATGGCTGCCGGCATGCTGGTGCTGTTTCTGGCCTTCGGCAACGGCCTGATCGGCTTCCTCGATGACTTCATCAAGGTCATCAAGCACCGCAATCTGGGGCTTACCGCCTGGCAGAAGATCGTTTTGCAGGTCGCTGTCACCGTCGGGTTTATGATCGGCTTACACAGCCTGGGCCTGCTCTCCACCAGCGTCATGTTCCCGGTAGCGGGTATGGTCGATCTGGGGCTGGCTTACTATCCCATCGCGTTCTTCGGCATTATCTTCCTGGTCAATGCTGTTAACCTGACCGACGGCCTGGACGGCCTGTGCACCGGCGTGACCTTTGTGTCCATGCTGGGCTACCTGCTGGCAGGCAGCCTGCTGGGCTTTGTACATGTTTCGCTGCTGGCGGCCACCACCGCCGGCGCCTGCGTGGGCTTTCTGCTGTGGAACTTCTACCCGGCCAAAGTCTTTATGGGCGATACCGGCAGCATGTTCTTTGGCGGCATGGTCACGGCGCTGGCCTTTGTGATGGATCGCCCGGAGCTGGTGCTCTTCTTCGGCATCGTTTATATCTGGGACGCTATGACTGTGGTCATCCAGCGCATCTACTTCAAGGCCACCCACGGCAAGCGCATCTTTAAAATGACCCCCATCCACCACGCCTTTGAGCTGCGCGGCTGGAAAGAGGTCAAGATCGACGGATTCTTCGCCCTCATCGCCGCCATCGGCGTGGCGATGGGCATCTTCTACATCTGCATCGCATAATCAACCATAAGCAACAAGGAGGCTTGCACCCATTGGTTACGCATCTGTATGGCATTTTGGGTGTGATCCTTGACCGCACCTTTGGTAATATCATCCGCATGCTGCGGGTCATCCGCCTGCCCAAAGAGGAACGGGGCCATCTGTCCTGGACTTTTGTGGGCACGCTGGCCGTCATATTGGCCTACGGGCTGATTATGATGTTTTCGGCCAGCTATTCCAGCGGCTACACCAACCATGGCGGCAACATCTACTACTTCATCAAGCCCCAGGCCATCGTGGCCGCGGTGGGCTTTGTCGTCATGCTGGGCGTGTCGCTTATCAACTACCGTGCGCTGCGGTATATGTTCTGGACATTTTACGTCATCACGCTGGCGCTGCTGGTGCTGGCGCTGTTCATGCCCAGTGACAATAACGGCTGCTACCGCTGGGTCTACCTGCCGGGCGGCATGTCCCTGCAGCCCTCGGAGCTGGCCAAGTTTGCCGTCATTTTGGGCACGGCGGATATTTTGGACCATCACCAGCGGGAGATCAAAAGCCTGTTCCAGTGTGTTTTCAAGCCCGCCTGCCTGCTGATCCCCATTCTGGTTTTGCTGAAGCTGGAACCCCACAACTCGGCCATGCTGCTGATGGCTATGATCTTTGCCACCATGCTGGTGTGCGCCGGGGCAGGCGGCGTAAAGCTGTGGGCTGTTGCTGTCCCGGCCGGTGTGGCTGTCCTGGCGTATTTTATCAAGTCTCTGGCCTCCGGCGACGGTTATGCGTCGGAGCGTCTGGGCGGCGTCTGGGGCCTGACCCCCACCGATACCGCCGGTATGCTGTGGCAGACCCGCCAGAGCATCTACGCCATCTCCACCGGCGGTCTGTTCGGCGTGGGCATCGGCAACAGCGTGCAAAAGCACCAGTGGCTGCCCTACGCCGAAAACGACTTTATCTTTGCCGTCGTGTGCGAGGAACTGGGCTTTATCGGCGCCATCGCATTGATCGTGCTGTTCGGTGCCCTCATTGTGCAGGGCATTGCCATCGCCCTCAACGCACCGGATTTCTTCGGCTCGCTGCTGGGCATCGGCATCATGGCGCAGGTCGCCTGGCAGGTGTTCTGCCATATCGGCGTGGCCACAGCGCTGCTGCCCAACACCGGCATCAGTTTGCCGTTCTTCTCCTACGGCGGCACCAGCTTGCTGATTTTGCTGGGTGAGATGGGCATCATGCTAAGCATATCCCGCGCCGGAAACGGCCGCCGTGAGGCCCGCCGCCAGCGGGAACAGGAGGAAATGGAAAACCGCCTGCGCCAGAAAAGCACCTACCGCCGCCGCAGAGTTTGACGGCAGAAATCTATAAGGCAACGCCGCAGGCCCCCAAAGGGGTGCAGCGGTCTGCCTGAAAAAGGGGAGTTAGTATGCGTGTTCTGATTGCTGCCGGCGGTACAGCCGGTCATATCAACCCGGCGCTGGCCATTGCTGGTGCCCTGAAAGCCGCCGACCCGACCGCCGAGATCCACTTTGCCGGCCGCCGCGAGGGCATGGAGTACGGCCTTGTCACGAAGGCCGGGTATCCCTTCCATCACATCGAGATCAACGGCTTTCAGCGCCGCCTGAACGCCGAGAACATTGTGCGCAACGTCATTGCCCTGTGGCATCTGGCGCTGTCCGGTCCCCGCACCCAGAAGATCCTGAACGAGGTCAAGCCTGACCTGGTCATCGGCTGCGGCGGTTACGTCAGCGGCCCCGTGGTGCGCGCCGCTGCCAAGCGCGGCATCAAGACTGCCATCCACGAGCAGAACGCCTTCCCCGGTGTGACCAACAAGCTGCTGGCCAAGGATGTGGATGTGGTACTGGCCGCCAGCGCTGATGCGGTGGAGAAGCTGGGAGCCCCCGAAAAGACCACCGTGGTAGGCAACCCTGTCCGCCCCGAAGTGCTTACCGCCGACCGCGAAGCCGCCCGCCGCAACCTGAAGGCCGGCGACCGCACCGTTATCCTGAGCTTTGGCGGCAGCCTGGGCGCTGACCGCATCAACCAGGTGGTGGCGGACCTCTGCGCCTGGGAAAAGCAGCAGGGGGCGAACGTGCTGCACCTGCATGCCACCGGCAGCCGCGGCGTAGAGCTGTTCGATAAGCTGGAAAAAGAAAAGGGCTTTGCCCCCGGTGAGAACCTGGTTGTCACGCCCTACATCAACAATATGCCCCAGCTGTTGGCCGCCGCGGATTTGGTCATTGCCCGTTCCGGTGCGCTGACGCTGGCCGAACTGGAGGCCGTGGGCCGCGCGTCCATCCTGATCCCCAGCCCCAACGTGGCCGAGAACCACCAGTATTACAACGCCCTGGAACTGCAAAAGGCCGGTGCCGCCGTCGTCATTGAGGAAAAGAACCTGACCGGCGAGGGGTTGATCGAAACCGTGCAGCAGCTGCTGGCCCAGCCCGGCAAGCTGGCCGAGATGGGCGCCAACGCCAAGACCCTGGGCAACCCGCACAGTTTGGAGCTTATCACCGCCAAGCTGCTGGAACTTGTCAAATAATGCAACCATATTGTAACCGGAGAGGAGAGCGTATCCGCGGTCTCCGCTCTTGTTTTTTTGTATCGTTTCTTCTATAATAAATGTAAACTGTAAAAGTGTGCTTTGTAGGGGCGCACAGTGCGCGTCCGCGGGCCGATGACGAGCATCGGCCCCTACATTGAGTATTGCACGGTTCTGTAGGGGCAGGTGCTTGTATTGCGGGGTCGCGCAGCGATCTATGCTCGCCCCTACAATCTAAATTATTTACCTGAATAGAAGGGAGGGCTGACCCATGGATTATAACCAGCGCAGCCGCGGGCAAAAGTCCGGGGCCGGTCATCCTGCCTGTGCACCCCGCCGCAGCGTAAGCAGCCGCATGGGGCTGGAAAAACGCGGCGCACCTGCCCAGCAGCCCCCGCGCGGCAATGCCCCGCGTCCCAATCAGCAGCGCGGCCCCAATCAACCGCCCCGCAGCGGCCAGCCCCCACGGCAAAACCGCCCCGGCCAAAATCAGTCCAACAATGGCCGCCGCCCCCGCCCGCAGCAGCAGATCAACCCGCAAAAAAGCGGCTACACGCCCGGCTCGCCCCGCCGCCAGCGCCGCGTGACCCAGGCGGAGATTTTACGCCGCACGCGCCGCCGCCGCTTTCTGGGGATGCTGGCAGTGCTGGCCGTGCTGGCCATCGGCGCGTTCGTGTCGGTCAACCTGCTGTTCAAGGTGGCCATCTTCCGGGTCGAGAACTTCGACCACAGCACCCCCGCCGACACCGGCATTTATACCGAGGAAGAGATCGTCTCGGCGCTGAATATCGAGAAAAACTCCAACCTTTTCGCCTTCTCCACTGCCGAAAAGACCAAGGAATTACAGGCGCAGTTCCCGTATCTGGACAAGGTGGAAGTGACCGTCCAGATGCCCGCCACCGTGGTGGTGCGCCTGACCCCCGCTACCGAGCGATTCACCTGCATGTACTCCGGCGGGTGGATGGTCCTCAGCGATGCGCTACGCATCCTGCGGTTGGAGGTCTCCCAGCCCGAGGGCATGATCCTGCTCAACGCCAAACTGCCGGACAATTTCAGCCCCGCCATCGGTCAGCAGGTCATCCCGGAAACCTATAACTCGCTGCTGGCCCACACCGAATCGTCAGCCGAGTCGGACAGCAACGACGCCACACCGGAATCCGCCCAGCCCACGGTAACCGATATTGTCACCCAGCTGTGGCAGCTTTTGCAGGACGACGGCCTGCTGGACGGCCTGACCGCGCTGGACATCAGCGATACCAGCCAGCTCTCCTTCACCTACCAGGGCCGCGTGGACGTGCTGCTGGGCAACAGCAGCAGCCTGGATTACAAGCTGCGCCTGGCCGCCAAGATCCTGACCGACCCCGACAAGGGGCTTTCCGGCAGTGACCGCGGCACCCTGGACGTGAGCGACCAGCTGGAGGACGGCGAGATCCGCGGCTACTTCCAGCCCTATGAGCAGCCCACTCCCACGCCGGAACCTGCCCCGGAGCCTGACCCGGAATCAGAAAACGCGGAAAACGCCGAGGAACCACCACCCGAATAACCCCCTTGCCCCAGCCTTGTGCCGGGGCAATTTTTATATCTGCCTGTAACGCGGGCGCAAAAACCCGCACTAATAGGATGAACGCCAACAGAAAGGAGGGCCGCGGATGCCGTACCCAGAACTGGAAGAACTGTATAACACCTACCGCACCGACCTGTACCGCTACCTCTGCCACCTGACCCACGACCCCGCCGAAGCTGAGGACCTGTTGAGCGAGACCTTTCTGCGGGCGCTGCGACGGCTGCACACCTACCGCGGAGATTGTGCAGTCAAGACCTGGCTGTTCGGCATTGCCCACAACGTCTGGCTGGAAAGCCTGCGCAAGCGCCGCCCTACCGTCAGCGCCGACGACCTGTTAGAGACCTACCTGACCGACGACACCCTGCCGGACCACACCGACACCCGCCTGCAATGGCAGCGGGTACAGGCACTATTACAGCAAAAAGATGACCGTGCCCGCCGCGTGGTGCAGCTGCGGGCACAAGGCTACAGCTACGCCGAGATCGCCGCGCGGCTGGGCATCAGCGAAAGTTCGGCTCGCGTCATCGAGCACCGCACCCGCACCTGGCTAAAACAACAACTTGCAAAGGAGGGCTACGACCTGTGAAAGAAGCTGCCGAAATCAAAAAAATCCCCTGCGCGGTCTGCCGCGACCTGATGCCTCTGGTGCAGGACGGCGTAGCCAGCCCGGAAAGTGAAGCGCTGGTAAAAGCCCACCTGGCCGCCTGCCCGGCCTGCCGCGCTTTGCGGCAGGGGGCAGACGCCCCCGCCGTGCCGGAACTGCCCGCCCCGGATGACGGTAAGATCCTGCAAAAACTGCGCCGCCGATACAGCACCCATTTGCTGCTGCTGGCCTTTGTGGGCATTGCGGCGGGCGTGGCCCTGGGGTATACAGGCAGCGCCAACTGGGTCATCCTGTTCCTGCCGTGTGTCTGGGCCGTTCTGACCTGCCGGGATACCGGCATGGGCAAGCCGCTGCTGCTGTTTACGCTGGGGCTGGCCGTGCTGGATGCTATCATAAAGCAGACGGCTTTTTTGGAATCATTCTCGCTTAGCAATTTCTTATGGAATCTGGCGTCCGGCTGTATCTTGTACGCTGTTTTGGGCGGCATAGGCTGGCTGATCGGCTGGCTGCTGCACTATGCAAAGGAGAGTACCCATGAAAACAAAGAATAAAAAGACGAAAACCATGCGCCGCCTGGCGCTGGCGGCGGCCCTGCTGCTGATTTTGGCGCTGCTGCTGGCCTTTGATGCCATCAACGGCGACCCGCTCAGCCAACAGTGGGCCATATACCGGGCTATTCGCTATGCGGAAAAGCTATATCCGGAGGAAACATTTCACTGGGACCAGCGCACCGCCGCTGATGGACAGTTCTTCCACTATGTGGTATACGTTCAGTCTGACCAGAGCAGTGACACAAACTTTGCAGTGCAGACGCGGTTCTGGCTGCTGACTGATGATGAAATCCGGGGTAAGGAGCTTGAGCCAGACCATGTGTTCTGTGTAGACCACCGCTGGAACACCGCTTACCGCCTGGGGGATGAAGCTGCCCAGCAGGCAGCCGCGTATCTGACCGTGCAGGCCCCCGAATTAAACTTTGCATCTGTCTACGGCGCAAAGGGCAACACGGTAGAGATCGACCTTTGCTATACCGAGCAGGACGGTATGACCCCGGCTGACTATGTGGATGATCTGCCGCTGGATGCCGCCTTTGACAAAGCCCTGCTGCAAAAGGTGCCCAGCCGCCTGTGCGCACAAGTACTGTGCGATGGCAAGCCTACCGAGGCGGACATGCAAACCGTCCTGCACACCCTCAAGCAGGTGCTGGAAAGCAACGACATGCCGATCACCTATTACGACATCACCCTTGTGCCCACCGGCGATTACGCTGACCACAGCGCGTTTATGGCGGATGTGTTGGAATCCGGCCTGACGTCCGCCGATACAATTGCATAAAAAATACCCGTATTGCCTTTAGTAAGACAGTACGGGTATTTTGCTGTTCTGTAGGGGTCGATGCTTGTCATCGACCTGCGGGCGGATGCAAGCATGCGCCCCTACAATTTACGATGCAATAAATCAGACGTTCAGCTCCACATGCTGGCCCAGGTCCTCTTTGTTGGCGTCCAGCACGGGCTGGATGACGTCACGCAGGAACTCGGTGACCTGCTCAGCGCTGCGGCCGGTGAAGGCTTCGGGGCTCAGCTCGGCCTCGATCTCCTCGCGGCTCAGGCCGAAGGCGGGGTCAGCCTCCACGCGGGCAATCATGTCATTGGGCTTGCCCTCCTGCTTGACCACAGCGGCTGCGGCCACGGCATGCTCACGCAGGCGCTCGTGCAGCTCCTGACGGTCGCCGCCCTTCTTGACGGCCTTCATCATGATGTTCTCGCTGGCCATAAACGGCAGCTCGGCCATCACCCGGGCACGCACGACCTTGGGGTAAACCACCAGACCGTCCGAAACATTCAGCAGGATGTTCAGGATAGCGTCAGCGGCCAGGAAGCCCTCGGCCATCGCAATGCGCTTGTTGGCAGAGTCGTCCAGCGTACGCTCGAACCACTGGGTGCCGGCGGTCATGGCGGGGTTCAGCACGTCCACCATCAGGTAGCGGCTCAGGGCGCAGATGCGCTCACACCGCATGGGGTTGCGCTTGTAGGGCATGGCCGAGGAACCGATCTGGTTCTTCTCAAACGGCTCTTCCATCTCTTTAAAGTTGGCCAGCAGGCGGATGTCGGTGGCCATCTTCATAGCGCTCTGGCCCAGGCCTGCCACGGCGGACAGCACATTGTAGTCCACCTTGCGGCTGTAGGTCTGGCCGCAGACAGGCACGACCTTGGTAAAGCCCATCTGGGCGCAGACGTCAGCCTCGACGGCCTTGATCTTGGCGGAATCGCCGCCGAACAGCTCCATAAAGCTGGCCTGGGTGCCGGTGGTACCCTTGACGCCGCGCAGCGCCAGCTGGCCGATCTGGTGGTCAACCTCCTCCAAATCCATGTACAGCTCGTTCATCCACAGGGTGGCACGCTTGCCGACGGTGGTCAGCTGGGCGGGCTGGCAGTGGGTGTAGGCGAGGCAGGGCATATCCTTGTACTCGTCGGCAAACTTGGCCAGGTTCGCCAGTACGCCGATGATCTTCTTGCGCACCAGCTGCAAAGCCTCGCGCATGATGATGACGTCGGTATTATCGCCCACATAGCAGCTGGTAGCACCCAGATGGATGATACCCTTGGCCTTGGGGCACTGCAAACCGTAGGCGTAGACGTGGCTCATGACGTCATGGCGCACCAGCTTTTCGCGGGCGATGGCATCCTCGTAGTTCACGTCGTCCTTGTGGGCTTCCAGCTCGGCAATCTGCTCATCGGTGATGGCAAGGCCCTGCTTCTGCTCGGCCTTGGCCAGCGCGATCCACAGCTTGCGCCAGGTGCGGAACTTGTTGTTGTCCGAGAAGATGTACTGCATCTCGTCGGAGGCATAGCGGGTCGAGAACGGGGAAATATAACGGTCATGTTGTGCCATGGGAAAAGTCCTCTACTTTCTTACAGCTTAAAATAGTTCACGCCGCCCTCAAAGATAGGCTGGTACTTGTCGCCGGTAACGTTCTTGTACAGGCGTTCGCCGTAGCGTTCGCTGTGGCCCATCTTGCCAAAGACGCGGCCATCCGGGCTGGTGATGCCCTCGATAGCCATTACGGAGCCGTTGGGGTTGTAGCGCAGGTCCATGGTGGGCTGGCAGGTCAGGTCGACGTACTGGGTGGCGATCTGGCCGTTGTCGATCAGCTGGTTCAGCAGCGTCTGGCTGCAGACAAAGCGGCCCTCGCCGTGGCTGATGGCGATCAGGTGCTCATCGTTGATGTCGCAGCGGCTCAGCCAGGGGCTCTTGTTGCTGGCAACGCGGGTGCGCACCAGCATGCTCTGGTGGCGATGGATGGTGTTGAAGGTCAGGGTCGGGTCATCGGCCGTGATGGGGCGGATCTCGCCGTAGGGGACCAGGCCCAGCTTGATGAGAGCCTGGAAGCCGTTGCAGATGCCCAGGGCCAGGCCGTCGCGCTGGTTCAGCAGGCGGTTGACGGCATCGGCCACAGCGGGGGAGCGGAAGAACGCCGCGATGAACTTGGCGGAGCCGTCCGGCTCGTCGCCGCCGGAGAAGCCGCCCGGCAGCATCAGGATCTGGGCTTCGTCCAGCTCCTTGACCAGGGCTTCACAGCTCTCGGCAACATCGGCGGGGGTCAGGTTTTTCAGCACCAGAATGTGCGGGTCGCCGCCGGCCTGGCGGAAGGCGCGGGCGGTATCATACTCACAGTTGGTGCCGGGGAAGACGGGGATAATGACCCGCGGGGTAGCCAGGCGCACAGCGGGGGCCACGCGCTTGTTGGCGGGGCAGTCATGCTCCAGCGCGGGCACATTCGGGCCGGCCTTGCGGTAGGGGAAGACCGGCTCCAGCTTGGCTTCCCACTTCTCCTGCAGCTTGGCCAGGTCGATCATCTCTTTGCCGGCTTCCAGCGTGTAGTCCACGGTGGTAAAGCCCAGGAACTCGCCGGCGGACGGGTCCAGCAGCTCCAAAATCACGCTGCCGTAAGCGGGCTTGAACAGGTCGTTGAAGTTCAGGTCGTTGGAGAGCTGCAGGCCCACATGGTTGCCCACGCACATCTTGAACAGGGCCTCGGCCACGCCGCCATAACCGGGGGTAGCGGCAGACAGCACCTTACCCTCGTCGATCATCTGCTCGACGGTCTTGTAGATGGCGATCAGGCTGCCGATCTCGGGCAGGCCGTCCTTATACTGGGGACGCAGCATAACAACGGCGCTGTTGGCTTTCTTGAACTCGGGGCTCTGCACATCGCGGGTATTGCCGATAGCGGTGGCAAAGCTGACCAGCGTGGGGGGAACATCCAGGCCTTCAAAGCTGCCGG
>OLPA01001324.1_pt1 | contig 20957 bp, 24 predicted proteins | sample 1672811 | NCBI WGS metagenome assembly OLPA01 (sample SAMEA3136726, study PRJEB25190) | human gut metagenome | biome: human gut; feature: human-associated habitat; material: faeces | place: Austria | collected 2013
TAAGGCTCCGGAAGAAAAGACAGGACGTGCTTCTGATGAGTACAAGGGTTCTTTCTGGAATGCCATGAGAGCAAAGGCTCCTTCGGCAGCAGTTTATAATGCATTGCAGGTAGGAACAGATTCTGAGGGTGGCTATTTAGTTCCTGATGAGTTTGAACACACATTGATTGAGGCATTGGAGGAAGAGAATGTATTCCGTACACTTGCCAAAATTATCAACACTTCTTCTGGTGACAGAAAGATTCCGGTAGTTGCTACCAAGGGAGAGGCTTCTTGGATTGATGAAGAAGGGCTTTATCAGGAAGACGATGATGCATTCACACAGGTGTCTATTGGTGCTTACAAACTTGGTACTATGATTAAGGTTTCTGAGGAACTTCTGAATGACAGTGCATTTGATTTGGAAAGTTATATTTCCAAAGAGTTTGCAAGACGTATCGGTGCCAGAGAGGAAGATTCTTTCTTTAATGGCGATGGTACAGGTAAGCCTCTTGGTATCCTGGCTGCAAGCGGCGGTGCAGAGATTGGTGTGAAGGCGGCAAGTGCAACAGCAATTACTGCGGATGAAATCATTGATTTATTCTACAGTTTAAAATCTCCATACCGCAAGAAAGCAGTTTGGGTGTTGAATGATGCTACCATTAAGACAATCAGAAAGCTTAAGGATAATAACAACCAGTATTTATGGCAGCCTTCTTTGGTTGCGGGTACTCCGGATACGATCCTTGGCAGACCTGTTGTGACCTCTGCTTATATGCCTGTTGCAGCAGCCGGAGCAAAAACCATTGCATTTGGTGATTTCAGCTATTACTGGATTGCAGACAGACAGGGCAGAAGCTTCAAGCGTCTCAACGAGCTTTATGCAGCGAATGGTCAGGTTGGTTTCCTTGGAAGCCAGAGAGTGGATGGTAAGCTTGTGCTTCCTGAGGCGATTAAGGTGCTTCAGCAGAAGACTGGCACTACAGGCTAAGAGTAGTTAAGAGTAAGGGCGGTGCCTAAATGGTGCCGCCTGATTTATGAGGTGATGCAGATGGTAGTAACATTAAGAGAGATAAAAAACTATCTCAGGGTTGATTTTGAAGACGATGATACATTGCTATCCGGAATGCTTGAGCAGGCACAGCAATTATGTATGGATGTTGCCAGAATGAAAGATGAGGATGCTTTTGAAGAAGAGCCTTGTGCCAGGATTGCAGTGATGTATGCGGTTGCTTATCTGTATGAACACAGGGAAGAAGCAGACCATCATGCATTGACATTGTCACTTCGTTCATTGCTCTTTGGGTGCAGACAGGAGGGATTCTGATGAAGGTGTCATTGCTAAATGAGAGAATAACCTTCCAGAAATCTATGGTTCAAACAGACAGCATTGGAAATCGTAAGAATGCCTGGGAAGATTATTATTCCTGTTTTGCTACGATTGGTGGAGAAGGTGGAAATGAGAAGATGGAATCAGGGCAGACAGTGGAGGAAGCGACTATCACCTTTTCTGTGAGATATTGCGACAAACTTGTGGACATCATGTCCACAGGATTCCGCATTCAGTTCCGAGAGGAGATTTACAACATTCTTTCCGTTGACCATATGAACTGGAAAAAGAAATCTTTGAAATTCCGATGTGAGAAAGTGAGGAGGTAGGGAATGGCATCTACGGTAAATATCAATGATATGGCGGATGTGATTATGCAGGGGCTTACTGAGTATGCGGAACTTGCCACGGAGGATATGAAGGAAGCTGTGAAAAATGCAAGCACCACAGTCCGTAAAGAGATTAAGGAAAATGCCCCTGCGGATACCGGGAAATATGCAAAGAGCTGGATAGCCAAAAAGGTCAGAGAAACATCCCAGACATTGACTATGGTGGTTCACTCAAGGAACAGATATCAGTTGGCACATCTTCTGGAATATGGTCATGCCAAAAGAAATGGAGGCAGAGTGGAAGGGAAAGCCCATATCGCACCGGCAGAACAGCATGGCATCCGGCAGTTACAGGAAGAAATTGAAAGCGCACTGAGAGGTTAGATGATGGAAGAATTATTGCAGATTTTAAATGAGACACAGATTCCCTTTGCATACCATCACTTTGCAGAAGGGGAATCACCAGAGCCGCCATTTATTTGTTACCTGCTTCCGGGAAGCAACAACTTCTCAGCGGATGGCAAGGTCTATTACAAGATAAATGAGGTTCATATAGAGTTGTACACTGATTTAAAGGATTTGGCGGTGGAACAGCAGTTGGAGGAAGTGTTGGATGAGCACGGAATCTTTTACAACAAATCTGAAACTTGGATAGAGAGTGAAAAACTCTATGAAGTCCTATATGCATTTGAATGGGAGGTTTAGTAAAATGGCAGATAAGAATAACAAAGTTAAATACAATCTGAAAAATGCACATTACGCATTGCTTACGATTGCAGAGGATGGTACAGTTTCCTATGGAAATCCTACAGCCATTCCGGGTTCTGTTTCCATTTCTCTGGATGCCAATGGAGAGCCGGAGAATTTTTATGCAGACGGTATCGCCTACTATGTGATCAATAACAATATGGGGTATGAAGGTGATCTGGAACTTGCGCTGATTCCGGAAAGTTTCCGTACGGACGTGCTGAAAGAGGAACTGGATGCAAATGGTGTGTTGATTGAAAATGCACAGGTGGAATTGGAGTCATTTGCGTTACTGTTTGAGTTTGATGGTGACCAGAAACACATCCGTCATGTGCTTTATAACTGTGCGGCATCCCGTCCGGGTATTGAGGGTAAGACTAATGAGGATACCAGAGAGGTGCAGACAGAAACGCTTACGATTAAAGCAACACCGCTGTCCAGTGGTCTGGTCAAGGCAAAGACAGGCAATACCACAGACACAACCGTCTACAACGACTGGTACAAGGCTGTGTATATGCCGACGGTAACAGAAGTAGATGATGGAGGTGTGGCGTAATGAGTATGATAAAACAGATTGAGATTGATGGTAAGCAGGTGTCTTTTAAGGCATCTGCTGCTATTCCAAGAATTTACCGTATGAAGTTCCAGAGAGACATCTATAAAGACTTGAAGGAACTTGAAAAATCGATGGGAGAAAACAGTGAGGAAAGTTCCAATCTGGATATGTTCTCTTTGGAGATGTTTGAAAATATCGCATTTGTTATGGCTAAACATGCAGATGCAAGTATTCCGAATACACCGGAAGAGTGGTTGGATGGATTCAATACCTTTTCCATTTATCAGGTGCTTCCGCAGCTCATTGAACTCTGGGGATTGAATGTGAAAACCGATGTGGAGGCTAAAAAAAACTTCGCCCGACAGAGCGTGAAATGACAACACCATTGTTTCTGTTAAGGTGCGTGCAGTTGGGCTTGTCGATGGCAGATTTGGAATTGCTGTCGATAGGCCTTATCAATGATATGTATGCTGAGAGTAGGAATGATAATTGCAAATACGCGCAGTTAGCTACGCAGCATGATTTTGATGTCTTTTAGGTGCAAAAACTCAATAACGATTTGTTATTGAGTTGGCTGGGATTGTAGAAATGGTTGGTTTGTAGTATGATAATTCTTGTGAGCGAAGAAGGCTCAACTTTGAAGTTATAGAGGGAATTCGATGATTAGAACATATAGAGAAAGTGATTTGCCTGTCGTTATGGAGATATGGCTTGACACAAATATCAAAGCACATAGCTTTATTTCTAAAGAATATTGGATAAGTAATTACGAAATGGTAAAAAAAGTTATGCCAAATGCAGAGTTATATGTGTATGAAGATGATGATACAAAACTAATTGATGGGTTTATTGGATTAACGGACAGTTATATTGCAGGACTTTTCGTAAAGGACATTGTCCAGTCAAAAGGGATTGGAAAGCAATTATTAGACTATGTGAAAAGGATAAAATCCTCCCTATGTTTGAGTGTTTATCAAGAGAATATAAGGGCAGTGCATTTTTATCAGAGGGAACAATTTCAAATTCAATCCGAGAACATTGATGATAATACAGACAAAAAAGAGTTCTTTATGACTTGGAGCATATAGACAAATTTCAGTTCTACGAAGCATTTGAACTGTAAAAGGAAAACAGAATAAATTGTAACTACGGCATCTGTCTGAAAATGGCAGGTGCCATTTTTGTGCCCAAAAACAGAAAGCGAGTGATGTGTTATGAATGTAAATAAGGACTGGACAGGAGGCAGGAATAGTATCTATACAACTCTTGGTGCGTCCAATCATTCTGATAAGGAAAGACAGAGCCATGATTATTATGCAACAGAACCGAAGGCAACGGAACTGCTTCTGGCAGAGGAAAATTTTGCTCCTGTCATCTGGGAGTGTGCCTGTGGAGAAGGGCATATGGCAAAGGTGTTAGAGAAAAAGGGATACCAGGTCATTAGCACGGATTTGGTTTATCGTGGTTATGGAAATGAGAAACCGGTAGATTTCTTACGGGAGCCGATAGCAGATTTTGATGGGGACATCATTACAAATCCGCCATATAAATATGCTCTGGAGTTTGTGGAGAAAGCATTGGAGAGAGTGAAACCAGGAAGAAAGGTTGCCATGTTTTTGAAACTGCAATTTCTGGAGGGAAAAAGCAGAAAGCAGTTCTTTTTGAAACATCCGCCAAAGACAGTATATGTCAGTTCTTCCAGACTGATATGTGCTATGAATGGAGAATTTGAAAAGTATCCGTCCAGTGCAGTGGCGTATGCATGGTTTGTATGGGAGAAAGGATATAAAGGAAATCCAATGATTAAATGGATAAATTGACGGAGCAGAGATGCTTCTTTTTTTATGCCTAAAAACGGGAGGTGAGAGGATAGATGGCAAGCAGAATTCAGGGAATTACCGTAGAAATCGGCGGCGACACCACGAAATTGACAACTGCATTAAAGGGTGTAAACAGTGAAATCCGCAATACCCAGTCACAGCTTCGTGATGTGGAAAAACTGCTGAAATTAGATCCGGGTAATACGGAACTCTTAGCCCAGAAACAAAGACTTTTAAATGAAGAAGTTCAGGCAACAAAAGAAAAACTGGAGGCATTGAAGACCGCCAGTGAACAGGCAAATGCCGCTTTGGAACAGGGAACAATTACCCAGTCACAGTATGATGCTCTCCAGCGGGAGATTATTGCTACCGAACAGGCACTGGAAGATTTGGAAGAGCAGGCAGAACAGTCGGCTGTTGCTTTGCAGAAGATAGCAAGTGCCGGGGAGTCCTTAAAATCTGCCGGAGACAAGGTCACGGATGTAGGTAAGAAGATGTCGGTGGTGTCTGCCGGTATTATTGCAGCTGGAACTGCGAGCACAAAGGCAGCTCTTGATTTTGAGGATGCAATGGCAAAGGTTTCCACCATTGCTGATGCCACCGAAGTTCCGATTGATGAACTGGAAAAGGCTATTTTGGATTTATCCAACCAGACGGGTATCAGTTCTACAGAGATTGCGGATAACGTGTACAATGCGATTTCTGCCGGACAGTCCACAGGGGATGCAGTGAATTTTGTTACCAACTCTACAAAGTTGGCAAAAGCAGGTTTTGCAGATGCCGGTGCGGCGTTGGACATTTTAACTACCATACTGAATGCTTATGGCATGGAAGCAAGTGAAGTAAGCAATGTGTCAGATATGCTGATACAGACCCAGAACTTAGGTAAAACAACCGTGGCAGAACTGTCATCTGCAATGGGTAAGGTTATTCCGACAGCCAATGCCTATGGTGTGGAGTTAGACCAGTTGTGTGCCGGTTACGCCATTATGACCGCAAATGGTGTTGCCACGGCAGAATCCACCACATATATGAACTCCATGTTGAACGAACTTGGTAAATCTGGTACGAAGGTATCTGGTATTTTGAAAGAACAGACAGGACAATCCTTTGCACAGCTTATGGAGAGTGGATACAGCCTGTCGGATTGTTTGGCAATCATCAATGCTGAGGCGGAAGATCAGGGACTTGCATTTGGGGATATGTGGTCAAGTTCCGAAGCGGCAAAAGCCGGGCTGATCCTGTTGGGAGACAGTGCGGATGCTTTTAATGGCACGCTGGCAGAGATGCAGAACAGCACCGGAGCCACAGATACTGCATTTGAGAAGCTGAAAACGAATTCCTATACTATTCAGGTGGCAATCAATCAGCTGAAAAATACTGCGATTGAGTTGGGGAATGCAATCATGTCTGTACTGGCGCCGCTTCTGATGTCCCTTGCAGAAACCATTTCCAAGCTGACCACATGGTTTTCCGGGCTTAGTGATGGAACGAAGCAGTTCATTGTCATTATTGGAATGGTAGTAGCAGCAGTTGGACCGGTGCTGATCATAGTGGGAAAAATCATGAGTGCTGTGGGTGCAATCATGACGGTTGTTCCGAAACTAGCGGGAGTGATCAATACCGTAAAGACAGCATTTGCGGCACTGAATACCACAATGCTTGCCAATCCAATTTTCATGGTTATTGCGGCCATTACCGCATTGGTAGCGGCTTTTATTTATCTGTGGAATACCAATGAAGAGTTTCGGCAGTTCTGGATTGACTTGTGGGAGAACATCAAGGAAGTTGCGATTGCGGTATGGACAGCGATTAAGGAGTTCTTTGTATCTGCGTGGGAGGCAATCAGTAATGCCGCCCAGATAATCTGGAATGGAATTAAGAATTTCTTCTCAGCTCTATGGGAAGGAATCAAGTCCATTTTTAATACCGTCCTGAATGTAATCAAGACAATCGTGACTACTTATTTTAATGTGTATAAAACGATTATCACTACGGTCTTCAATGCAATTAAGACTGTGATTACAACAGTGCTCAATGCAATCAAGACCGTGATTGCAACCGTATGGAATACGATAAAAACGGTATTCACTACAGTGCTTAATACCATCAAGTCTGTAGTGTCCGGTGCGTTCAATTCCATGTGGAATGGCATTAAAAATACCGTTTCTGGAATTGTGAATACTATCAAGACAGGATTTAACAATGCTGTTAGTTTTATTAAGAATCTTGCTTCATCTGCTTTCTCTTGGGGAGCAGATATGATTATGGGGATTGTGAATGGTATCAAAAGCTGTATTGGAAAAGTGAAAGATGCGGTATCCAATGTAGCAGAAACTATCCGTTCTTATCTGCATTTCTCTGTTCCGGATGTGGGACCACTTACCGATTATGAAAGTTGGATGCCTGACTTTATGAGTGGTCTGGCAAAGGGCATTGAACAGAGTAAGAGTATGGTGACAAAAGCTGTGGATGGAGTTGCTTCTGATATGGTTATCAGTCCACGGATGGCGGCAGGGGAGTCGCGAAATGAGACATCCTTTGATAGAGGCGGTGCAGCAGAGAGTTTGTCTGGTATCACATCTGCGATTACTGACGTATTAAGTCAGATGAATGGACAGAGTGGAGACATTGTGATTCCAATTTATCTGGGTGGAACGCTCTTAGATGAAACGATTGTGAATGCACAGCAGAGAATGAATTTAAGAAGTGGAGGAAGGTAGGATGGCATTTTTTGAATATCTGAAACTTAATGGAATTGTCCTTCCTCTGCCGGATTCATATGATGTGTCATTGTCGGCAGTGGAAGCAGACAGTAGTGGAGAGACAGAAGCCGGAACCACACAGAGAGATGTGGTTAGACAGGGTGTTGTGAATATCTCTGTAGCGTTTTCCGTAACTGCCACATGGCTTAAGAAGCTGACAGCTTATTCCAAACAGGATAAGTTGTCGGTGGACTATTTTGACACAGAGACGGCAGAGATGAAGAATACAGAAATGTATGTGGAAGGGTTTAAGGCGAAGTTGGAAAAGGATACATCTTACAAAGGGCTGTGGACGGTATCTTTTACCTTGAAAGAATTTTGATGATTATTGTGTTATTTTATATATTGACATTAGTATGAAATCATACTATAATTACGAGTATGATTTCATACTAAGGAGATGTACAATGAGGTTTGAACAAAATAAAATATTACAAGAATTTGACCGCATTAATAATTCGATAAATGAGTTTTATCATGAGATAACTGTAAAACAAGGGTTATCCGATAGTGCTTATGCTATCCTGCAATCGATTCTTATTTTAGGAGACGGATGTACTCAGACAGAGATTTATAAATATTGTTGTTTAAATAAGCAGACGGTAAATTCTTCGGTAAGGAGACTTAAGGAAGATGGACTGATTGAATTTACCAAAGGGACTGGGAGAGAGGTCTATATTCATTTTACAAAGTTGGGAGAACAGGTGGTAAATGAAAAGATTCTGCCTATTGAGCAGGCAGAGAGTGATGTGTTTGAAGAAATGACACCGGAAGAACAAAGAGAAATTCTTCGTTTGATGACGAAATATTTTGATAATTTTAAGGCGAAGATTAGTGCCATTATATAATGAACAGAGAGGATTTTGATTGTGATTCATAAAATTATAAGTACGATTGGTCTTGGAATATTAGGCATTGATCCTATTACGGCAGTGTACATGATCTCGATGGGGCTTAGAAAAGATGAGAAGTCAAAGATATCCCTATTTTGGTTTTCTTTTATGGGCTTTTCTGTTTTGATAGGAGCAGTTCTTGCAGCAATTTTCGGTATTTCTGCTGTGGAGATACTGAATACTCTTACACCAGAGGATGACAGTCCTTTTTGGGCGGTGTTAGAGTTTGTTATGTCTTTCATTATTATTGTATTTGTGATGCGAAAGATATTATCTAAAAAAGAAACAGCAAAAGAGGAGAAGAAAACAGTTGAAGGTTCTGCATTCAAATATTTATTTACGGGATTTATATTTGCTGTTACCTGCTTTACGGACCCTACTTATTATGCTGTGATATTGATTGGTGGGGAGACACAGAACTTTCTAACATCAATTGTACTGCTTACTATTTGGTTTTTGGTAAGTCAGTTTATGGCTGTTATCGTATATGTGGCAAATCAGATGAATTTGTTAAAGAGACTGGTGAAATGGGTAGATAGAATAAAGGAAAAGAATTTTAAATCGGCAACAATTATTTTTTATATAATATTGTTTGCAGTGGCTGTTGGGCTGATGGTCGATTCTGGATATTACTTGTTTAGGGAAGAATATTTATTTTAGTCTGTTAACTTCCAGTTCTAAAATGATTTAAAGAATAAAAAACAAATTACGGAGCATCTGTTGGAGTAATCTAATAGGTGTTCTTTTTATGCAAAAATAGGAGGTGTTGCTTTTGTACCCAGTAAGTGAAGCATTCCTGCGAGCGGTGCAGGAGAACACGAGAAATTATTACTGGACAGGAAGGATTACAACCAAATCTGGAACTGTCCATGAATTTACAAACAGAGATATTGTAAAAGGCAGCGGTTATATTTCCAGCCAGTGTTGTGGCAGTACAGAGATTGAGCTTGGTACGGTGTATTCTTCGGAAATGGGCATTACGATTCTTTCAGAGATTGACCGTTATACACTGGAAGATGGCCTGATAGAACTGTTTTATCATTTAAAGCTCCCGGATGGAACGTATGAAGAAGTCCCGATGGGAGTTTTTGAGATCAGTGAAGCAAACAGGCATATCCGTTGTCTGGAGATCAAGGCCTATGATTACATGCTCCGGTTTGAGAAGGACTTTAACACAACGGATACCATAGGAAATGCTTTTGAGATCATCAGCTTATGCTGCAAGGCCTGTGGTGTGGAGTTTGTCCACACGCAAAATGAGATTGAAGCTATGCCAAATGGAAATACAGTGTTATCCATTTATGCGGAAAATGACATTGAAACCTACAGGGATGTGCTGTTCTATATTGGACAGATCCTTGGAGGTTTTTTCTTTATCAACAGGTATGGGAAACTGGAACTGAAAAAGTATGGTACCGAGGCTGTCATGGAGATCAGTAATAAGCAGAGATTCTCCAGCAGCTTTTCTGATTTTATCACCAGATATACGGCGGTCAGCTCCACGAACCTGAAAACACAGACAGCGGAATATTATGCGTTGGAGACAGATGACGGTCTGACTATGAATCTTGGTGTGAACCCATTTTTGCAGTTTGGTACAGACGATACCAGAAAAGAACTTTGCACGAATATCTTACATGATATTGCGGTGATCAAATATGTTCCGTTTGATTCAGAAACCATCGGAAATCCGGCACTGGATGTGGGAGATGTGCTGAGGTTCAGCGGTGGACATGCGGATGGAGAGCAGATCACCTGTATCACATCATCGAATTGCCGGATTGGCGGAAAACATACATTAAAATGTGTGGGGAAGAATCCAAGGCTTGCATCTGCAAAATCAAAGAATGATAAGAACATTTCCGGGCTTCTTAATCAGGTAGAGGCTGGAAAGATTGGCATCCATACGTTTACCAATGCGTCGGCCTATACCCTGGGAGAAACGGACACAAAAGTAGTCAGTATTGAATTTGCCACAACGGAAGAAAATCATGCCCAGTTCTTTGGACAGATCGTGGTGGATGCAGTGGCAATACAGACAGAACGGACTGCGAGTGCAAAAGGAACCATAGTGATGCCATTCCCGGTTACGGATGCGGAGACTGGAGAAAGTACGGAAAATCAGGTATCCGTGGATGTGGAACTGCCGGTTACCTGGTCGGAGGATGGGAAAGTTCTCTGCCATGTGACTTTTGAACTGAATGATGCCATCATCACCGTACATTGCCCGGTGGAGACGTGGGTAAGTGGGAAACACATTCTTTCCTTATATTATCCGATAGAGAGCGTAATCCCTAATATCACGAATACCTTTAATGTGTATCTTCGCATGGAGAATGGAACAGGCTCTGTAGGGATTGGTGATTGTATCGCATCCATCAGCGGACAGGCAATGGCGGCGGCTCCTGCATGGGACGGAAAGATTGAACTGGAAGAAAAGATTGGAAGGTTTGTGATTGGCGGCGGCATTCGTGCAAGAGGAATTACAGACACGATCCAGTTGGAAACAATGGAACTGGTACAGAGAGCATATACAGACCAGATGGCAGGAAGGATTTCGCTTGGTGCGTTCTGCCGTCCGGTTACGGTTGGATAGGAGGGATTTTGAGATGAAATTAAAAGGAACAATGGTAATGGAACTGACAGATGTGAACACATCGGAGGTGGAAACTATTGTGGAAGAAAACATGGTGACCAATGCGGTGAACAACATTCTGGGATTAAATCCGATGGCTGTATTTTATTGTGAGGAAGCATATTCCACAGGACTGGTATGGACGGGTAATCTCCTACCAATTTGTCCGAATATGATCGGCGGCATTCTTCTTTTTCCAAAGACATTGGAAGAAAATGCAGATAACATTTATGTGAAATCGGACAACCTGCCGGTGGCCTATGCATCCAACAATGTCAATTCCACAGCGAATACAGCAAGAGGGAGTCTGAACCTGACAGAGAGCAAGGCACTGGATAATGGATATAAATTTGTCTGGGAATTTACACCAAGCCAGGGAAATGGAACGATTGCTGCCATTGCACTCACCAGTGCCAAGGGTGGAGAAAATGGATTTGGCAGCAGTGTGGCAGATGCCAGTGCATTTTTGCAGTTAAAAGAGGTGGATATCGGAAATCTTGCAATGGCAAAACAGATGGTATTGTTTGAAACAGTGGAAGTGGATTTTGAAAATGATATCCTGTATTCCATTACATTTGAAAATTCCAGTGTAAGGGTAAGAAAGGTGCGTATCCCGATCTTCAGTATTGGGCTGAATGAAAAAATAAACGATTCGACTTATACGGTAGTGGAGGATAAGGTGATTCCGGCATCGGTATTTCAGTTCCTGGGGAGCTACACATTATATGGAGAATTTCTGGATGGACAGGACGGTTACTGGTATGGATTTTCCAATGAAGAAAACTCTTCTGGAGATGCAACGATGCTCTGGGTAAAGATATCGAAAACCGATTATTCCATTGAGGAAGGTTCATGGACACTGTCTAAAACATACCTGATGGATGTGGGTTCGCGGGATGGCAGTTCCTCATATCCAGAACGCATATGCAAATGCTGTATGCGGAACGGGTATTTATATGTTCCTGCTTATAACAAAAAAGGAATCTATAAGATCAACGTAAATAATTCAGCAGATGTGACATTGATCCCGTTTGGATTTACTTCTGGTTGGAAACCACTTTGTGAAGCAGGCACTTGTGAATTATATCTGACGCTTATTGGTGATCTGATCGTGGGAAATGATTTTCAGATCACTGTGGATGACAAGGTTATCAAGACAAAAGGAAATGAGCGGCTGAACCATGCGGCAACACCGCTGTTCCAGTACAAGCAGTTTCTGTTAGGATGGGGCGGCAGTTATGGAAATGAATACAGAACGATGTATTTGCTGACGCCGTACTTAGCCACCATAAACAATCTTTCGTCAGCGGTGGTAAAAACGGTGGATAAGACCATGAAGATTACTTATACGCTGACGGAAGAAACAGAATAATTTTGAGAATGGGCGATTGTCGAAAAGGGCAGTCGCTTTTTCTATACAAAAAATGAAGGAGGATTTTCAACATGAAAGAATTTTGGAACATGATTCAGATGGTTTTTACCCTGATTGGCGGATGGCTCGGATATTTTCTGGGCGGGTATGATGGTCTGCTTTATGCACTGATCGTATTCATGGTAATGGATTACATTACCGGAGTGATGTGTGCGGTATCTGACAAGAAACTGTCCAGTGAAGTAGGGTTCAAGGGCATCTGCAGGAAGGTATTGATTTTGATGCTTGTGGGCATTGCAAATCTTTTGGATGTACAAGTGATCGGTACGGGTGCAGTACTTAGAACAGCGGTTATTTTCTTTTATCTGTCCAATGAAGGTGTTTCTTTGCTGGAAAATGCCGCGCATCTTGGTTTGCCTATCCCAGAGAAACTGAAAGCAATTTTGGCACAGCTCCATGACAGGGCAGAAAGTGATGGTGACGATCATGAGATTGGTTAAGAGTATTCTGACAAAGAATCCGTGCTATAAAGCCGGAAAGAAGATTATAGTGAAGGGGCTTATGCTCCATAGCGTAGGGTGTCCTCAGCCGAGGGCATCCGTTTTTATTAACAGTTGGAACAGTGCAGATTATGACAATGCCTGTGTACATGCGTTCATTGATGGGAATGACGGAACCGTATACCAGACCCTTCCATGGAATCACAGAGGATGGCATTGTGCATCCGGTAAAAATGGTTCTGGTAATGATACGCATATCGGTGTGGAGATGTGTGAGCCGGCTTGTATCAAATACACTGGTGGTTCTGCATTTACCTGTTCGGATAAAGCAGAGGCAAGAGCAGTAGTAAAAAGAACCTATGAGTCTGCTGTGGAACTGTTTGCAATGCTTTGTAAGGAATACAACCTAAATCCTCTGGCAGATGGCGTTATTCTCAGCCATGCAGAAGGGCATAAAAGAGGGATTGCAAGCAATCATGGAGACCCCGAACATCTGTGGAGACAACTTGGTATGGGATATACGATGGATGGATTCCGTAAGGATGTAAAGGCTACCATGAAAGAAACGGTATCCGACACACAGGCAACAGAGTTTGTAGCACTTTCCGAGGAAGAAGTGATTGCAAAGGTCGGGGCGTTGTTTACTGCTGATCAGAAGAAAAGCGGTATCCTGGCATCTGTTTCCTTGGCTCAGTTTATTCTGGAGAGTGGGTATGGTAAGAGTGAACTTGCCCAGAATGCCAATAACTGTTTTGGCATGAAGAATTATCTGTCCGGTAACATGTGGTCTGGATCAACATGGGATGGAAAATCTGTGTACACGAAACAGACAAAGGAACAGAATGCAGATGGTTCTTATGAAACCATCACAGCAGATTTCCGTAAATATACTTGTGTGGAAGATTCCATTGCAGACCATAGTGCCTATCTGCTTGGTGCCATGAATGGTAGCAAGAAGAGATATGAGGGCATTGCCGGAATGACGGATTACAAAAAGGTGGTGCAGCTTATCAAAGATGGCGGTTATGCGACTTCGCTGACTTATGTGGAGAAGCTGTGTTCCATCATTGAAAGATGGAATTTGACACAGTATGATGTGAAAGAGGCTGCTACAGGACCAGTGAAGTGGTATCGTGTCCGTAAGAGTTGGTCAGATGCCAAGAGCCAGAAGGGAGCATATAAGGTGCTGAAAAATGCCAAGGCTTGCGCAGATAAGAATGAGGGATATTCCGTTTTTGATTGGAATGGTAATGTGGTGTATGCACCATCAAAATCATCCGAACCGGAACAGAAGAAGGTTTCTTATCGTGTGCGTGTCAGCATTAAGAACTTGAATATTAGAAAAGGTCCTGGCACCAATTATGATAAGATTGGCAAATACACTGGAATCGGTGTTTTTACCATTGTGGCTGAGTCTGAGGGCGAGGGTGCGACGAAATGGGGCAAGCTGAAAAGTGGTGCTGGATGGATTAGTTTGGATTTTGTAAAGAGAATATAAAGTGTGAGGATGAGGCCTATTGATGTCAGAAATGATGTCGATAGGTCTTTTTTTAGTTCGCGAAATTTACAAGGACTTTTATGAAAACATTAACTGCACGTTACGTGCAGGATTAAGGAGGTTTTTGTGATGATGACATTGAGAGAGGTATGTAACAAAACCGGCGTAAGTAGGAGAGCTATACAAGGGTATGAGAAAGTTGGGCTGGTGCTTTCGTCTGGTAAGAATAAATATGGGTATTTATTATATGACGATCTGGCAGTAGAGAAAATTCAATGTATAAAACAATATCAAGATTTTGGATTTAAGGTAAATGAGATTACGGAACTGCTGGAAGTGGCAGATGATGTATATGTTGAGATGATGTCAAAGCAAGTCGATAAAATGAAGGTGCAATTGAAGGGGCTTCAGTCGAATATCGAACTGGCCGAAAAGATGATAGTAGAGAAGCAAACATTACGAAATTAATGCTGACAGATTATTGACTGCACGTTGCGTGCAGTCGTATTATTTGTCGAAATGAGTTGAATAAATAATATAAAGAAACTATAATTAAATCAGATTCCACCGCGGTTTGAAAGAAAAGATTATGGTGGTAAAAAGGAGCAGAACAAATGAAGAAAGGCATTCTGAAATTTTTAAATACCTTTTTTGCATCGGGATTTTTTCTACCAGTAATAGGTCTTGTGATTGTTATTTGTATGGGGATGGTAGATAAATCGGGTGCGCTCGATGAAGGTGAAGTAGAGATAATCACCAAATCTAATTTGATGGAAGCGATAGATGTTTCCGAATTGGCTACATCAGAATTTATTTATAATGGCATTGCAGAAGTTTATAAAGATGAGAAGAACGAAAAGATTAAATATCATATTCGCTATGATGCGAAAGTGCGAGCAGGAATAGATATAAAGAATGTGGATTTTAACATTCTTCAAGAAGAAAAAATTATAGAGGTTACTTTACCAGAAGTTGAAATCTTTACACCTCCTTCCATAGATCCGGACTCGCTTTCATATATTCCGTCAGAAAAGCCATATGATTTAAAAGAAGTATTAGAAACCTGCGAAAAAGATGTTATGAAAGAGGCGGAAGAAGCAGAAGAATTAAAAACATCAGCAACAGAAAATTTGGAAGCTATTATTGAAGCCTTACTTAAACCAATCATAGAGCCGGAAGGATATGAAATTAGATGGATGGAATTAACAGATGGAGGAAAGACAAATGAATGAAGTTAATTCAGGGAATGAGTCTGAAAAGAAATCAAAAATCAAATACAAGATGAGCAAAAATACAAAAACATTTTTATTGAATATTGTCGCAACCGTTGTGATACTTATCGTTGCATTTATTATGATAAACAAACCAGATGATTCAGAAAAGGAAATTTTAAAGAAACCAGATTTTTCAGAGGTTACAAAAATCGGAGAGTTAGCAACACTTAAATGTTTTTATCACAATGTAGCTGAATATGAAAAGCAACCGGATGGATTGTTCCAATATGGGCTGTTCCAAGTGGGATATAAGAAATTCTGGATTGAATATACGGGAACAGTTGAAATGGGAATAGATATTTCAAAAGTCAAAATAGGACAACCCGATGAATCTGGAGTTGTGCGAGTATACATACCAGAGGTTGAAAAGTTTAGAGTGAATCAAGATTCTACATCTCTCCAAGAACCGGTATATGAAACAGGTGTTTTCACATCTATTTCTGTTGAAGAAAAGACAGCTGCTTTATCTCAAGCGCAGGAAAAAATGGAACAGACCGCAAAGGCTGATCAGTCAATGCTTCAAAGAACTCGTGAAAACGCAAAAACCTTAATCAAGCAGTATATCATCAATATAGGTGTCAATTTAGGAGAGGAGTACAATGTTGAGTGGGTTGATACACCACAGGAAGTAAACCAGAGAGAAAATATGGGAGGGGCAGAAAATGGCGAAGAGACGCAAAAGTAGCAATAATACTGGAATGATTATTGGCATTGCGGTGGCAGCAATTATCGTAGTTGTTTTAGTTATCTGTTTTATTTAAGATGGTATGGGATTATATAAAGCAGCTATGGCATTCTACGTGGAAGAGAAAAGCAAATATTTTTTGCTTATCAATAGCGGTAGCGATATATTTTTTGAATCAGACGTTATTTAAAAATTATTTCACAGGCATAGCAGGATACTTCTGTCATTGTTATTTGAATGATTTAGTATGTCCGTTGTTTTTCTTATCATATGCTCAAATTATGCTTATATGGGCAGGACATGAGATAAGAACTTATACAAAATTATTGCTTTTGGGAATGGTAGCAGGTCTTGTTTGGGAATATTTTGCACCAATTATTAACCCTAAAGCTGTTACTGATGTATGTGATTTGTTTTGTTACTTTGTAGGGATTCAGCTTTATTATCTTGCCACAATAGCAGAAAGAAAATTGAATAGCTAATATTTAAAACCCTGAGAAGAAATTCTTAGGGTATTTTTTGCCCAGAGGTTAAAATCCAGCCCATATTTTTTGCCTGTGACATAGAAGGAGAGAACTCCTTACTATGTTTTGGAGGTATAGATATGGTTCCGGAAGAAGTTGTAGAGAAGTATGACAGGGAGATGGACAGGAGAACAAGGCAGAAGCTGGAGCGTTTTGCTGAATTTATGGCAAGGATGATTGAAAAATATGGTCATAAGGTTCTGGCTGAAATAGAAAGAGAAGAAGCAGAAAAACAGCAAAATGGTTAGCGGTAGAGTGCGTCGATTTTTTCTTAAAATCGGCGCATTTTACGCGCTGACGGAATCGAAAAAGTGCGTTATAGTTTAGATCCAAGGATACTTAACGAACATTCCTTGGGCAACCGAAAGGTGGTGGTAAAGTGAAAAAGAAACGCTGCTATATCTACACAAGGGTTTCTACCATGGTTCAAACCGAAGGGTATAGCTTGGACGCACAACAGGACAAATTAAGAAAATTTGCTGAATATAAGAGCCTTGAAATTGCTGGTGAGTATTGTGATGCAGGTAAGTCCGGTAAGAGCATAAAGGGACGTCCGGCATTTCAACAGATGATGGAAGACGTGGCCAGCCAGAAGGATGATATTTCTTATGTGTTGGTATTTAAACTTTCACGATTTGGACGAAATGCAGCGGATGTATTGAAATCTTTACAGCTTCTGCAAGATTATGAGGTGGATTTGGTATCCGTTGATGATGCTATAGACAGTTCCACACAGGGAGGCAGGCTCACACTTGCAATTTTGTCAGCGGTAGCGGAAATTGAGCGTGAGAACATCACGGTTCAGTTCCTGTCCGGAAAGATGCAGAAGTTGAAAGAGGGCGGCTGGCCGGGTGGTCCTATTCCGTATGGTTATCGGAAAGAGGATGGTGGGTTGGTGCAACATTCGGAAGAGGCAGAGGTTGTAAAAATGATTTATGACCTATATCTGCAAGATGGAATGTTGGCGACAACCATTGTCCGGTATCTGAATGATAATGGTTTTACCAGAATCATCAAGGGGAAGGTTAGTCCATTTAAGTATGATTTCGTGACCACGGTTTTAGATAATCCAGTTTATTGTGGGAAGATTTTTTACAACAGGCGTACCAATTCCAAAGAGCCGAAAAAGCAAGAACGCAAGGTTATGGAGATACAGGGAAGTCATGAACCGATTGTTTCCGTGGAACAGTGGGAGCAGGTGCAACAGAAGAGAAAAGCCAATTCAGCAAGATGTAAAAAGGTAGATGAGCCTGACCGAGTTAGTATTTTATCTGGTTTGGTAAAATGCCCTGCTTGTGGGAGTGGCATGATTGCTTCCAAGAATAAGCATCTCAATAAGAACCACGGTGGCTATTACAAAACACTGCATTATTACAGTTGTGGAAATGCAAGAAAGCAGAATGGAATGACCTGTAAATTCCGACACACCTATAATCAGGATAAAGTGGACAGTGCTGTTCTGGAAATGATAGGCAAGCTATTTACGGTACCGTCCTTTCAGAAAGAAACAGCAAAGTGGTTTCAAGGAAAAGATTCTATTGATGAACTGACAGAACAGTTAAAGCAGTTCCGTAAGAAGTTGTATCATCAAGAACAGCGAAAGAGAAGTCTGGGAGAGGTTTTGGATAATCTGGATGTTCTTGCTGATGATTATGATGAAAGCTATGATAAGACGCAGGAAGAGATTGACAGTGTTTATGATGAAATTGAACGATTGGAGACTCTGATTTCCCAGACAAAAAGGAAATTGGAGTCAGTGGAGCAAGGTACAAAAGCCATTAAGCAGGTGGAAAATCTGATTCATAACATCCCGGCACTTATCAAGGAAATGACTTGTGAAGAGAGACGAAAATTGTATCAGTTGATGATTGACAAGATTGAGATGTATCCGGAAGAGACTTCGGATGGGAGAATTGTAAAAAGCATTTCTTTTAAGTTCCCGGTATTTTACGAAGATTGGGAACCGACAAAAGAGATGATTGCGGATGAAGTAATAACCTATACTTTGAATACTGAGGAAGTGGAGATTACTGCAGCAGAGGCAAAGGCGACCTATATGGAATTAAAGAAGTATATTTTAGACAGGTTTGGTGCAAAGGTATCTTCTTTATACATTGCTCAGATTAAGAGGAAATATGGCATTGATATGGGAGAGAATTACAATAAGCCGGAAAATCCAAATGCAAGGGTGCCGAAATGTCCGAAAGTGAAAGAAGAAATGATTATACAAGCGTTAAAGCATTTCAAGATGCTGGAGCCGGATATAAAGATGGTAGTTTAGGAGGTGCGGTTCGTGAAGAAGAAAACGAAATGTTATATATACATCCGTGTATCTACAGCGATGCAGGTGGATGGATATAGTCTTGAAGCCCAGAAGGACAGGCTGACAAAGTTTGCAGAGTTTCAGGATATGGAAGTGGTAAGAGAATATTGTGATGCGGGTAAATCCGGAAAGAGCATTACCGGACGTCCGGAATTTACACAGATGCTACAGGATGTGGCGGATGATAAAGATGGAGTAGATTACATCCTGGTCTTTAAGTTATCCCGATTTGGACGAAATGCCGCAGATGTTCTGAACTCCTTGCAGTTCATACAGGATTTTGGTGTAAATCTTATCTGCGTGGAAGATGGTATTGATTCGTCTAAGGATTCTGGTAAACTTACCATCACAGTATTATCAGCAGTTGCAGAGATTGAACGTGAGAACATTCTGGTGCAGACAATGGAAGGGAGAAAGCAAAAAGCCAGAGAGGGAAAATGGAATGGTGGTCTTGCACCATTCGGTTATGACCTTGATTCTAAAAATGGAACCTTGATTGTGAATCCGGAAGAAGCAGAGATTGTGAAGATTATTTTTCAGAAGTTCGTTAATGGCGGAATGGGAACGCAGTCTATCAGCAATTATCTCAATCAGCATGGATATGAGAAGAAAAAGAACAGAAAGCATGAGTTGAATTATTTTAGTCGAGGTCTGATAAAGAACATCTTGGATAATCCTGTTTATATAGGAAAGATTGCATACGGGAAGAGCAAGACAGAGAAAGTAAAGGGAACCAGAGATGAATACCACAGAGTATCATGTGATGATTTTCTTCTGGCAGATGGTATTCATGAGTCCATCATTGATTTGGATTTATGGGAGAGTGCGCAGGAAATTAGAAGAGAAACCGGTGTGAAATGGAATAAGACACACAGCTTAGAGCATGAGCATATTTTATCCGGGTTACTGAAATGTCCGATATGCGGAACTGGAATGTCCGGTACTGTCCGAAGAAGAACCAATAAGGAAACCGGAGAGTATCAGGATGATTTCTATTACAGATGCAAGCACCGAAAGAAAATTAACGAAACGGATTTCTGTGATTACAAGCCATCATTGAACCAGAACGAACTGAATCGTGAAGTAGAGCAGATGGTTACGGCGACTGTGAATAATGCAGAGTGCAGAGAATTTATATTGAAGCAGTTGGATTCCAGAGTGGATGTTTCTGTTTTGGAAAAAGAAAGAGAGCAGTTACGCAGTCAGCTCCGCCAGTTGTCTGGAGCTAAAAATAAGCTGATAAATATGCTTGATAAGCTGGATGTTTCTGATAAGCATTATGACAGAAAGTACCAGGATATGCAGGACCGTCTGGATAATCTCTATGACAAGATAGGGGAGATAGATGAGCTGCTGAAAGAAATCAATGAAAAAATAAACCGTGCATATGGAAAACAAATCACATCAAAACAGGTCTATCAAATTTTACAGTTTTTTGATAAGATGTATTATGAACTCACTGATTTGGAGAAGAAAGAGTTTTTCCAAGATTTTATAGAGAGTATCGAGTTACATCCGGAGCGACTGGAAGATGGACGCATCGTGAAACAGATTAATTTTGAGTTTCCAGTGTTTTATCAAGGCGTTGAAAGTATGGCAATTAGGTTGCCCAACGAAAAGACAGTCGAAACGGTTGTCTTGCTTTCCAAGGGTGAGATCGACTCGAAAAAGGTTCGGGTTGAGTTCTCTTTGGAAGATATGGATATGTCCGAATTTCAGGATGGGGC
>OLPA01001327.1_pt1 | contig 20948 bp, 13 predicted proteins | sample 1672811 | NCBI WGS metagenome assembly OLPA01 (sample SAMEA3136726, study PRJEB25190) | human gut metagenome | biome: human gut; feature: human-associated habitat; material: faeces | place: Austria | collected 2013
TCGACCCTGATGTTCACCTATTCCGGTGCCATCCGCCATCTTGCCGGAGCCAGACAGCGTGAGCGTGTAGGTGTCGGTTCCTTTTTCGTCCAGTCTCCAGCTCACATTTTTGTAGATGTCTGTTGAAAAGTCCGTCAGCGCTCCATCGACCCATGTTTGACCTGTAATTGTACCGGCCTTTTCCGTATTCGCATCACCGCCGCAATAGCCGGAAAGCGGATCATCCGCCAGCGCGGGAACCATCGCCAGCACCATGATAAGCGCCAGCATAATTGCAAGTAATTTTTTCATTTGTTTATCTTTCACCCTTTCTTTTTTGTTTTTCAGGTAAAATGAATTTGGATAACAAAAAATACCGCCATGGTCATCCCATAACGGTATTAAATGAACTTATTTATTTCAAGGGTCGCTAAAAGAGCATAGCTATGCCTGCCTGCCTGCCTGCCTGCCTGCCTGCCTGAATTATAGACTGCGTACTCATGGCAATGTCAACCTTTTTTGTAAAATTAAACGGATAATTACATTCCGTGTTGTATACATTTTATCACAGTCAAGTTTATTTGTCATTACCAAAAATGCGCAAATTCTGCAAATTATGTAGTTTCGGGCATAAAAAAGCCCCCTCTTCCTTTCGGCGGTCGGGGGCTTGCTGTTATCTCGATTTTACTCGATTATCTGTGAAACAACGCCGGAGGCGACGGTGCGGCCGCCTTCGCGGATAGCGAAGCGGAGACCTTCGTCCATGGCGATGGGGGTGATCAGATCGATCTCCATGGTGATGTGGTCGCCGGGCATAACCATCTCAACGCCCTCGGGCAGCTTGATGGAGCCGGTAACGTCGGTGGTGCGGAAATAGAACTGAGGACGGTAGCCGGAGAAGAAGGGAGTATGGCGGCCGCCTTCTTCCTTGGTCAGTACGTAAACCTGGCCCTTGAACTTGGTGTGGGGGTGAATGGAGCCGGGCTTGGCTATGACCTGGCCGCGCTCGATGTCGGTGCGCTGTATGCCGCGGAGCAGTACGCCGATGTTGTCGCCTGCGATGGCCTGATCCAGCAGCTTGCGGAACATTTCTACGCCGGTAACTACGGTGCTGCGCTTCTCCTCGGACAGACCGACGATCTCAACGGTATCCTGTACCTTTACGGTGCCGCTCTCTACACGGCCGGTAGCAACGGTACCGCGGCCGGTGATGGAGAATACGTCCTCAACGGGCATAAGGAAGGGCTTGTCAGCTGCGCGCTCGGGATCGGGTATGTAGCTGTCTACAGCGTCCATCAGCTCGAACAGGCACTGGCACTCGGGGCTATCCTTGGCCACTGCGCCGTTCTGCAGGGCTTCCAGAGCCTTCAGGGCGGAACCGCGGATTATTGGAATATCGTCGCCGGGGAAATCATAGGAGCTCAGCAGCTCGCGGATCTCCATCTCTACCAGGTCCAGCAGCTCTTCGTCGTCTACCTGATCCACCTTGTTCATGAATACTACGATGTAAGGTACGCCAACCTGACGGGCCAGCAGTATGTGCTCACGGGTCTGAGGCATGGGGCCGTCGGCTGCGGATACCACCAGTATGGCGCCGTCCATCTGTGCCGCGCCGGTGATCATGTTCTTAACATAGTCCGCATGGCCGGGGCAGTCGACGTGCGCATAGTGGCGCTTGTCGGTCTCGTACTCTACGTGTGCGGTGTTGATGGTTATTCCACGGGCCTTCTCTTCGGGCGCCTTGTCGATCTCGTCGTAGCGCATCGCTGCCGCGTGGCCCTGCTGGCTCAGCGCCATGGTGATGGCCGCGGTCAGGGTGGTCTTGCCATGGTCTACGTGACCTATGGTGCCGATGTTGACATGGGGCTTAGTGCGTTCAAATTTTGCCTTTGCCATTTGAATCTTTTCCTCCGTATTCAGTAAGTTATTTTTGTATTCAGGCGCGATTTACGCGCATTATCCAAGTTGTTTAGAGCCTGCCCAGTATCTTCTTCGCAACGGCGTCGCTGACCTGCTCATAGTGGTCAAACTGCATCGTGAAGGTACCGCGGCCCTGTGTTGCGGAGCGCAGATGGGTAGCGTAGCCGAACATCTCGGACAGCGGGCACTGACAGTCTATCACCGTAGTTACGCCGCGGTTCTCCGTACCCACGATCTTGCCCCTACGGGAAGTAATATTGCCCAGTACGTCGCCCATGTATTCATCGGGCGTCACTATCTCTACGTTCATTACGGGCTCAAGCAGCACGCAGCCGCCCTTTTCCATGGCCTCTTTGAGAGCCATGCTGCCCGCGATCTTGTACGCCATCTCTGACGAATCCACCTCGTGATAGGAGCCGTCCAGCAGCGTTGCCTTGAAGTCCACCAGTTCGTAGCCGCCCAGCGCGCCGCTGCCCGCCGCTTCCTTTATGCCCTGCTGTATTGCAGGTATAAATTCCTTGGGTATGCAGCCGCCCACAGTCTTGTCCTCGAACACAAAGCCGGACCCGGTTTCGCCGGGGCTGAATTCCACCACGCAATGGCCGTACTGGCCGTGTCCGCCTGTCTGGCGCACGAACCTGCCCTCGGTCTTTACGGTCTTTGTAAAGGCCTCCCGGTAAGCTACCTGCGGGTTGCCCACCCGGCATTCCACCTTGAACTCCCGTATGATTCTGTCCACGATTATCTCAAGGTGAAGTTCGCCCATGCCGGCTATTATGGTCTGGCCGGTCTCGCGATCCACGTAGGTCTTAAAGGTGGGATCCTCCTCCGAGAGCTTTTGCAGCGTCTGCTCCAGCTTTTCCTGGCCGGCCTTGGTCTTGGGCTCTATGGATACCCGAATTACCGGTTCAGGGAATTCCATGGACTCCAGCAATACCGGCCTGCCCTCTGTGCAGAGAGTATCGCCGGTGCCGGTCTCTTTGGGACCGACTATAGCGGCAATGTCGCCTGCGTATACCTCGTCTACCTCGGTACGGCTGGCGGCGTGTATCAGCACCAGCTTGCTCACTCGCTCACGCTTGCCCTTGGTGGAGTTGTATACGTATGTGCCGGACTTGAGCGTGCCGCTGTACACCCTGAAGAAGGCCAGCTTGCCCACAAAGGGGTCTGTCACTATCTTAAAGGCCAGAGCCGCAAAGGGCTCGTCGTCCGCGCACCTGAGCTGTATCTCCTTAGTGCCATCCTTGTTGACGCCCACGGGTGCGGGTACGTCCAAGGGTGAAGGGAGGAAGTCGACTATGGCGTTGAGCAGGGGCTGCACGCCCTTGTTGCGGTAAGATGTGCCGCAGCATACGGGCACCATCTCGTTTGCAATTGTCTTTTTCCTTATGCAGGCGATCATATCCTCGGGGGAAAGGTCGCCTTCATCAAGGTACTTTTCCATCATCTCATCGTCCGCGTCGGCTATGGCGTCCAAAAGCTCCGCCCTGTACCGCTCTGCGTCGGCGCGCATATGCTCGGGGATCTCCTCCTCGCGTATATCCACGCCCTCGTTGTCGTAGTACACCTCGGCCTTCATGCGTACAAGGTCAACTATGCCCACGAAGTCTGCCTCGCTGCCTATCGGGAGCTGTATGGGCACGGCGTTAGCGCCGAGGCGCTTCTTCATCATGCTTATGACGTTGAAGAAGTCCGCGCCTACTATGTCCATCTTGTTCACATAGGCTATGCGGGGTACGTTGTACTTGGTGGCCTGATGCCATACTGTCTCGCTCTGGGGCTCTACGCCGCCCTTGGCGCAGAATACCGCCACAGCGCCGTCCAGCACTCTGAGTGACCTCTCTACCTCGACGGTAAAGTCAACGTGACCGGGCGTGTCGATGATGTTTATGCGATACTCCCGCCAATATGTGGTGGTAGCAGCGGAGGCTATAGTTATGCCCCGCTCCTGCTCCTGCACCATAAAGTCCATAGTGGCGGCGCCTTCATGCACTTCACCTACCTTGTGTATTTTTCCCGTGTAGAAAAGTATGCGCTCGGTGGTGGTGGTCTTTCCGGCGTCAATATGAGCCATTATGCCGATATTTCTCGTTTTTTCCAGCGGTGTGGTTCTGGGCATTTCCTCTGCCTCCTTTCCCTTGATGCTATTGATCCGTTCAACAGATACGGCGTGCGATTGCACGCCGCGTCGAAGATTATGCTGTTGTTGGCTTTACCACCTGTAATGAGCGAAGGCACGGTTGGCCTCGGCCATCCTGTGGGTATCTTCCTTCTTCTTGAAGGCGCCGCCTGCGTTGTTGCAGGCATCCAGTATTTCACCGGCAAGGCGCTCCTGCATGGTGCGCTCGCTGCGGGCGCGGGCATAGCTTACCAGCCAACGAAGGCCAAGGGTCTGACGGCGCTCGGGACGGATCTCGATAGGTACCTGATAGGTAGCGCCGCCCACGCGGCGGGCCTTGACTTCCAGAACGGGCATGATGTTGTTCATGGCCTCCTCGAAGACCTCCAGAGGCTCGCGGCCGGTCTTTTCCTTTATTATATCGAAGGCGCCGTAGCAGGCCTTCTGAGCGGTACCGCGCTTGCCGTCAAGCATCACCTGATTGACCAGCTTGGTAACCAGCTTGCCGCCGTAAATAGGGTCGTCCAGAACTTCACGCTTGGGTACAAATCCACGTCTTGGCATATTCTGTTACCTCCTTACTTCTTGGGGCGCTTTGCGCCATAGCGGGAACGGGCCTGCATGCGCTTTGCAACGCCTGCGGTATCCAGAGCGCCGCGAATGATGTGGTAACGGACGCCAGGGAGATCCTTTACACGGCCGCCGCGAATGAGGACCACGGAGTGCTCCTGCAGGTTGTGGCCGATGCCGGGGATATAGGCGGTACCTTCGAGACCGTCGGTAAGACGGATACGGGCGATCTTACGAAGAGCTGAGTTAGGCTTTTTGGGGGTCATAGTACGCACTGCGGTGCAGACGCCGCGGCGCTGGGGGCACTGCTTCAGTATAGGTGAATTGGACTTATACTTTACCTGTTCCCTGCCTTTGCGAACCAACTGGTTAATAGTAGGCATTAGGTTTTCTCCTTTTCAAAATATATTTGTTATTTATATTAAGAAAATCCTCTGCAACCCCTTGAAGAGGAATTTTTCCCGATAAACAGGCTGCCGCTTCAGTGTAAAACGCCCATAAGTGCAGACTCTACCCATAAAGCACAGCATTCGTATTCTACAACATAAGCGGCCCGCTGTCAAACGTTTTTAATGATTTTCTTCCGAAAAACACTATATATTTTGCTCTTCCTTCTCTTTTTTCTCCGATGCGGTGAACAGGCCCTGCCTGAGGGGCTCCCTGGAGAATACCAGCCTGCTCATATCCTTGTAGGGGCTTATCTCGAACCAGCCCTTTGCCTTGAATTCGTCAAGGCCTGGCACCTCGAATATGTCCATACAGGTAGTCTCGGAGAACTTTTTTATCATGCTCTTGCGGCTTGCCCTGCCTATGAGCCACGTTCCACCCACTACTATCACAAACAGCAGCAGCGGCATGTAGCTTCCTATGGCGGCTATGGCCTCGGCGGTGGGCGTGAAGTTCAGCACGGCCAGCATTATTATTGCCACGGTAAGGGTGACTGCCGCCTCGCGGTTAGAAGCGGCATTGTGCTTTTTGCGGCAGTTGGAGCAGCAGGAAAGCTGCACCGGCAGCATGGAGCCTATGCGTAGCTTTGTCTTCAAGCCGATGGCGTTCCTTCCCTCCCGCTTGGGTTCCGGATGGCCTATATCAGCCATGGCGTAGCAATCCGCCCTGTTTTTCTTTTCGCCCTTGCAGAGCACGCACTCCTCGCCCTCAAAGAAGCGGGCCATACCGCCCTCCGGCATAAGGCTCTCTATGGTGTCGATATCCGCCTTTATGCCCGCGGCGTTGTCATTTGTCACAGTGCAGGTTCTGCAGCTCTTCATATTGAGCTTTTTGCAGTATTCTCCGCCGTACAGCGGACAGTCTGTCCTTGTGTATTTTGCCATTTCTGATCCTCCATACAACAGCCCCCATGGACAGCTCTCGCCCATGGGGTCCATTTAAGGCTGTATTTATTGTTCGGTTACGGTGGGGATATTTTCCTTCTCACGCACCTCTACGTTGTGGTAGCGCTTGAGGCCTATGCCGGCAGGTATAAGCTTGCCGATTATGACGTTCTCCTTGAGGCCTACCAACGGATCTACCTTGCCCTTTATAGCGGCTTCGGTGAGCACCCTGGTGGTTTCCTGGAAGGATGCGGCGGATAGGAAGGAATCGGTAGCCAGGGCGGCCTTTGTGATACCCAGCAGTTTGCGCTTTGCAACTGCAGGCTGCTTGCCCTCGAGTATAACCCTCTCGTTCTCGTTCTCAAAGGCGAATATATCCACCAGCTCGCCGGGGAGCATAGTGGTGTCGCCCGCATCCTCTATCTGTACCTTGCGGAGCATCTGGCGGATAATGACTTCGATGTGCTTATCCGCGATCTCAACGCCCTGGAGACGGTATACGCTCTGTACTTCCTTGAGCATATATGCCTGAACGCCCTTTACGCCCTTTATCTTCAGTATATCGTTGGGGTTGATGGAACCGTCGGTCAGCTCATCGCCTGCGTCCACCATGTCGCCGTCCCTGACTCTCAGCTTTGAGCCGAAGGGGATAAGGTACTTGGCGCTCTCGCCGTCATCGTTGGTTATGGTAGCCTCCCGCTTCTTGCCCTCGGTAAGGGACACGCGGCCGCTTATCTCGGAGATGACCGCAAGGCCCTTAGGCTTGCGCGCTTCGAATATTTCAACGACACGGGGAAGACCCTGTGTTATATCGTCGGCCGATGCAACGCCGCCGGTATGGAAGGTACGCATGGTCAGCTGCGTACCGGGCTCGCCTATGGCCTGGGCGGCGATGATGCCTACGGCCTCGCCTATGTCTACCTTGCCGCCGGTTGCCAGGTTGGCGCCGTAGCAGTGCGCGCACACGCCGTGCTCGCTGCGGCAGGTGAATACGCTGCGGCAGCTTACGGTCTTTATGCCCGCGTTGATTATACGGTCGCGTATGCTGAAGGTTATCATCTCGTTGCAGGGGATTATGAGCTCACCGGTGGTGGGATCGTAAACGTCCTCTGCGGTGTAGCGGCCCAGCAGCCTGTCGCTGAGGGGCTCTACTACCTTGTTGCCTTCCATAATGGCGCTTATGGGCATGCCCTTTGGACGTTCGCCGCGGGAAGCGGCACAGTCCTCTTCGCGGATTATGACGTCCTGAGATACATCCACCAGTCTTCTGGTGAGATAGCCGGAGTCTGCAGTACGCAGTGCAGTATCCGCCAAGCCTTTTCTGGCGCCGTGGGAGCTTATGAAAAACTCCAGAACTGTCAGGCCTTCACGGAAGTTAGCCCTTATAGGCACCTCTATGATCTGGCCGGAAGGGTCTGCCATAAGTCCGCGCATACCTGCCAGCTGACGTATCTGGTTCTTACTGCCTCGGGCTCCGGAGTCCGCCATCATAGCGATGGGGTTGTAGGGATCCAGCGAGCTCATCAGCGCGTCGGTAACTTTATCTGTAGCATCTTCCCAGACCTTTATGACGTAGCTCCTGCGCTCGCTGTCGGAAAGCATACCGGCGTGGAACAGGTTGTCTATCTCCGCCACCTCGTCTTCAGCCTTTGCGATGATGTTCTTCTTCTCTTCAGGCACCTGTATATCCTGGAAACCTACGGTTATACCGCCGCGGGTGGAATACTTATAGCCCAGAGCCTTTACGGCATCCAGCATCTCCGCGGTGCGGGTGGGGCCGTACTTGCGGTAACAGCGGTCGATTATCTTTCCCAGATCCTTCTTTACTACCAGCTTATCGATCTCCAGCTTGAACATGTCGTCCAGCGTATCCCGCGGCACATAGCCCAGATCCTGAGGTATTGCGTCGTTGAATATCAGACGGCCTACGGAGGTATCTATGACGCGGCGGTACTTCTTGCCTTCCCATTCCCGCTCTATGCGCACCTTAACCTTGGACTGGAGGGTGACTTCGCCCATCTGATATGCCATGAAGGCCTCGTCCTGGCTGCAGAAGACCTTGCCCTCGCCCTTCATGCCGTCGCGCTGGAGTGTCAGGTAGTAGCAGCCAAGTACCATATCCTGAGTAGGACAGGTAACAGGCTTGCCGTCCTGAGGCTTCAGTATGTTGTTTGAGGCCAGCATGAGGAAGCGGGCCTCGGTCTGTGCCTCCACGGAAAGGGGCACGTGAACCGCCATCTGGTCGCCGTCGAAGTCGGCGTTGAACGCGGTACATGCAAGGGGGTGCAGCTTGATGGCGCGGCCCTCTACCAGCACCGGCTCGAATGCCTGTATGCCCAGGCGGTGCAGCGTAGGCGCGCGGTTGAGGAGTACGGGGTGCTCTTTTATTACGTCCTCCAGTACGTCCCAGACCTCGGGCTTTACACGCTCTACCATGCGCTTCGCGCTCTTTATGTTGTGTGCGTATGCGTCCTCCACAAGCTTCTTCATTACGAAGGGCTTGAACAGCTCCAGCGCCATCTCCTTTGGCAGGCCGCACTGATACATCTTGAGCTCAGGGCCTACGACTATAACGGAGCGGCCGGAATAGTCCACGCGCTTGCCCAGCAGGTTCTGACGGAAACGTCCCTGCTTACCGCGCAGCATGTCGGACAGAGACTTGAGAGGCCTGTTGCCGGGGCCGGTAACAGGGCGTCCACGCCTGCCGTTATCTATGAGTGCATCCACCGCCTCCTGAAGCATGCGCTTTTCGTTGCGCACTATGATATCAGGCGCACGCAGCTCCAACAGTCTCTTGAGGCGGTTGTTTCTGTTTATAACTCTGCGGTACAGGTCGTTCAGGTCAGACGTGGCGAACCTGCCGCCGTCAAGCTGTACCATAGGGCGAAGCTCGGGGGGCAGCACCGGCACTGCGTCCATGATTATCCACTCGGGCTTGTTGCCGCTCTTTATAAAGGCTTCCACTACCTCCAGGCGCTTGATGGCATTGCTGCGCTTCTGGCCGGAGGAGTTGTCTATCTCCCTGCGGAGCTCTTCTTCCAGCTTTTCAAGGTCCAGCGCCTGCAAAAGCTCCTTTATGGCCTCTGCGCCCATACCTGCGCGGAAGGATTTCGGCCCGTACTCGGCCTGGGCGTCCCGGTATTCCTTATCGGAGAGCACCTGCTTGTACATGAGGGGGGTGGTGCCCGGATCCAGCACTACAAAGGCCGCGAAGTACAGCACCTTTTCGAGGGAGCGGGGGGACATATCCAGCAGCATCTTCATGCGGCAGGGAATGCCCTTAAAATACCATATATGGGATACGGGGGCGGCCAGCTCTATGTGGCCCATGCGCTCGCGGCGCACCTTTGCCCTCGTTACCTCTACGCCGCACTTGTCGCAGACAACGCCCTTGTAGCGCACCCGCTTATAGCGTCCGCAGTGGCACTCCCAGTCCTTTGTGGGCCCGAATATGCGCTCGCAAAACAAGCCGTCGCGCTCGGGCTTCAGGGTACGGTAGTTTATGGTTTCGGGTTTCTTTACCTCGCCGTGGGACCATTCGCGGATCTTTTCGGGTGAGGCAAGGCCAATCTGTATAGCGTCGAAATTGGTAAGCTCAAACAATTTCTTAATCTCCCTTCGGCCTTATTTAGTTCAAGTCGTCTGTATCATCGCCGTCTGCGGAAATATCGAAGTCATCTCCGTCGTCGGCTGCATCGTCAAAATCGAATTCGTCAAACTCGGCAAAGTCGCTGTCGTTTGCATACTGGTCCGGTGTATCCTCAAGGCCCGCCATGTTGACGTCCATAGGCGCCACATCCTCGTCGTCTATCATCTCGCCGATCTTTATCTCTTCCTTTGTCTCGTTGAGCACCTTTATATCGAGGCCCAGCGACTGAAGCTCCTTTATGAGCACCTTGAAGGATTCGGGTACGCCCGGCTCAGGCACATTCTCGCCCTTGACGATGGCCTCATAGGTCTTTACGCGGCCCACAACGTCATCGGACTTGACGGTGAGGATCTCCTGAAGGGTATTGGCAGCGCCATAGGCTTCCAGTGCCCAGACCTCCATTTCGCCGAAGCGCTGGCCGCCAAACTGGGCCTTGCCGCCCAGAGGCTGCTGAGTGACCAGGCTGTAGGGGCCGGTGGAACGGGCATGTATCTTGTCGTCTACCAGGTGATGCAGCTTCAGGTAGTACATGTAGCCTACGGATATCCTGTTCTCGAAGGGCTCGCCGGTGCGGCCGTCATAAAGCACCGTCTTGCCGTCCCAGTCCTTGCCTGCCTTTACCAGCATGGACTTTATGTCCTCCTCGGTAGCGCCATCGAATACGGGGGTAGCGATGTTCCAGCCAAGGGTCTTGGCGGCCATGCCCAGATGCAGCTCAAGCACCTGACCTATATTCATTCGGGAAGGAACGCCCAGAGGGTTCAGCACTATCTGCAAGGGAGTGCCGTCGGGCAGGAAGGGCATATCCTCCTCGGGAAGTATCCTGGATACAACACCCTTGTTGCCGTGGCGGCCCGCCATCTTATCGCCTACGGATATCTTGCGCTTCTGCGCTATGTATACGCGAACCAGCTCGTTTACTCCCGGAGGCAACTCGTCCTTGTTCGCTCTCGTGAAGACCTTTACGTCTACTATGACTCCGCCTTCGCCATGAGGCACGCGTAGGGAGGTATCCCTGACCTCTCTTGCCTTCTCGCCGAATATGGCGCGGAGCAGCCGCTCCTCGGCGGTGAGCTCGGTCTCGCCCTTGGGCGTTACCTTGCCGACCAGTATGTCGCCGCTCTGCACCTCTGCGCCGATGCGGATAATGCCGCGGTCGTCCAGATTGGCCAGCGCGTCCTCGCCCACGTTGGGGATATCGCGGGTTATCTCCTCCTCGCCCAGCTTGGTATCGCGGGCTTCGGTCTCGTGCTCCTCGATATGTATGGAGGTATAGACGTCTTCCTTGACGAGCTTTTCGCTTATCAGTACGGCGTCCTCGTAGTTATAGCCCTCCCAGGTCATAAAGCCTATGAGGATATTGCGTCCCAGCGCTATCTCTCCCTGATCGGTGGAGGCGCCGTCCGCTATCACCTGCCCGGGTATTACCCGTTCGCCCTTTACCACTATGGGACGCTGGTTGATGCAGGTGCCCTGGTTGGAGCGTTTAAACTTGATTATGTTGTAGGTCCTGTCGTTGCCGTCATCGCCGGCTATCACTATATGGCTTGCGTCAACGCGCTTTACGACGCCGTGCTGGCGGGAAAGCACCACGACGCCTGAGTCGTGTGCGGCCTTGTACTCCATGCCCGTGCCCACCACGGGAGCCTCGGGCTTGAGGAGGGGCACTGCCTGACGCTGCATATTGGAGCCCATCAGCGCGCGGTTAGCGTCGTCGTTCTCCAGGAATGGTATCATTGCGGTAGCGACGGACACCAGCTGCTTGGGGGATACGTCCATGTAGTCGGTCTCGGTGGCCTTTACTTCGATTATCTCGTCCAGCCTTCTTGCAACGACCCTGTCCTTGGCAAACCACACCCTGCCGTTCTCGTCGGTAACGGTAGGCTCGTTTGCCTGAGCCACTATGTAGTCGTCCTCCTCGTCGGCGGTGAGGTAAACTATCTCGCTGCTTATGCTCTTGTTCTTCCCGTCCACCCTGCGGTAGGGCGCCTCAATAAAGCCGTAGCGGTTTATGCGGGCATAGGTGGAAAGGGAGTTTATAAGGCCTATGTTAGGGCCTTCAGGGGTCTCTATGGGGCACATGCGGCCGTAATGGGAATAGTGAACGTCTCGAACCTCGAAGGTGGCGCGCTCACGGTTCAGGCCTCCGGGGCCCAGAGCGGACAGCCTGCGCTTATGGGTAAGCTCCGCAAGGGGGTTTGTCTGGTCCATAAACTGGGACAGCTGAGATGAACCGAAGAACTCCTTTATGGCGGCCGTCACGGGGCGGATATTTATGAGGTTGGAGGGCATGGCGGTCTCGGTGTCCTGTATGGACATGCGCTCCCTCACCACGCGCTCGAGGCGGGTCATGCCGACGCGGATCTGGTTCTGTAGCAGCTCGCCCACGCTTCTTATGCGGCGGTTGCCCAGATGGTCGATATCGTCGGTGCGGCCTATGCCGTGGCTCATGCCGAGAAGATAGCTTATGGAGGCGGTTATATCATCGGTGATGATATGGCGGGGTATAAGGTCGTATACCCGGGCCTTCAGGAACTTCTTGAGTTCCTCCTCTTCCATGTCCCCCGCTTCCTCCAGAAGCTTCATGAAGGTGGGATAATGTACCTTCTCGTTCAGGCCGGCCTCTTCGGGATCGAACTTCAGGTAGCACTTGGCGTCGACGAACAGGTTGCCGAGTATCTTTACCCTGGCGCCGTCGGGCGCTATGACGTATACGCCGTGTACGCCGGCGTTTTCGATGGCTTCGGCGGCCTCCCGGCTTATTACTTCTCCCTCAGTGGCAAGTATCTCGCCGGTGCCGGGAGCTATGACGTTTTCCGCCGCAGTAAGGCCGTGGAGGCGTGAGGCGATGGAGAGTTTCTTATTAAACTTATAGCGGCCCACTCTGGCAAGGTCGTAGCGCTTGTCAAAGAACAGGGCGTTCAGCAGGCTGCGCGCGGATTCCTCTGTAGGAGGCTCGCCGGGGCGCTGGCGCTTGTATATCTCTATCAGGCCTTCCTCGGTGTTTTTGGTTGTATCCTTCTCGAGGGTTATCTTCAGGCGCTCGTCTTCGCCCAAAAGCTCCAGTATCTCGCCGTCTGAGCTGTAGCCCAGGGCACGCAGCAGCGCAGTTATAAAGACCTTCCTCTGGCGGTCGATCTTTACGTACATTATCTCGTTGCTGTCGGTCTCGTACTCCAGCCAGGCGCCGCGGTTAGGTATCACCTGAGAGGCAAAGAGGTGCTTGCCGACTTTATCTATAGATTCGGAATAGTATACGCCGGGTGAGCGGACCAGCTGAGAGACTATTACCCGCTCTGCACCGTTTATGATGAACGTGCCCTGCTCGGTCATAAGAGGGAAGTCGCCCATGAACACGGGCTGTTCCTTGACCTCGCCGGTCTCTTTATTTATAAGGCGAACTGTAACGCGAAGCGGGGCGCAGTAGTTTACGTCCCTTTCCTTGCACTCCTCCACCGAGTATTTCGGATGGTCGAAATCTATGGAGTAATCTACAAACTCAAGGACGAGCTTTTCGGAATAGTCTGTAATGGGCGAAATGTCGTCAAGAACTTCCTTGAGATCCTCCTCCACAAAGCGCTGATAGGAATTTTTCTGAACCTCTATCAGGTCGGGCATATCAAGAACTTCATTGATACGGGAAAAGCTCATGCGCTTTTTCTTGCCCATGTAAACCTCATGCACCATCGCGTTCACTCCTTATACTTTGTTATTACCATATAACCATGGATTATATTATCGGCGCGTCACTCCATATGAGCATTTCCATTTTGTGGGCATAGGATACCCAGCATGATTTTTGTGGGAAAAATCAACTGTAAAAAGGCCAATCCCCGCAATTTACCATGCTAACGCAGTATATTATTGTAACACCGCGTGTCAAGGTTGTCAACGAGAACAATGGCCTTTCTTAATATTTTTTATATTTGGTTTATGCTTGGTTTAGCTCCGGGCAATCTGCCCTGATTTTTTCTATGCCTGCTTTACCTTGGCGAATATCATTCTGCCCGCCGAGGTCTGCAATACGCTTGTAACGGTGACGCTCACCGTTTCGCCCACGAGGCGCCTGCCATTCTCTATGACTATCATAGTGCCGTCATCCATATAGCCTATACCCTGGCCCGCCTCCTTGCCCTCCTTGACCACGAACACGCTCATTTCCTCGCCGGGCAGTGCGATGGGCTTGAGGGCGTTTGCCAGCTCGTTTATATTGAGCACGGGTACCTTGCGGACAGCGGCCACCTTGTTCAGGTTGTAATCGTTGGTTACAACCACGCCGCCAAGCTCCGATGCCATGAGTATCAGCTTGGCGTCCACCTCGTCCACCTCCTTATAGTCAGTGCTGACTACGGTGATGGGGACGGACTTTTTATCCTGCATGCCCTTGAGTATGTCCAGCCCCCGCCTGCCCCTGTTGCGCTTGAGGCCATCGGAGCTGTCGGCGATATGCTGAAGCTCCCGCAGCACAAAGCTCGGCACTATTATTTCGCCCTCAATTATGCCGGTATCACATATTTCCGCGATGCGTCCGTCGATTATGACGGAGGTATCCAGAAGCTTGGGCCGTGCCGAGCCGTGAGCCTTGCCGTGGCCGCCTGTAACAGGCATACTGAACTGCCCCTTACGCCTGCTCATGGCGCTCCACCCAAGGTATCCGAAGGCGATGTACAGTATTACGTCTATGACCAGAACTACCCACGCAGGCTTGAAGCGCGCCACCAGAGTACTCGCCAAAAATGCAACAACGAGCCCGGCGATCAGACCGCAAACGCAGTAGAGCAGCTGCCCCGCTGGCATTGCTGACATACCGGCCTCGGCATAGCTTATGGCGGCGGTAAGCGGTTCGGCAAATAAAAGATTAAAAATGATTGCAATAATAGTACCCGAACCCACAAACACAAGCGCCAGTCCCCATGGAAGCATGCGCTGATACAGCGTAAGCCCTTCCGGGAAGGTGATAACCCTGTTCGCAAGCGCTACAAGCCCCACACCCACCGCGGCTCCCGCCAGGGTGAGCAATAGTCTTGCGACTTTTTTAGCCAATTCTTAACTCCTTTCGTTTAACGGCCCTTGGCCTTATTTTGATATTACCCGATAATATCTCGGATTTCGTCTATATCCCTGCCACTGGCAGCCGAAAGCTCGGCAGAGAGCACCTGCCGGGCGGTTATGAGCATCTTTCTGTCCCCTGCGGAGAGGCCCTTGAGGGAATCCCGCCTTTTGAGGCACTTTATAACGTCGGCGACGTCGTATATGTCGCCGCCCTTGAGCTTTGCCAGGTTGTCCCTGTAGCGCTGGTTCCAGTTTTCGCTTTCGGCACACACTGCCGCCGCGTCAAGGTATTCAAAGATCTTCTCGCACTCCGAAGAGTCTATCACAGGTCTCAGGCCAACGCTGTCGGCCGAGGCTACCGGCACCATTGCCGTAAGCTTCGATGTAATGAAGCGCAGGATATAATACTTGGCCCTTTCGCCAAGCATATCCTTTTCCTCAATTCTTTCCACGATACCCACCCCATGCATGGGATAAAACACGCTGTCGCCTACATCGAACACCTTTTCCTCCTGTTCTCCGTTCATGTGTGCTTCGGAAGGCCTGTCCGAAAAATGGGTGTATCCTTCCACATCATATATTAACTATACACTTCCTTACGGCCCCTTGTCAAACAAAATGCCCTGTTTTCCTGTTTTTTCCGGTTATTGGCCGCCATCGCCCCGGCCTGATATCATGGCGCCCCGTACCATTACCGAGGGGCTGCCGACGCAGCTGCCTCCGGGCATTGAGAAGCGCAGGTCGCCGCCCACCCTTACTATGGATCTGAGCAGCTCTGTAAAATCTCCGCTCAGCGTTATCTCGTTTACGGCACGGACGTCCCTGCCGTCCTTTATGAGCCGCCCTTTGCACAGCACCGAGAACTTGCCGCTCACCGGGTTCACCCCGGCGTGGAGGCCGGAAAAGTCGGTGATGAGCAGGCCGTCCCCCAGCTCGCTTATGAGCTGCCCCAGCGTACCTTCCTTTGGCGCTATGTAAAAATTGGTTATCCTCACGCCTACCGGCGAGCCGGCGCTGCTCCTGCCGCCGTTTGAGGTAGACTTTACCCCCGCCTTCTTCGCGGTCTTGAGGTTGTGCAGCAGCGTCTCCAGCTTTCCGTCCTTTATCACCGCCTTGGCTACGGAAGGAGTACCCTCGTCGTCAAAGGGACTTGGATTGATGGGGTAAAGAGGGTCGTCCATCAGCGTGACGCACTCCGCCGCTATATCCTCGCCCTCCCTGCCCGCAAGGGGCGAAAGGCCCTTCTGGGCGGCGTCGGCAGAAAACATGCCTGCAAAAGCACCCAATATGCTTGCCATAGCGTCGTTGCGGAGTATTATATCGTACTTGCCGGGCGCTACGGGCGCGGGATCCATGGCGGCTATGGCCTCATCGACGGCCTCCCGGGCGCAGCCCGCTATGTCCAGCGCCTCACCGTCTGCCCGGAATGCAAAGCCGTCCCTCATCTGGCCCTTATCCTCCAGCACCGGCTCCACATAGCAGCAGGATACCCTGTCGCTCCTTTCGGCCCTGAGGCCCAGGGTGTTGTATATGCAGAATCTGCCGCCTGCGGTGACTACCTTGCAGTAGGCCACCCGCTTTACCCGGCCGTCGCACCGCTTTGTCTCCCGTTCCAGCGCCTTGCAGAGCTCTATCTTTTCCGATTCATCCATGTCCTTCAGTGCGTCGGTCTTTTTTTGTATTTCCGGATACTCCGCAGGCTCCGCCATGGGGTGTATATCCTCGCTCTTTACCGTCTCCGCATTATCTATGGCCTCCTCCACAAAGCCCTCCGGGTCATCCATAGCTTCGGTATAGGCGTAGCCGTTCCTTCCGTCCTTCTGCACCCTTATGCCTAAACCGAAGGAGGAGCTTACGGTATAGTCGTCCACCTCGTCCTCCAGTACACCTACCGAGAACTCGTCGGACTCGTTTACGCATACCTCCGCACCGTCGCAGCCCCTGTCCATGGCAATGGTCATGAGCCTGTGGGCGTATTCCTTTATCCTTCCGTCCGCTTTTATCTCGGCCTTATACTCCCTGTCAAGCCCGTTATGCATCACAGTCTGCCTCCCTTTCCGCCAACGGTTATGCCGCTCACCCTTATCCTGGGCTGTCCCACGTTTGTAGGCACGCTGCCGGAGCGTGAGCCGCACATGCCGTGGCCAAACCACATATTCATGCCTACCCGGTCTATCTTCATCAGCACCTCCGCCCCCCGGCCTATGAGGGCTGCGCCCCGTACCGGGCAGTGTATCTTGCCGTCCTTTACCCAGTAGCCTTCCAGCACCGAGAAGTTAAATTCGCCTGTCAGCGGGTTCACCGAGCCTCCGCCCATCTTAGCCGCAAAAAGTCCCTCTCCCATGGTCCTTATCATCTCCTCCTCGTCGTCGTAGCCGGGGGCGAAGAAGGTGTTAGTCATTCTGGAGGTGGGTGCGAACTCGTAGCTCTGCCGCCTGGCGGAGCCTGTCATGGGCTGGTTCATTATCCGGCTGCCCAGCCTGTCCACAAGATAGCTCTTAAGCATGCCGTTTTGTATGAGTACGTTGCACTGGGATGGATTGCCCTCGTCGTCGTAGCGTATGCTGCCCCATTCGCCGGGGAGTGTGCCGTCGTCTATGGCGGTAACTATATCGCTGGCTATCTTCTGGCCCAGCTTTCCGCAGAATTCGGAATTGCCGCGGGCGACGGAGGTAGCCTCCAATGAATGCACGCAGGCCTCGTGGAGTATGACTCCGCCGAAGCCGCCGTCTATTACCACCGGCATATATCCCGCCGGGCAATCCACTCCGTGAAGCATTGTAACGGCAGTTCGGGCGGCGGTGCGTCCATCCTTTTCCGGGTCTATCATCTCATAAGCCTCAAAGCCCATGCCGAAGGCCGGTATTTCCTGGCCGGTCTGAAATTCCATGCCGTCGCTTGCCACCGCGGTAAAGGCGAGGCGGGTACGCGGACGCCTGTCTTCCGCCCATACTCCCTCGGTGTTGCAGACCAGCACCTTTTTATCCGTATCCATATATGCGGCGCTGACCTTGGTTATCTCGCCGGACTCAGCCTTCGCCGCGTCTGTTCCAAGCTTTAACAGGTGTACCCGCTTTGCGTTGTCCACCGCCGAGAATGGTATCCTGCACCTGTAGTTGCCGTCGCGTATATCCGTGAAGGGCAGCACGCCGCCCCCTTCGCCCTTTATTATAGCCGAGGCCCTTTTCGCCGTCTCCACAAGGGCGGACTCGGATATATCCACCGTATAGGCGTAGGCGGAACGGGTACCGGAAAGTATGCGCACCCCCGCGCCGCGCGCGCGGCTGTAGGCGGCATTCTCCACCACGCCGTCCAGCATGGATATGCTGTGGCTCTCCCCGTCCTCCATGTAAAGCTCCGCGAAGTCTCCCCCTGTTGCGAGGGCCGCGTTGAGCACCCTTTCAGCCGATGTCCTGCTTATCATTTTTCCTTTATCCTTCCCTGATTGATATGGTTCTGGCGTATCTTCCCTTCGCTGCCCAGCTCGCCGGGTATGTAGTACTTATGGCCCTTCACGCTGGGAGGCATGTACTCCTGAGCCACCACGTGGCCGGGATAGTCGTGGGGATACTTATAGCCCCTGCCGTGGCCCAGCTTTGCGGCGCCGGGGTAGCTCGTATCCCTAAGGTGTATCGGCACCGGCTGGTCGGGTATGCTCTTTGCCTCGGCGAAGGCCGTATCCTTTGCGATGACTACCGAGTTGGATTTCGGGCTCTCGCAGATGAATATTATTGCCTGCGTTATGGACAGCCCTGCCTCAGGCATTCCTACAAACTCCAGCGCCTGAGCAGCCGCCACCGCCTGCACCATGGCCTGGGGGTTGGCGAGGCCAACGTCCTCCGAGGCGTGTGCGATGAGCCTGCGGCAGATTATCCGCGGGTCTATGCCCGCGTATATGAGCCGGGCAAACCACGCTATTGCAGCATCGCTGTCCCCGCCGCGAAGGCTCTTGCAGAAGGCGGACAGCATATCGTAAAACTGCTGATCGTCGCAGTTTATAAGCTTCTGCTGTATGCTCTCGGCGGCGATATCCTCCGTTACGTGTATCACCCCATTCCCGTCCGCCTCGGTGGTGAGTATGGCCAGCTCTATGGCGTTAAGAGCCGTCCGCACGTCGCCGTTGGCTATGCGGGCGATGTGGTCGTACGCCCCTTCGTCTATCTCCGTATCATAGTTGCCCATGCCCCGTTCCTTGTCGGCCACGGCGGCCTTGATGCACTTCTTTACGTCCTCTTCGGTAAGTGGATAAAACTGGAAGGCGCGGCACCGGGAAACAATAGCCCCCGTCATGGACACCATGGGGTTTTCCGTGGTAGAACCTATGAATTTTATTATTCCGCGCTCCAGGGCCGGCAGTATGCTGTCGCTCTGGGCCTTGCTCCAGCGGTGGCATTCATCCAGCAAAAGATACGTCTCCCTGCCGTAAAGCCTGAGGTTGTCCTCAGCATTGGCTATGACCCCGCGCACGTCCTTGACGCCGGAGGTCACCGCGTTGAGCTTTACAAAATCCGATCCCGTGGTGTTGGCCACTATTGAGGCGAGGGTGGTCTTTCCGCAGCCCGGAGGGCCGAAGAATATGCTGGACTGGAGGGAATCCGTCTCGATGGCCCTCCTGAGAAGCTTTCCCTTGCCCACTATATGCTGCTGGCCCACAAATTCGTCCAGCGTCCTTGGGCGCATCCTGTCCGCCAGCGGCGCGTGCTTATTCATGCCGGCCGAAAAAAGATCCATGCCGCTCACCATTCCTTTGCTGTAATTTACCCTATGATAAACCCTGTAATAAGATAAATTATACCATGGCAAGCGGCACAGTTAAACAGTATAAGTTACGCCTGATATTCGGTAAGCGCCTTTTCGCAGTCCGCAACGCTGCGGGCAAGCTGCCTTGCGTATTCCGATACCGGCCCCGTCTCCCTGCCGGCCATACCTATAAAGTCACGGTTGGCGCTGACAAGCCTGCGGTACATCAGAAGCAGCGCGTGGAATCTGCCCTGCTGGGCGTTGATCTCCTCCTCCTGACGGCGTATGCGCTCCCGGAGCTCGCTTTCGGTACGGCGGTACGTCTCCTCCTTCTTTTCGGCTTCCTCGGCTATGGAGGTGATGTAGTCAAGCCCCTCTATAAACGCCGCGCCGTCCATTCCCTTAAGCCTGTTTATACGCGCCGTCACGCTGCCCGCCGCCTTTCCGCGTCCTTCGCTCTGCTTTGGGGTACAGTACGGGTCAAAGTCCACCCCCTCGGCCTTCAGCTCCTCGGCTACCTGCCTAACCAATGCCGGCCGGTTCTTCAGCAGCGCCCGGTATTTGTTCTGGTAGCGCAGCATTGCCCTGTTGTCCCCGCCGCCCATGCTCATGGTGCAGTAGCGGACGGATATGCCGTTTGCCTGGGCGCTGAGCACCGTTCGGAGCAGGGAATGTATCTCCTCCTCGGTAAAAGGCACGAACGCACCCGCGTGAAGAGCTGTAGTGCTGAGATCCCTTTCCTTTATGCGGGCATAGTAATAGTTTCTTACGCTGTTTGGCTTTCGCCCCGTCTGTTCCGCCACCGCCTCAAACACGCTTTTAAGCGGAGTCCCTCTGCCCACGCTCTTTTCTATCTCCGCAAAGAGCAGTGTGTCCTCCTCCTTTTTCCAGCCTGTGCGGCCACGCTGTATATTGGCCATATAAAATTACCTCCGTCAATGTTTGTTGCTGCTATTATTTCCCATGTTTCCGCAGTACATACATAAAATAACAAAAACCAAAGCGTCACTATCAGCTTTGGTTTCTGTCAATTTATATGCGGTTTTAAGCCGGGATATTATCCCTGCGGCAGCTCCTTACATTTCGAGGCTTCCAGTGGTGCGGGGGAAGGGCAGCACGTCGCGTATGTTGGCCATGCCGGTTACGTACATTACCATGCGCTCGAAGCCCAATCCGTAGCCCGCGTGCTTAACGCCGCCGTATTTGCGCAGGTCGAGGTACCAGTCGTAATCCTCTACCCTCATGCCCATCTCCTTTATGCGGTTCTCCAGCACCTCGAGGCGCTCCTCACGCTGGCTGCCGCCTATTATCTCGCCTACGCCGGGGACCAGCAGGTCTGCCGCCGCCACGGTCTTTCCGTCGTCGTTCAGGCGCATATAGAAGGCCTTGATATCCTTGGGGTAATCGGTAACGAACACCGGCTTCTTATATATCTGTTCGGTCAGATATCTTTCGTGCTCGGTCTGAAGGTCTGCCCCCCACTCTACCGGATAGTCGAACTTGGCACCGCTCTTTTTGAGTATATCCACAGCCTCGGTGTAGGTTATGCGGGCAAAGTCATTGTTCACCACGTTGTTAAGGCGGTCTA
>OLPA01001332.1_pt1 | contig 20912 bp, 17 predicted proteins | sample 1672811 | NCBI WGS metagenome assembly OLPA01 (sample SAMEA3136726, study PRJEB25190) | human gut metagenome | biome: human gut; feature: human-associated habitat; material: faeces | place: Austria | collected 2013
GCCGTATGGCTGCGGGGGCTCAGCTTGTCAAAAAAGCCTATGACGGACTTTCTTGACTGCGCTTTCGTCTTATCCTTTGTATTTTGTAAACTGAGCCTCGCGGTTGGCTTCATTCAAAGTGAGAATGTCGCTGTCAATGAGGTACTCAAAAGCATAGGACTGGCCATCTTCTCGGGTTATAGTAATCCGGCCGTCGGAAAGGGAATAGCTGAAGGGCATTTCGTCTCCGCTCTGCCCATCCCGGACGAGAACATTCTTCCCGCTCAGATCCTCGTTGAAATAAAGCAGAATATAATTATCCTCCGGGGCTGTGCTCACACCCTCCGTTAACCCCAGCACAGACAGCTCCGCTTTCCAGCAGCCCGCAATTTCATTTTTTGCCCCGCAGGCGGCAAGGAGAGGCAGCACACACAAAAACAGGACAGAGGCGATTGTTTTTCTGAACATGGCGGAACTCCTTTTTTATCTTGTTTTATCAAACCCGCCGCAGCTCATCGGCGGGGCTTTGCCGCAAGCTCCAGCAGGACCACAGCTTCAATATGATTTGTAAAGGGGAACATGTCGACTGGCTGGATGCGGCGCACACGGAAGCCGCCCTTTATAAGCATATCCAGGTCCCGGCGAAGGGTTTCCGGGCTGCATGACACATAGACCACCCGCCTGGGGGCGGATTTTATCAGGGAGGAGATAAAGCGCTCGTCGCTCCCGGCACGGGGCGGGTCCATGAAGACCACGTCGGGCTTGATACCGTCTGCTGCCATCTGCTCCATATATTTGCCTGCGTCTCCGGCGGTGAACCAGCAGTTTTTGAGGCCGTTGAGCCGTGCGTTGGCAATAGCGTCCTTCACTGCGTCCCGGTTGCGCTCTACGCCGACGATCTGTTTTGCCCGGTCTGCGGCGGTGATGCCGATGGTGCCGATGCCGCAGTAGGCGTCCAACACGGTTTCTTTCCCCGTGAGGGCGGCAAATTCCACCGCCTTTGCATACAGGGCCTGGGTCTGCACGGGGTTAATCTGATAAAAGGATTTGGCGGAGATACGGAAGCGCTTGCCGCAGAGAATGTCCTCTATATACCCGCTGCCGTAAATGATCTTTTCCCGGCTTCCAAGTACTACGGGGGTAAAGCGGTCATTTATATTCAGGATAACCGTGCATATCTCAGGATGCAGCGCCAGCAGTTTTTTCAGAAAGGGCTTCTGGAGCTGGAATATGGGCGAGGCCGCCACAAGGACCACCATTACCTGGCCTGTCTGAAAGCCCCGCTTTACAAGCACATGGCGCAGCCAGCCGCTGCCGTTTCGCTCGTCAAAGACCTGTATCTTAAAATCGGGAAGCATGGCCCGGATATCCCGGATTATCCCGTCGGCAGTCTCGTCCTCTATCATGCACTCGTCCACCGGCACGACGGCATGGCTGCCTGGCTGATAGATGCCGGAGACGATGCGCCGCCTGCTGTCCAGCGCGAAGGCCGCGTGGACTTTATTCCGGTAGTGCAGGGGAGTATCCATGCCGATAATATCCTCAACATGGCCGAATTCCCCCAGCAGCGCCACGGCACGCCGCTGTTTCAGAAGAAGCTGCTCGGGATAGGGCAGGTTCTGGAGCTGACAGCCGCCGCATTTTTTGTGCAGGGCGCAGGGGGAGGATTTGTTTTCACGCATCGACAACACCTCTTTTTTTCATCTTACCATAGTTTTGCCCGTTTGCAAAGCGGCACAGATGTGCTAAAATAATGACTGCTGAATAAACTGCAAAGCGGTTTGTTCACCCGGCGTATGCCGCGAAATTCCATAAAACGGCGCTTTTAACCGTTTTTATGGAATTCAGTCATTGTTAGAATGCGTATTTCCCTCGGCGTGGCCCACCACGCCAAGGGAAGGCGCAAGGTTTTTCTCGACTTTTCGCAAAATCCTGCACTTGAACAAAGCCACTTGGCCTTGAAAGCCACAGCTTTCAAGGCTTGCGGCTTTGTTCAGTACGCATTAAAATAGACGAAAAGATTTTTGGAGCCTGAAATGGAAATCATTTATCTCGATAAAAGCCTTATCGTCTGCGTCAAGCCCGCCGGCGTCCTCTCCACGGACGAGCCAGGGGGCCTTCCGGCGCTTTTGCGCCGGCAGTTGGGGGATGAAAATGGGGATATCCGCACGGTGCACCGGCTGGACAGAGTGGTAAGCGGGCTCATGGTCCTGGCCCGGAGCGCCGAAGCCGCCTCGGCGCTTTCCAGGCAGATCCGCGAGGGGATGTTTGAAAAGGAATATCTGGCTGTGGCCCATGGGCAGGCGGAGGAAAAGGGGCGCATGGAGGACCTGATGTACAGGGACAAGGCCCGGAAAATGTCCTTTGTTACGGCCCAGCCCGGTAAAGGCGTGCAGGAGGCGAGGCTGGAGTATGAGCGGCTTGATGCGGCGGAAGGCTTCAGCCTTGTGCGTGTGCGTCTGCTCACTGGGCGCACGCACCAGATCCGCTGCCAGTTCGCTTCCCGCGGTCTGCCGCTGGCAGGGGAGAGGAAGTACAGCGGCCTTGAGGATGCCTGCCCCCTGGCCCTCTTTTCCCATTTTCTGTCCTTTCTGCACCCGGACACCGGGGAGCCGGCTCATTTCCGGGTTTTTCCGCCGAAGGAATATCCCTGGGATATTTTTAACTATTAATAAAATATAAACTTGTATTAAACAGCTTGCAAAGGGGGAGAATAGACCCTATAATAAGCTTAAAAGTTTTGTAGTTTTTACCAGTTGCTCATTGGAGGTATAAATGGAAATTTATAAATACATTCTTGTCGCTTCCGCCGGGTATTTGCTGGGCTCTCTGAGCATGTCCATCATTCTTTCCCGGGCTGTTTTGGGCGAGGATGTGCGCCGAAAGGGCAGCGGAAACGCCGGGGCTACCAATATGGCCCGGGTATACGGGCTCAAGGCCGGGGCGCTGACTCTGGGGGGAGATGTACTCAAAGCCTCCCTCTCCATGCTCATCGGCTGGCTGCTGCTGGGCGATGTGGGTCTTGCGCTGGGTGGTATTGCAAGCCTTGTGGGGCATTGTTTCCCTGTTTATTATAATTTCCGGGGCGGCAAGGGTGTCTCCGTGGGCGCGGCCGTGGCTCTGGCTATTGACTGGCGGGTGTTCCTGTCCATTGTGCTGGTATTCGCGTTGGCGGCTTTTCTGTCGAAGAAGGTTTCCCTTGGCTCTGTCTGCGCCGCCGTAGCCATTTCTATTACTTCCCTGATTTTCCAGGTCAGCACACCCAAGCTGATTCTTGCGGTTTTCGGCATGCTTCTCGTGGTGTTCCAGCACAGGGAGAACATAAAGCGCCTTATCAACGGCACGGAGCCGGACTTCAAGCCCGCAAAGCCCCCGGTCAAGGACAATATAGAGACTTGATCCGACAGCTGGTTTCCGGCAGTTTAAAATCCCCATGACGCAGGGTTCCGCGCCATGGGGATTTTCCATTAATCTATCAGAGAGAGATCAGACGGCTGCCTTCGCCGCGTCCGTCCTGGCCGGGGCAAGGGAGACAATGGCGTGGGCCGCGGCTGCCGCCGCCAGTATTCCGCCTAGCGCGAGAGTCAGCGCCGCCAGGGTGGAGCCTGCGACAATGGACAGCTCCGCTCCTGCCATGAGCGCCGCCGCTACTGCGGCCCCGGCTGCAAGCGCCGCCGGAACGGACACGATCCCGGCGATTTTCCGCCTGCCCAGAAGCCCGAGAACGCCTGCGGCATTTTTATATGCGAATAAAACGGCTGTTATATAAAGATAAATAATATTATCCGTTAATACAGTTTGATATGCCGGGGTGTTTTGAAAGGTAAGCGCTCCGGGGCCCGGAGCATGAGCCCCGGAGGCTTCGTTTGGTATGGATTATGCCGTGCTCAAGCTGCAGTTTTGGATGGCGCGAGAGCCGCTATGGCCTGAGCAATCGAGGCCGCCGTGAGTACCCCTCCGGCAGCCAGGGCAAGCGGGCCCATTGTGGAGCCCGCAGCGGCGGAGAGCTCGGTCCCTGCCATGAGGGCCGCCGCCACAGCCGCGCCCGCTGCCAGAGCGGCGATAACAGCCAGCACGCCGGAGCCCTTTGCCTTGCCGGCAAGCCCCATTATGCCCGCTGCCAGAGCCAGCACAGAACCCAGCAGGGCCAGCGCCGCGGCGATGGCTCTGTTCGTCAGCTCTCTGGTGACGGCGGCGCCGTTCTCGCCGGAAAATTCCCGGCCCACGGCCACAGCCTCAAGACCCTTTTCCATGTCAAGGTCTGTGTCATTTTTCATGTAGCTGAAGTCCTCGCCCAGGCGCTCGGCAATGCTGGCAAGCCCTGCATAGGTCTCCGTGCCCTTTAGGGTTTCAAGGCCTGCAATGACCTGCTCGCGGCCGGACTCAAATTCATCAAGTTTTGCCTTGCCCTCAGACAACTGCTTTTCTGCGGCTTCAAGCGTTTTCTTGCCCTCAGCCAGAGTTTTTCCGGCCTCCTCAAGTGTTTTCTTACCCTCAGCCAGCTGTACGGCGCCATCGTCAAGCTTTGCCTTGCCGGCATTATACTCGGCATAGCCCGCATCCAGCGCCTTCTTGGCGGCGTCCAGTTCCGCCTTTCCGGCGTCATACTGGGCCTGAAGCCCGTCATTTCCCCCGACAAGGCCGTTGGCAAGGCCCGTGAGCTGCGTCATGGTGCCGTTGAATGTGGGATAGTCCATGCCGGGGAGTTCGGCAACCGCCGCACTGAGCGCAGCGGCGTCCATGCCGCTGGCGGCGGTCACCTTGGCGGCAAGCTCCTCATTGCTCAGAATGCCGTTTACGGCGGCGGCCGTCCCGGCGGCAAGCTCCTGCTGGCCCTGGGCGAGGGCAGCGGGAACGCCTACAAGCTGGCTGACACCCTGGAGGCTCACTTCCATTTCAGCCTTGCTGGGTTTCCCGGCCAGAGCGGCGCTGAGTGTTTCTATCCCGGTGTTTACCTGAGCAAGCTGAGCGGTGAGCTGAGAGGCATCTCCGCCCGCCGCCTCCGTGGCTTTGATCGCGGCCTCAAGCTGTGTCTTTTGCGCCTGCAGCTGCTCAAGCTGATTGTGGTAGCCGATGCCGGCCTCAAGACTTGCCTTTGTGGTATCTATGGCGGCGTTATAGGCGGCGATGACGGCTGGGTCTGCAGATGGAGAGGGTAAGGAAGTGCCGGATTTTGCGGCAAGGGCCTGAAAACCGAGAAGTCCTTCGTATCCGGCTTTCCAGTTGGCATAGCCGCTGTTGATGCTGCTGAGACCGTTCAGCAGGGTGCCGGCCTGGGTAAGCGCCGCGGCGCCCGCGTCATATTTTGCCTGACCCTCGGCAAGCTGTGTTTTGGCTGCCTGAAGCTTGGCAAGGCCCGCGTCGTACTCGGCCTGCTTTTCTTTAAGAGTCTGGACTCCGGCGTCATATTCCTTCTGCCCGTCCTCTATCTGCTTCTTTCCGGCCTCATAGTCCTTGAGCCCCGTCTCATAGGCCTCGCGTCCCTCGAGATAGGCTGCTTCATTTTCCTTGAGTGTGTTCAGACCCTCCTCAAGCTTTGCCAGGTTGGCGTCGGACTCCTCGCCCTTTGCCTCCCAGTAGGCTTTGCAGTCCATAACGTCCCCAAGGGTGATGCCCCCACCCACGAGGCCGAACAGGGCTGCGAGAATCAGAATCACGCTCAGCGCTTTAACCGATTTCTTCATGTTTCTCCTCCCAATATAAAATGTTGATTTCGCTAAAGCGACTGTAATGAGCATATACTAAAATTATGCAATATGCAAGAAAAATAAGGCTATAAACGACCATTTTGTACATATATTACACAATGTATAGAGAAAAAGAACAAAATGACAAAAAATCAACATGCTTGAAAAAGCGCGGTTTAAATGTTATATTCTTCCCATACCGAATATTATTATTGAAAGGAGCGGCAGTATGAACGAAATGCTTCGCCGGGACATAGATAAATTTGCAGAGGAAAACAGAGAGGCGCTCTTCAGAGACATTGCACGCCTTGTTGCGGTTGACAGCGTGGAGGGGGAACCCCTGCCCGACGCGCCCTTCGGAAAAGGCCCGGCAAAGGCTTTGGCGCTTGCCCTAGAGATTTCCAGGGAGCTGGGGCTTGAGGCCGTTAACTGCGAAAATATGATAGGCTACGCGGCTGTGGGCGGCCGGGGAGAGAGATACCTCGCTACCGTCACCCATCTGGATGTGGTCCCCACCGGAGACGGCTGGGAAGCGGACCCCTTTGAAATGCGGGAGAGGGAGGGCTATATCATCGGCCGGGGCGTTATGGATGACAAGGGCCCCTCTGTGCTGTGCCTCTATGCGCTGAAATACCTGAAGGACAGGGGCGTAGCGCTCAGATATCCCGTCCGGGCTTTGCTTGGCGTGAACGAGGAGACCGGCATGAAAGATGTGGAATATTACCTTGCAAACTACCCTGCGCCGCTTTTCTGCTTCAGTCCCGACGCGAATTTTCCTCTCTGCAACGGAGAGAAAGGCATATATCAGGGCCGAATCATCTCCAGGCTGCCCTTGGGCAATATTGTGGATATAAAAGGCGGCGTGGCGGGCAACGTGATACCCGACAAGGCTTCAGCCATAGTGAAAGGCGCCGCGCTGAAAAGCACGGATAAAGTGCGGGCGGAGGAGACGGAGAAGGGGCTCTGGAAGCTTACGGCCAGGGGAATCGGCGGCCACGCCTCTCTGCCGGAGGGGACGGAGAACGCAATCGGCGTTCTGGCCCGCTACATTCTCGAAAATAAGATTGGGGATGAAAACGACGAAAAATTCCTCCGCCTTATTATGCTGCTCCATAAAAAATACGATGGAAGCGCGCTGGGCGTTGCCGCAGATGACGGACTCTTTAAGCCCCTCACCATCGCGGGAGGCGTTATCGGGGTGGAAAACGGCCGCATGTACCAGACGGTTGACAGCCGCTATCCAAGCAACATGAGCGGAGAGAAGATCGCCGCTGCAATTCGGGAGAAAGCCGGGGACACGGCGGAGGTCACTGTGGAAAGGGATGCGCCGCCTTTCTATATGAGCCTTGAAAATCCTGCGGTACAGGTCTGCATCAGGGCCTATAATGACATAACCGGAGAGAACGCCGAGCCGTATACCATCGGCGGCGGTACCTATGCCAGAGATTTCCCCAACGCCGTATCCTTCGGCCCCGAGCACCCGGAGCGGCCCCAGCCGGATTTTGCCGGGCCCATTCACGGCGTGGATGAGGCGGCAAGTATGGAATATTTTATGGAGGCGCTGAAGGTCTATATTCTGGCTCTGCTGGAACTGGAGAAGCTGGAATTCTGAAAAAACGGGCTTTTTCGGGGGTATTTAACATTTTTTTAACCACTGCTCCTGCCAATGCAGTATAATAAACCGGATAATTAAAAAAACTATTAATACAAAGGAGCGATTTTGATGAGCAAACGCGCTCTTATCGTCGAGGATGACGCAAATATCGCCGAGCTTTTGCGCCTTTATTTAGGTAAGGATGGCTTTGACGTCATGATAGCGGCGGACGGGGGCAAGGCCGAGTCGGTTTTTGACCTGTTCGCGCCGGATGTGGTGCTGCTGGATATTATGCTGCCTGTGAAGGACGGCTGGCAGGTATGCCGGGATATCCGAAAAAAATCATCCACCCCGATTATTATGCTTACCGCCAAAGGCGAAACCAGCGACAAAATAAACGGCCTTGAAATGGGGGCGGACGACTACGTTACCAAACCCTTCGAGGTAAAGGAGCTGCTGGCCCGGGTGCACGCGGTTATGCGCCGCACGGATGCGGATGCGCCGGTGGAAAAGAAGCTCGTATTTGACAGGCTCGTCATTAATCTGGACTCCTATGAGCTGATAGTGGACGGGAAAAAGGTGGATACGCCGCCCAAGGAGATGGAGCTTTTGTATCATCTGGCATCCTCTCCCAACCGGGTCTTTACACGGAATCAGCTTCTTGACGAGGTGTGGGGCTTCGACTACTTCGGAGATTCCCGCACGGTCGACGTGCATGTAAAACGCCTGAGGGAAAAGCTGGAGGGCGTGTCTGAAAAGTGGAGCCTGAAGACCGTCTGGGGAGTTGGCTACAAGTTCGAGCTGCTTGACTGATAAAATATGAAAAGCATCTATCTGAGAAACTTCGCCGCCACGGCGACGATGGTTTTCTTTTGCTTTCTGATATTTGCCTCCGTCTTTGTGGGGATTGGCCGGAACTATATCATAAGCGAGTACCGCCAGGATATGGTCAACAGCGCGAATGAAGTCTCCCGCACCGCCTCCGCGATTGCCCAGAGCGATTCTCTCTCAAGCTGGGTCTTGAGCATGTCGATAAGCTCCATAGCCAGTTCCACAGGAAATCAGGTTTTTATTACCGATGAGAACGGCACGATTATCTCTTGCTCTGACCGGGCCCCGGTCTGTGAGCACATGGGTGTTACTCTGGCTCCCGAGATAATCAATCAGCTCAGGCTGAACGGCAGTCTTGACAAGATCGGCACGCTTGGCGGCCTCTACAAGAGCAGCCGCTATATTGTTGCAAAACCGGTGTCCTCCGCTGGAGACGGGGAGACCATCGGCTATGTTTTTGTCACAAATCCTACGGACAACATGCTGGGCGCCTGGTCCACCTTCCTCACCGTCGCCTCAGTGGTTACCCTGGGGGTGTTCTGCGCGGCGATGCTGGTTTCTTTGGTATATTCAAAGCGTATGGCGCGGCCTCTGGATGAAATGGCCGCTGCATCGCGGAAGTTTGCCAGGGGGGATTTCTCCGTCCGCGTCCGGCAGGAGGATAACCCGGATGACGAGATGGGAGTCCTGATCGAGTCCTTTAACAAAATGGCGGATTCACTCGAGCAGGCAGAAAAGCGCAGGAGCGAGTTTATTGCCAATGTTTCCCATGAGCTCAGGACGCCGATGACTACCATCGCCGGCTTTGCCGACGGGATTCTGGACGGGACCATTCCGGCCGAAGATCAGCAGAAATATCTCCGTTCCATCCGAGACGAGACCCGGCGTCTTTCCCGGCTGGTTCGGGATATGCTGAGCGTATCCCAGGCAAAATCCAGCGCTTCCGATCCCCGCCGGAGAACGGTTTTTGACCTGACGGAGCTTATTTTACAGACCCTCCTCAGCTTCGAGAGCAGGGCCAATGAAAAAAATCTGGATGTTGACCCACAGTTTCCCGAGAACCATATCATGGTCAAGGCGGATAAGGACGCCATAACCCAGGTAATATATAATCTGCTGGACAATGCAGTGAAGTTCGCCAAGCCGGGCAGTTGTCTGATCCTGCGCCTTTATAAGGACTGCGGCAAAGCCTATGTCTCCGTGAAAGACTTTGGCGAGACCATCCCGCCCGACGATCTGCCTTTTGTTTTCGACCGATTTCATAAGTCCGACCGTTCCAGGAGCCTTGACAAGGACGGCGTTGGCCTGGGCCTTTATCTGGTTAAGACCATTATTAACAGCCATGACGAGGATATTGCTGTCCGCAGTGAGGACGGTATGACGGAGTTTGTGTTCACCCTGACTCTGGCTGAGTGATTTTCAGAAAATAGAGGATCTAATATGAGCAATAATAACTGGTATAATACGGAGAGCTGGTATGATAGCGCGGGGGCGGGACAGAAGTCTCCCGCTCTGAGGCCCACCGTGCGCCGCGGCATGACTCCAATGCGGGTGACAGGGCTTCTGGTTCTGGTGCTGATCCTGATTGTAGCCACCTCGCTGGCCTTTTCGGGCATCGGCGCCGGGTCGGGCGGCTTCGTTGAAGGGGCGGACGGCGGGGAGACCCTGCCTGACAACTGGGAACAGTTTTTTGAAAACTATTATCAGGAAACCCAAACTGACACGGCAAGCATAAATATCCCCTGTGCGGAACTGCCCATTGACGGTTCACTGGCGCTTAAGCCTGCCCAGGGCGGGGAATTGAGCCTGCAGGAGCTGTACGACGACTGCGCTGCCTCCATTGTGGCCATCTCAGGCTATGTGGAAGGAGCCGCCGGCTATAACTGGGGCACCGGCGTGGTCCTCTCAGAGGACGGCCTGATCCTTACCAACACCCATGTGATAAGTAACTGCGACAGCGCCTCCGTCACCTTGGGGGACGACACGGTGTATGAAGCGAAGCTTGTCGGGGCTGACACCGTAAGCGATATCGCTGTATTGAAAATAGAGGCCGATGGGCTGAAGCCCGCCGTATTCGGCGAGAGCGGAAGCCTTGCGGTGGGGGACAGGGTGGCCGCGATCGGCAATCCTCTGGGGGAGCAGTTCCGCTGCACCCTGACCGACGGTATTATCTCCGCCATCGAGCGGGGCCTGAGCTATAACGGCCACAGCATGACTTTGCTCCAGACCAACACCGCGATCAACGAGGGCAATTCCGGCGGCGCTCTGTTCAATATGTACGGCCAGGTAGTGGGTATCACCAACATGAAGATGATGTCCTCTTACTCCAGTATTGAGGGCATAGGCTTTGCTATCCCCTCCGCGACCGCAATAAACGTGGTCAACTCTCTCCTTGAGTACGGCGAGGTGCGGGGCCGTCCCTCCATCGGCGTTACCGTGGGCGGCATTCCTGAAAATGCTGCCTCCCATTATGAGCTGCCGGAGGGGCTCTATGTATCCTCCGTGGCTCCCGGCTCTGACGCGGAGGCCAAAGGCGTCCAGGTCGGTGATATCATAACGGCGGTGAACGGCATCGCCGTCACCACCACAGACCAGGTCAATGAGATTAAAAACGGCCTTAAAGTGGGAGATATTATGACATTTGACATTTGGCGCCAGGGCAAAAAACTGGAAATTAAGGTCCAGCTTATGGACACAAACGATGTTTACAGGTGATAAAAAATGCAGGCGCTCACGTTTGGGTGAGCGCCTTGTTTTTAAACCACAGAGTTAATCCGGGAAAACAGAGCACATAAAAAGGGAACGGCGTTTGGAGCCGTTCCCTTTTGTCCTTCCTTTTAAATCCTGGAAACGCCGGTTTCAACAGCGGCTTGATATACCGCCCCGGCCACCGCGTCACGGACACGATGTTCCATCGGCGGGTCAGCCCGCAGCTCTTATCCGGGCCTTTCTGGATTTCCAGACAGGGTTGGGCAACGCCGGGGGGATAGGCGAGGCACAGTGCCTGACGCCTGCCGGCCCTGACCCGGGAACAGATCTCAACTTTCCCTTTCCGCTCATAGTGGAGTTTTAACGCTTCTTTGGCGTAATCCATGCTTATATGCCGCCGTTCAGGCTTTCAAGATAAGCGGCGGGACCGCTCTCATATATGTTTTTTCCCAGACTGTCAATGGCAACGATGAGCGGCATGTCCTCAACCTCCAGCTCCCGCACGGCCTCACAGCCCAGGTCCTCCCAGCAGACAAGCCGCGCCGAGCGGACGCATGCGCCCATCAGTGCTCCGGCCCCGCCCATGGCGGCCAGATACACAGCGCCGTTTCGAACAATGGCCTCCACCACATCGGGGCTTCGATTTCCCTTGCCGATCATGACGCGCTGGCCCAAGTCCAGAAGCCTGGGGGAGTAGGCGTCCATTCTGCAGGAGGTGGTAGGCCCGGCTGAACCGATGACCTGCCCCGGCTTTTCCGGGGTAGGGCCTACATAATATATGACGCTGTCCTCAAGGGGAAAGGGGAGGGCGGCACCATCATCAAGCAGGGCGCAGAGCCTTTTGTGGGCCGCGTCCCGGGCGGTGTAAATCCTGCCGGAGAGCAGAACACGATCTCCCGCGCGGAGCATTTTCAGTTTTTCCCGGGAAAGGGGACATTCAAGCTTGTATTCCATTTCGGACCTCACAGCGTGACGCTTGCCCGCCGGGTCACATGGCAGCTTATATTGACGGCAACTGGCAGCCCGGCCACATGGGTAGGCGCCGTCTCGATACACAGGCCCAGCGCCGTGGTCCTGCCGCCAAAGCCCTGGGGCCCGATTCCCAGAGAGTTGATCTCATTCAGCAGCTCTTTTTCAAGCGCCGCATAGAAAGGGTCGGGATTGGGCTGGTCAATGGGCCGCAGAAGTGCATGCTTTGACAGCGCCGCCGCCTTGTCAAAGCTCCCGCCTATTCCCACACCCAATATGATGGGCGGGCAGGGGTTGGAGCCTGCGGCCTTTACGGTTTCCAGCACAAAGCGCTTTACGCCCGCAAGCCCGTCCGAAGGCTTGAGCATGGCGAGTCGGCTCATATTCTCGCTGCCGAAGCCCTTTGGGATAAGGCTGAGCCGCAGCGCGTCCCCGGGCACAAGCTCAAGGCTGAGCATTGCCGGGGTATTATCCCCGGTATTTTCCCGCCGCAGAGGGTCGGCCACCACGCTTTTGCGCAGAAAGCCCTCACCGTAGCCCCGGCGGACGCCCTCGTCAACGGCGGCGCGGAAATCTCCCTCAATATGCACCTCCTGCCCCAGTTCTGCAAAAACGCAGGCGAGGCCGGTGTCCTGGCAGACGGGCAGGCAGTTTGTTTCTGCGGCCTGCCTGTTGCGGCAGAGGATGCGGAGCGTGTCGGACGCAGGGGGCCAGGGTTCTCCCACGGCGGCCCTGTCCATTGCCTGGGCTATGTCAGGCGGCAGCTCCCGGTTTGCCCGGACGCAGAGTGCCGCGACCGCCCGGCTGATTTCCTCGGCGGAAATGTTTTTCATGCTTTCAGCTTCTTTCTGAAAAGTTCCGGCCCGGCTTCGGATATGAGCACGGAGACGAATATAAGCGCGAAGCCCAGCAGGAGCTTGAAGGTGATGGGTTCATGATAAAAGACAACGGATATGAGTGTTCCGAAAACGGATTCAAGGGTCATGATGACCGCCGTGGTGGAGGAGGGGGTATATTTCATGCCCCAGGCCTGCAGGAAAAAGCAGAAGGCAGTACACATGACGCTGAGATAGGCGATACTGATCCAGGCCGAGAGAGGCACATTCACAGGGGCAGACTCAAACAGCAGAGCACCTGCCCAGCAGACGAGCGCCGCCGCGCCAAACTGCACGGCAGTGATGGCAAGGGCGTCTCCCTTGCCTGCGTACTGCTCCATGATGATGATCTGAAACGCGTAGAAAATTCCGCATAGAAGGGTGAGCATGTCCCCGATATTGACACCGCCGTCCAAATTTCCGAGGGATACGAAGCCGATGCCTGTGATGCACAGCAGCGCGGCAAGGACATTGGCCGCGCCGGGCCTGCGCTTATAGATGCCCCAGGCCATGAAAGGCACGAGGACGCAGTAGCTTGCGGTAAGAAAGGCGTTTTTTCCGGGCGTGGTATACATGAGCCCATAGGTCTGGACGATGTAGGCAACCGCAAGGCACAGGCCCATCTGAATGCTGCCCTTGAAAACGGCTTTGTCTATGCGCCGGAGCTTTTTCCCGGCAAAAAGCCCCAAAAGCAGGGCGGAAACAGTGAATCGGATCGCCAGCACCCAGAGCGTGCCGACGGTGTCCAGCGTGGTCTTTAAAATTACGAAGGAAGTGCCCCAGATAAGCGCGGTCGCCAGAATGGCGAGCCGCCCGAGCAATGCTTTGTTTTCTGCCATAATACCTCTTTTTTTCTATCCCTTTGTCATATGCTGGGCGGCGGCTCGAAGCATGAGCTTTTTGGGGCCGACGCCTTCAAAATTAACCTCTATCAAATAATCCCCGCCCATAGGGCTCATTTTAATGATGACACCGTCTCCGAAGGCCTTGTGCCGCACGCTGTCGCCCAGGGCGAAGGAGGCGGTGGCGCTCTCCTGCGCCGCGGGCGCGGCAACCTGGTGCTGCCGGTAGGGCGGGGCCTTATAGGCAAAGCCCAGGTCATGGGGCTTTTCCCGGTAGCCGTAGCCCTTGGGAATGTTTTTCTCAATGTGTTCTTCGGGGATTTCGTCTACGAAGCGGGAGACGCGGTTGGCGGTGGTACGGCCAAAGAGCATGCGCTGCCGGGCGCAGACCATGTGCAGCCGCTCCTTGGCACGGGTTATGGCCACATAACACAGCCGCCGCTCTTCTTCCATCTCCTCCGCCTCGCCGATGGCCCGCATGCCGGGGAAAATACTCTCCTCCATGCCGACAATAAACACGGTAGGGAACTCCAGCCCCTTTGCACTGTGCATGGTCATCATCACAACGCAGTCGGCTTCTTTGTCATAGTTGTCCATGTCCGTATAGAGGGCCACGTTTGCCAGATAGCCCTCCAGCGTCGTGTCGCCGGATTCTTTCATGTAACCGATAATGCTGCTTTTGAGCTCCCGGACGTTTTCCGCCCGGGCGGTATCCTTGGGATCGGTGGAGTCCTCCAGGGCCTTGAGATACCCGGTCTTTTCCAGAAGTTCGTCATAAAGCAGGTCGGGAGTGTTTGCCTCAGAGAAGGCCCGGAGCTCGTTTATCATAGCCGCGAACTGCCGCATGCGCAATGCGGGCCGCTGGAGAGCGGGGTATTTGTCCGCCCGGCTCACAATGTCAAAAATGCTCGTCTGCTCCTGGGCGGCTAGCTGTCGGGCGATTTCCAGGCTGCGCTCGCCGATACCCCGGGGCGGGCTGTTTATGATTCTGCTCAGGCGCAGGTCATCCGAGGGGGCGGAAATAAGGCTAAAATAGGCAAGCAGATCCTTTACCTCGGCCCGGTCAAAGAAGCGCAGACCGCCGATAATGCGGTAGGGGATGCCGTTGCGTTTAAAGGCAAATTCAAGCTGGCTGGACTGCGCGTTCATCCTGTACAGAACCGCGTGGTCCCGCCAGTTGGCTCCCTGGCCATAGGCTCCCAGAATGGTAGAGGCCACATACTGCGCCTCGTCGTTCTCATTGTCTGCCACATAGAGCCTGATTGGCTCGCCGCTGCCGTGATTTGTCCAGAGCTCCTTGCCCTTTCGGCCCAGATTATTGCGAATGACAGCGTTTGCCGCGTCCAGAATATGGCTTGTGCTGCGGTAATTCTGTTCCAGACGGATAACTCGGCAGTTTTTATATTGGCTCTCAAAGGAGAGAATGTTCTCTATTGTGGCGCCCCGGAATTTATAAATGCTCTGGTCATCGTCGCCAACCACGCAGATATTGCCCCAGCCCCCCGCCAGCGTGGAGGCCAGAAGATACTGAAGATGGTTCGTATCCTGGTACTCGTCGATGAGCACATACTGAAAGCGCCTCTGCCAGTAGCTTCGGACATCCTCCTGCTCATCCAACAGCTTGACGGTGAAATAAATCAAATCGTCAAAGTCCATGGCATTGGCGGCAAAACAGCGGCGCATATACTCCACGTATATCTCCCCGACTTTTATCCGTCTGATGTCACCGGAGGCTCTGGCCTGGCGGAGATATTCCTCTGCGGGCAGGCGGCTGTCCTTTGCCCGGCTTATTTCAGCCAGAACGGCCTTGGGAGGGAAGCTTTTGTCATCCAGATTCAGGTCTTTTATTATGCGCTTTATAAGGCTCTGGCTGTCGGCGGCGTCATAGATGGTAAAGCTGCTTCTGAAGCCCAGCCTTTCCGCGTCCCGCCGGAGTATGCGCACGCAGGCGGAGTGAAAGGTACAGGCCCAGATGTCGCTGGCCTCCGGGCCAAGCATCCGCGCAAGCCGGTCCTTTAATTCCCCCGCGGCTTTGTTGGTGAAGGTTATGGCCAGGATCCGCCACGGCTCCACCGGGGCGAGGGGTGCAAGCTCCCTTGCCGCGTCTCCTCCCGCCTGTAGCACACGCAGCTTTTCTTCGTCCGCATCTGCGGGAAGCTCGCCGCTGTCGGAGGCTTTTCCGAATTTCAGCAGGTTTGCGATGCGGTTTATCAGCACCGTGGTCTTCCCGCTTCCGGCCCCGGCCAATATGAGCAGCGGCCCCTCCGTGGCCAGCACCGCTTCCTGCTGTCTGTCGTTAAGCGCGGCAAATTCGGCGCGCACAACCGCACGCCGCGCTTCCATGTATCTTTTTTCAAAATCTTTCATCATGGCGTCGATTTTAGCATAAAAGCAGGCTTTTAACAAGACGCAAAATCCGTTGAAAAAAAGCGGGCGCTGTGATAAACTCAAATGACACAGGAAGACGGCCCCACGAAATTCTTCTGGAGGTGTTGGGGGATAGAAATATTCCCATACTGGCAGAATTTGACTGCTGTCACGCATCCGATGCTTACCCTGCCCATTGGATGTGAATTCAGCCTTGATGCGGGCGAAGGGACAGTCATGCTGATGGAGCCGCCTTTGGCCGACTGAGCAAAGCGGATGCACAGGTGTCTTTCAAAAAAGAAACAAAATAGAGACAAAATTTTTAATAAATATTGACAAAGTTGAGGAAAATGGGTTATTATGTCAACAGAGCTGTATTCAGCCTGTGGGCATAAGACCCATTTGTCCCTTATCGGGGAACAACAGGAAAAGAGAGAATTTCGCCATGAAGAATTTTTTTAAGAAACTCTGGGCCATTCTGAACGACGAGCGAAATGAAAAAGCGCTGGTCATTCTGCTGCCCTGCGTTGCCCTGCTTGTCTGCGCGCTGATCCTTGCTCCCCAGGTGGCGGCCTTGGCAAGGCGCAACGCGGATATGAACGCGAAGGACACCGTCATAGAGACCCCCGCGCCCACGGTCCAGCCGGCCGCCGCCAGCCAAGACGCAAGCCCTGCCGTCCAGAGCCCGCTGCCCTCAGCGAGCCCCAACCAGACCCCGGCGCCCACGGCGAGCCCCGGACCCAGCCAGACCCCGGCGCCCACGGCGAGCCCCAGACCCAGCCAGACCCCGGTGCCGGCAGCCAAAAAGACCCAGCTCAAAGCAAGCTCCACGGAAAAGGATTTATACATTACCGTCTGCGGCAGCGACGGAAAGCCCATAAGCGGCCATGAGTTTACCCTCTCTGTCACCTATCCCGGCGGAGCCACCTATAATTTTGATACAGAGACCGATGGGAGCTGCTACCTTGTTAAACTTGAGGGCGGTGAGTACAGCGTCAAGATGAAGGCCCAGAGCGGCTATGCCGCAGCATCCGCCATAAAGTGCAGCGTCAAGGAGCAGGTGGAGTACGAGCAGATAAAGGACATCGAGGCCGTGGTGGAAATAAAGGACGTGACAGAGATTCCTGAGGATGAGATGAAGCCGGAGGATCCGGCCTCGGCCCCCAGCGATGTGGTGGCCGAGGTTATTATCACACCGCCCGAGGCCAGCGGCGAGGGCTCGGTCATAGTGGAAGAGATCCCCGTGCTGGATGCAAACGGCAATCCCACCTATACATACACATACAGCACCGGTCCCAACGGATACCTGCTTTTTAGAGGCAGCCAGCAGGAGAGCAATATTCTGCCGGTCGATGAAGATGGGGATGGGGTGCTGGACTTCGGCCAGTATTTTGTCCTGCCTGCAACTCCCGAGGAGGGCAGCGAGTCCGAGCTGACAGCAAAGGGATACTATGTGAGCGTAGCGCTTTTCAACGCCGACAATACCCCAGTTAGTGAATATGAGATAAACGCCGAGCCTGTCACCCAGCGCGTAACAACCGCTGTCGGCTGGCAGAATGCAGACGGAAAAATGTACTATTATGACAGTCAGGGCCAGAAGGTCACCGGGCTCAAGAAGATAGACGGCAGAATTTACTACTTTGACCAGAACGGCGTCCGGGCCCAATCTGTGGGAATTGACGTGTCCTTTTATAACAAGGACATAAACTGGCAGGCGGTAAAGGCCCAGGGCATAGACTTTGCCATCATCCGCCTGGGCGGCCGTACCTGGCGGACGGGAGAACTGTACGATGATTCCATGACGCAGGAGTATCTCCGGGAGGCCCGGGCTGCGGGCCTGAGGATAGGCGCTTATTTTTACTCCACCGCCGTGAACAATGTGGAGGCGGTCCAGGAGGCCAGCGTTGCGCTCAACACCCTTAACGGCTTCTCGCTGGATTTCCCGCTCTTTATCGACATGGAGTATTCCGGGATCTATCCCGAGGGCAGAGCGGACAAGCTCAGCGCCCAGACCCGGGAGGATGTGATCAACGCTTTCTGCCAGACCGTCATAAACAGCGGATACAGCGCGGGCGTGTATTCCGGCCAGTATTTTATGCAGACTGCTCTCAACTTTGATCATATTGACCAATATACCATCTGGCTTGCCAGCTATACCTCCAACAACAAGCTTCCCGCTTTTGAGGGGAAGTATAACATCTGGCAGTTCACCGACCGGGGCCAGATAAACGGCATCAGCGGCAATGTGGATATGAATGTAATCTTCTGAACGAAAATGAACTCTCCCTGCGGGGAGGGTTCATTTTTTCTTGTGATGGTCGGAAAACCATGGTACAATCGGCCCGGGTGATGAACATGCTTTATGCCGAGCCGGATTTCTTCCGGGACTTTTCCTGCCTAGCCTCCCGATGCCGCCATAGCTGCTGTGTGGGCTGGGAGATAGATATTGACGGGGAAACAGCGGGTTATTACAAAAGCATATCGGGCAGACTGGGAGCAGAGCTCAGGGAAAAAACCGCCATGGAGCCGGAGCCCCATTTCAAGCTGGACGGGGAAGAACGCTGTCCCTTTCTGAATGAAAAGGGCCTTTGCAGGCTTATTCTGGCGCTGGGGGAGGACGCACTCTGCGATGTTTGCCGGGAGCACCCAAGATTTTACAACGACTTCCCCGGCCGCCACGAGCGGGGTTTGGGCCTCTGCTGCGAGGCGGCGGCCAGCTTGCTGCTCAGAGGCCGGGAGCCGCTGAAAATTCTTGAGCGGGGAGACGAGGAAGGAGCGAAAACGCCGCTTTTGATCCTGCGGGAGAAGATTTTCGGACTTCTGGGGAATAAGGAAAAACCTCTTTTTTTCAAAATGCGGGAGGCCGCCCGGCTCTGCGGCATGAAAATGCCGGAGCCGGACATGGCTTTTTGGGCGGGCTTCTATCTGACGCTTGAGCGCCTGGACAAAAACTGGACGCATGCGCTTACACTCCTGCTGAACAAAGGAAAAACGGTTAACATAACGCAAGAACTTGACCAAATTGAATATGAACGCATCGCCGAGTATTTTGTCTATCGTCACTTTGCTTCTGCAAAAGGCCCGGAGGAAGCGGGAGAGCGGCTGGCTTTCGCGTTTCTCAGCGCCGCCTTTGTCTGCGCGCTGGATGTGCTGGAGGGAAAAAGCGCGGAGCATCTGCGCCTTTATTCCGCCGAAATTGAGTATTCGGATGAGAACATAGGGAAGATATTGGCAGAAATCCGCCGGAGGGCGTAATAAGGGCTTTACTTTTGCGCCTGAAATATGATAACATTATTTGCTAAAACTTATCAGAGGAAGAAAATAATGCCGGATTTGAAAAAAGAAATCGAACGCCGCAGAACCTTTGCGATCATTTCCCACCCGGATGCGGGTAAAACGACCCTGACGGAGAAACTGCTCCTTTATGGCGGGGCCATACAGATGGCCGGTTCCGTAAAGGGCAAGGCAACTGCCCGCCATGCCGTGTCAGACTGGATGGAGCTGGAGAAACAGCGCGGAATCTCCATTACCTCCTCCGTCATGCAGTTTGAGTATGAGGGATACTGCATCAACATTCTGGACACCCCGGGGCACCAGGACTTTTCCGAGGATACCTACCGGACCCTTATGGCGGCGGATTCGGCCGTTATGGTCATTGACGCGGCCAAGGGCATCGAGCCCCAGACCAGAAAGCTATTTAAAATATGCGCGATGCGGCACATTCCCATTTTCACCTTCATCAACAAGCTGGACAGAGAGGCCCGAAGCCCCTACGAGCTGATGGAGGAGCTGGAAAATGAGTTTGGCATCGGCACCTACCCCATGAACTGGCCCATCGGCTGCGGCAGGGACTTCAAAGGCGTGTACGACCGGGAGAAGAGAGAAATTCTGGCCTTTAACGAGTTCCACCGGGGCCAGAACAAGATCCAGGCCATTGAATGCCGCCTGGACGAGGCGGATAAGCTGGACGGGCTTATCGGCGCCCGGCTCCGCCAGACCCTTTCGGATGATATTGAGCTTCTGGACGGCGCCGGCTATGAGTTTGACCTGGAAGAGGTGCGCCGGGGCAAGCTGAGCCCTGTGTTTTTCGGCTCCGCTCTTAACAATTTTGGCATTGAGCCTTTTCTGGAGCGCTTCCTGAAAATGACCATGCCGCCCCTGCCCAGAATTTCCAATAACGATATCATTGATCCTTTCGACTCCCGATTCTCCGCCTTTGTTTTCAAGATCCAGGCCAACATGAACAAGGCCCACAGGGACCGCGTTGCTTTTATGCGCATCTGCTCCGGCCGTTTTGAGCGGGACAGGGATTACTTTCACGTTCAGGGCGGCAAGACTCTGCGCCTGGCCCAGCCCCAGCAGCTGATGGCGCAGGAGAGGGCGATTATAGATGAGGCCTATGCCGGAGATATCATCGGCGTTTTTGATCCCGGTATCTTCTCCATTGGGGATACCATCTGCGAAAAGGGCATGAATGCCTGCTTCGAGGGGATCCCAACTTTCGCGCCCGAGCATTTTGCCGCCGTGGAGCGCGTAGATACCATGAAGCGCAAGCAGTTTGAAAAAGGCATTACCCAGATTGCCCAGGAGGGCGCCATTCAGATTTTCCATGAGCCTCACACGGGTGTTGAGGAGGTTATCGTGGGCGTTGTGGGCGTGCTGCAGTTCGAGGTGCTGGAATATCGGCTCAAGACCGAGTACGGCGTTGATATCCGCCGCCGCTCCATGCCCTATGAGCTGGTGCGCTGGGTGGATAACGAGGAGACGGACATCCCGGCCCTGAACCTTACCAGCGATACCAAATGGGTACAGGACTTCAAGGGCAACAATCTGCTTCTGTTTACTTCCCAGTGGTGCATAAACTGGGCCTTACAGAAAAACGAGGGTCTGAGCCTTCGCGAATTTAATAAAGACTGACGACAGGAGGGTAAAAATGGCGGAAAAACTGGTCATAGAAATTTACAGGAATAAAAACTCCGAAGAGCTGACAAAGCTCATAGCCGACCCCGGCAGCAGGCTTGAAACCGGCAGCGGCGCCGCTTTGACGGCGGCGGTGGCG
>OLPA01001335.1_pt1 | contig 20878 bp, 14 predicted proteins | sample 1672811 | NCBI WGS metagenome assembly OLPA01 (sample SAMEA3136726, study PRJEB25190) | human gut metagenome | biome: human gut; feature: human-associated habitat; material: faeces | place: Austria | collected 2013
CGTTCTCCACCACCATCAGCGTGGCGTTGGGCACATCCACGCCCACCTCCACCACGGTGGTGGAGACCAAGATATCGCTCTCCCCGGCGGCGAAGGCGGCCATGATCTTTTCCTTCTCCTTTGGCTTCATACGGCCGTGGAGCACGGCTATCCGCAGCTCGGGGAAGGTATCCTCCTGCAGTGCCTTGGCGTAGGCCGTCACGGCCTTGCGCTCGTCGGGCAGAGCGTCATCCTCGCCCACCAGCGGGCAGACGATGAACACCTGATGGCCCTCCTGCACCTGCTTGCGGATAAAGCCGTTGAGCCGCGCCCGGTATTTCTCGCCAAGCGCGAAGGTCTCCACTGTCTGCCGTCCCGGCGGCAGCTCGTCGATCACGGACACATCCAGATCACCGTAGATGATAAGAGCCAACGTCCGGGGAATCGGGGTGGCGGACAGCACCAGTGTGTGCGGGGCGGCGCCCTTATGGGACAGGGCGGAGCGCTGTTCTACGCCGAAGCGATGCTGTTCATCGGTGATCACCAGACCCAGGCGCGCATACTGCACGTCCGCTGTCAGCAGGGCGTGGGTACCGATGCACAGTGTGATATCCCCGCTTTGCAGGCCGGCCAGAATGGCGCGGCGTTCCCTGACGGGGGTGGAGCCGGTGAGCAGAGCGCACGGCAGGCCGAAGCGGGCGAACAGCGGGGCCAGATTTTCGTAATGCTGGCGTGCCAGTATTTCCGTGGGGGCCATCAGGGCCGACTGCCAGCCGCTTTGGGCGGCGAACCACACACAGGCGGCGGCCACCATGGTCTTGCCGCTGCCCACATCGCCCTGGCACAGGCGGTTCATGGGCCGACCGGAGGTCATATCGCCCACGGCGTCCGCGATAGCCCGCCGCTGGGCGGCGGTGAGGGCAAAGGGCAGGGCGGCATAGAAGGGCGCCATGTCCGCCGCTTGACAGGGCAGGCCGGCCACCGTCTCCCGCCGCTGCCGCAGCAGAGACAGACCGCAGCTCAGAAGGAACAGCTCCTCAAATACCAGACGCCGCCGCGCGGTATCCAGCGCCTCCTCCGAGGCGGGGAAGTGGATGTTCTCATAGGCAAACCCGGCATAGCACAGATGGTGTGCCTGCCGGATCCCGTCCGGCAGCACATCTTCCGGCAGGTCGCGGCACTGGTCCAGCCCCTGGCGTACGGCCTTGGCCACCATAGTCTGTGTCAGCCCCGCCGTCAGGGGATAAATGGGCATGATGCGGCCGGTGAGCAGCTGCTTTCCCTCCGTCTCCAGCAGGGGATTGACCATGCGGCGGCGCACACCGCCGCCCTCGACCTTGCCGTAGAAGATGTATGTCTCTCCCGGATGCAGGGCGTTTTTGCGGTATTCCTGGTGGAAGAAGGATACATCCAGCACGCCGCCCTCGTCCACAGCCCGTACCTGCACCAGCGTCTGACCACCGCGGATACGGGCGGTAGTGGGGGGCTGGGCGATCATGGCCTTGCAGCAGGCGTACTCCCCCTCCGGCAGGTCCCGGATAGGGTAGAGCTGCGAACGGTCTTCCCATCGGCGGGGATAGTAGGCGATCAGGTCGCCCAGGGTGAAAACGCCCAGCTTTTCAAAAGCCTTGGCCCGGGCCTCGCCCACGCCTTTGATATAGCGGATATCGGTATTGAGATCGGCCATGGGTGCCCCTCCTTTGCGGTTTTGTACATTGTACCACAGCCGCACGGCAAAGACAAACGAAAAACCGGGGCGGCAGCGCCGTCCCGGTTTCGTATCTCATTCGTGCTCGGCCAGATAGCGGGCCACATACACGCCGCTGGCGCTGGCGTGGGACAGGGAGTGGGTGACACCGCTGCCGTCGCCGATGACGAACAGGCCCTTGTGGGGCGTCTCCAGATGCTCGTCCAGCGCCACCTCCATGTTATAGAACTTCACCTCCACACCGTACAGCAGCGTGTCGTCGCTGGCGGTGCCCGGCGCGATCTTGTCCAGCGCGTAGATCATCTCGATGATGCCGTCCAGAATACGCTTGGGCATCACAAGGCTCAGGTCGCCGGGGGTGGCGGCCAGAGTGGGCGTCATGAAGCCCTTTTCGATGCGCTTGGGGGTGGAGCGCTGGCCGCGGATCAGGTCGCCGAACCGCTGGACCATCACGCCGCCGCCCAGCATATTGGAGAGCCGGGCGATGGACTCGCCGTAGCCGTTGCTATCCCGGAAGGGCTCGGTAAAGTGCTTGGACACCAGCAGGGCGAAGTTGGTGTTCTCCGTATGCAGGGCCGGGTCCTCATAGCTGTGGCCGTTGACGGTGACGATGCCGTTGGTGTTCTCGTTGACCACCGCGCCCTTGGGGTTCATGCAGAAGGTACGCACCTTGTCCTGATACTTCTCGGTCTTATAGACGATCTTGCTCTCATACAGCTCGTCGGTGATGGGCGCGAACACCTCGGCGGGCAGCTCCACCCGGACGCCGATGTCCACGCGGTTGGACTTGGTGGGGATGCTGAGATCCTCACACACGGTCTCCATCCACTTGCTGCCGCTGCGGCCCACGGAGATGATGCACTTGCGGCCCACAAAGGCGCCCTTGTCGGTCTCGGCCTCATACCGGCCGTCATCGGTGATGGTCAGGGCCTTCACCGGAGTCAGGAAGTGGAACTCCACCTTGTCCTTCAGCTGGGCGTAGAGGTTTTCCAGCACCTTATAGTTGATGTCCGTGCCCAGATGGCGCACCGAAGCGTCCAGCAGGTGCAGGTTGTTCTGCAAGCACAGCCGCTTGAAGCCGCTGTCGGCGGTGGAGTACAGCTTTGTGCCCGCGCCGCCGTTGGCCATGTTGATGTCGTCCACATAGCGCATCAGATCCATAGCCTGCTGCTTGCCGATATACTCGTACAGGGTGCCGCCGAAGGCGTTGGTGAGATTATACTTGCCGTCGGAGAACGCGCCCGCGCCGCCGAAGCCGTTCATGATGGCGCAGGTCTTGCAGTGGATGCAGGATTTCACCTTCACGCCGTCAATGGGACAGCGGCGCTTTTCCAGTGAGTTGCCCGCCTCCAGCACGGCCACCTTCCACTCCGGTTTGCGCTGCACCAGCTCATAGGCGGAGAAAATGCCGCCGGGGCCCGCGCCGATGATAATGACATCATATTGATTCATGAGAAATGCCTCCTCTCGTCGGTTGCCGCGTCTCAGCGGCAGATATAGCAGTACCAGCCCTCGCTGGTGCAGGATTCCACAATGTTCCAGCCCGCAGCGGTCAGCGCGGCGGCCACCTCGTCGGCCCGGTCGTCGATGATGCCGGAGGTCAGGAACCAGCCGTCCTCCTTCAGGAAGTGGCGCACCTGCGGGGCCAGAGAGATGATGACGTCCGCCACGATGTTGGCCACCACCACGTCATAGCCGGTGCCGATGGCGTCGCGCAGCGCACCCTCCTTTGTGGCGTCGCCCTGCCGCACCGTCAGCTGCTTTTTGCCGATACCGTTGAGGGCGGCGTTTTCATAGGCCACGTCAATGCACTTTTCGTCGATGTCGCAGGCGAAGGCGCCGGCCGCGCCCAGCCGCAGGGCGGCGATGGACAGGATGCCGCTGCCGCAGCCCAGATCCAGCACCCTCTCGCCGCCGTGGATGCGGCTCTCCAGCGCCGTCAGGCAAATGCGGGTGGTGGCATGGCTGCCGGTGCCGAAGGTGAGGCCGGGGTTCAGCGTCAGGGTCACGCGGCCCTTGGGGTCGGCCTTCTCCCACGCGGGGATCACCAGCAGCCGCTGGCCGATCTCCATGGGCTTATAGAACCGTTTCCAGTTGTTCTCCCAGTCCTCGTCCTTCACGTTTTCCATGGTCAGCAGCAGCGGCGCGTACTCCGGATGCTTCTGCTTCATGGCGTGCATGGCCATGCGGATGGCGGCGATGGCGCCGTACCCCGCCGGGGAATTCTCCACATAGAAGGTCACCCGGCAGAGGTTCTCCTTCTCCTTCACCAGATCCTCGTCCACATAGTCCCAGTAGGCCTGATTGTGGGCCATAAAATCCTGAAAGTCCCGCTGATCGTCGATGATCACGCCGGTAACGCCATGCTCGGTCAGCATCTCCGTCACCGGGTCGATGCCGGCGGGCGCGGTGTCGATCTTCAATTCCAGCCAGTCCATAGCTCTCCTCACTTTCCCACGCAGAACCGGGAAAAGATGGTGTCCACCAGATCCTCCCGGATGTGTTTTCCGTTCAATTCGCCCAGGGCCTCCAGCGCGCCCTCGGCGTCCGTCAGCACCACGTCCGGCGTCATGCCGATCCGCAGGGACGCACGGGCGTTCTTCACGCAGCTCAGCGCCCGACCCACCGCGTCAGCCTGGCGGGCGTTGGTCAGCAGCTCGCCCTGGGTCTCCGTTCCGGCGGGAAACTGCTCGCTGATGGCCTCGCACAGGGCGGCCATGCCCTCGCCGGTCTTGGCGGAGACGGACAGCACATTGTCGAACCGGTCGGCCAGCGCGCCGATGTCTAGCTGCCGGGGCAGGTCGCTCTTGTTGACCACCACCAGCAGATGGGGTACTTTCTCCGCCACGGCCATGGCCGCCTCGTCCTCCGCGTCCAGCGGCGCGGAGCCATCCAGCAGCAGCAGCGCCAGCGCCGCACGCTCCGCCGCCCTGCGGCTGCGGTCCACGCCCAGCTGCTCCACGGCGTCGCCCGTTTCCCGGATGCCCGCCGTATCCGTGAGCCGCAGCAGCACATGGCCCAGCAGCAGCTTCTCCTCCACCGTGTCGCGGGTGGTGCCCGCCACGTCGGTGACGATGGCCCGGTCATAGCCCACCAGCGCGTTCAGCAGCGAGGATTTGCCCACGTTGGGCTTGCCCAGCAGCACCGTGGGAACCCCCTGCTTCATCAGCTGGCCACGGGAGAATGTGGCCAGCAGCTCCGTCAGCTTGTTTTCGCTTTCCCGCAGGGCGTCCAGCAGCTGCTCCCGCTGCAGATCCTCGATATCCTCGTCGGGATAGTCCACGATGGCGTAGAACCGGCTGGTCACGTCCATCAGCGTGTCGTATACCGTCTGGACGCTGCGGCTCAGCACGCCCTCCAGCTGTCCGGCGGCGTTGCGGGCCGTCTCGGCGGTCTCGGCGTCGATGATGTCCGCCACGGCCTCCGCCTGCAAAAGATCCATGCGGCCGTTGAGAAAGGCCCGCTGGGTGAATTCGCCGCCCTTCGCCTGCCGCGCGCCGTGGCTCAGCAGCAGCTTCAACCCCTCGTTCAGCACCACGGGCGAACCGTGGCAGTGGATCTCGGCGCAGTCCTCGCCGGTATAGCTGTCGGGGCCGGGGAACAGCACGCACAGCGCGCTGTCCACCACGCGGCCCTCGCCGTCCAGCACCCGGCCCAGCACCATGGTGCGGGCGGCCTGCTGTGACATGGGCCTGCCGTTTCGCGGGAAAAACACCGCGTCCAGGACGTTTTTGGTATCCGGTCCGCTGAGCCGCAGGATGCCGATGGCGCTGGGACTTTGCGCCGTAGCGATGGCGGCAATGGTATCAGACATGGAGATGGCCTCCCTTTTGCGCATAGTTTTACAAATAGCAGTATACCACAAGTGCCGGTAAAAGAAAAGCAGATGTTTCAAGTGGGAGGAATAAGCAAAAAAGAACCGCCCGGGGCGGTTCTTTTTCCTTATTCCGTTGTCTGAACATAAATCTCTTCACATTCCTGCATGCCCGTTATCAGCAGCACCTCCGCATGAAGCGCCTTCTGTCTCCAGTCGCCGTCGCTCTCCAGCAGCTCCAGCGCCTGCTCCGTTTTCGCCGCCAGTAGCAGGTACATTTTTTCATAATCCGCCATTTTTGTCCCTCCTTGCTTCATTTTGATAACTTAAGTGCTATCGTTCGGTATAGTAATAGCACATTTGTTATAAGCTGTCAACAAAAAGGGGGCTTATGACATGATCCAGCGCATGATCGACATTCGCATCGACCACGACGAGAGCCAGCGGGAGCTGGCGGCGGCCATTGGCTATCATCAGGTACAGATCGCCCGATACGAGACGGGCCACAACACGCCGCCCATCGCCTATCTGGTGAAATTCTGCCAGCACTATCACGTCAGCGCCGACTATATTCTCGGCCTGCCCAGAGACAGCGACTGGCCGAGGGAATAAAGAGGTGATCCTATGCTTTATCCCAATATCCGCGCGCTGCGGGAGGACAAAGACCTGCGGCAGCGACAGCTGGCGGAGCTACTGAATGTCTCGCAGAACACCTATTCCCAGTATGAGACCGGCGTTATCGCATTGACGGCGGAGCATCTGGTAAAGCTGGCGGACTTTTATCACATCAGTGTGGACTATCTGCTGGGCCGCACCAAAAACCCGGAAATGAACAAATGACAGGCTCATGGAGGTGCGGTGGACGCATATCAAAGCCTCCCTCTGACGAGGGAGGTGGCGCGAAGCGCCGGAGGGAGAGACAATAACCGCAAGAAGTCCGGTGCAACGCCGGTCTCTCCCCCAGTCACCTTCGGTGACAGCCCCCTCGTCAGAGGGGGCCAAAATAAAATTCTCCGCACACACAAAAAAGAACCGCCGTGGCGGTTCTTTTCGCATATTCTACACGTCGTTTTTCCTATGCGCGGGCGGGGCGGCCCTTGGGGATGCGGATGGTCAGAAATATCTCGCTGTCAGTGTCCCGGCGGCCCAGATCGGCGTTCACGCCGCTCTGGCGCATCATTTGCAGGCTGCGGTCAATGCTGTTGAGGAACAGCCGCACATCCTTGATGATATAGGTGGCGCTGCGCTGGGGCGCGGGCTTCTCGGTCAGCAGCGTCTCCACATAGCTCTCCGTCTGGGCCACGTTCATTCCTCTGGCGGTGATGACCGACAGCGCCGCAAGCTGCGCCGCCTCGTCCGGCAGACGCAGCAGCGCACGGGCATGGCGCTCCGTCAGGCCGCCACGGCGCAGGGCCTCCCGCACCGGCTCCGTCAGCCGCAGCAGCCGCAGCTTATTGGCCACGGCGGACTGGGATTTGCCCAGCTTTTCCGCCGCCTGCTCCTGACTGAGGGCGTAGCGGCTGATGAGCCGTGCGATGGCGGCGGCCTCCTCGAAGCAGTCCAGATCCCGGCGCTGGAGATTTTCGATCAGGGCCAGCATCCCGGCGTCCTGCTCGTCCACCTGCGCCACAAGGCAGGGCACCTCCCGCAATCCGGCAATGCGGGCGGCCCGCATCCGCCGCTCTCCGGCGATGAGCTGATAGCCCTCCCCTGTCCGGCGCACCGTCAGGGGCTGCAAAATGCCGTAGGCCCGGATGCTGTCGGCCAGCTCACGCAGCGCCGCCTCGTCGAAGCTGCGGCGGGGCTGCTGGGGATTGGGGGTCAGTTGGGACAGGGATATGTACTGAACACGGGTGGACAAAAACTCACCCTTCCGGCGGTTTCTCATGGCAGCTCACTCCTTTTTCTCCATTGTACGCCATGTCCCGCGCGGAAGGCGGCGGTTTCCGTCGGAAGCGCGAAAAAAACAGGCCCTTGCGGGTCTGTTTTTGATCCTGCGGTTCAGCCTGCCATATAGCCGCCGCCTACGTCGTCGCCCAGATCGCAGGTATAGACCCAGCAGATGACGTCGCCGTTCTTCAGCGTATAGCTGGAGCAGCCATAGTTGGGGAACCAGCCGTTGACCTTGTACATCCAGCCGGAGCCTTCGCCCACGTCGAACTCATAGAGATTGGCGATGCCCTTCACATAGGCGCTGTTGTAGGTGGTCGTCCAGACGGAGTCCATCTGGATGCCATTGTCGCGGCAGACCCGCTGCAGCACGTCATAGACCGTCTCGCCCTCGGTGAAGGTCACCGTCGTGGTGGACAGGATCACGCCGCTGGCGGGAACATAGTTCTTTTTGTTCTCCCGGCACATGTCCATATTGTTCAGGATCGTGCCGCAGGAGATGGAAATGGTGCAGGAGGGGCCGGAGGGGGTGCTGGGCGTCTCCGGCTGGGTCGGTGCGGCAGGCGTTTCTGTCTTGCCGCTGTTGTCCTTGCCTGAGGTATCCTTGCCGCCGGAGGTCGTTGTCCCCTGCTGGCCGTTATCGGTGACCACCGGCTTACCGGAGGTCGTGTCCGGCTTATTCTTGCCGTCGGACGTGTCGGTCTTTTTGCCGTCCTTGTCCGTCGTGGTGCCGCCGGTGGCGGTATCGTTCTTTTTGGTATCACCGGTCTTGCTGCCGGTCTTGTCGCCGGTCTTTGCGGTATTGTCCTTCTTCTCGTCGGTCTGCTTCTGCGCCGCGGGAGCGTCAGGCGCATCGCTTCCGGCAGCCGTATTGCCGCAGGCCGCCAGCGACAGCAGCGTCAATGCCGCCAGCAGCGCCGCCAGCATCCGCTTTACATGCTTTTTCGTCATTTTTCCATACCTCTCAGAATAGCGCTGTGCGCAGGGGCGTCAGATGACGCCCCTGCGCGGGTCTTATTGTTGCTGCGGCAGCTTACTTGGCGCTGCTCTTTTTCTTCCGTGCCAACACCACCAGTGCCGCGGCGGACAGCAGAACGCTGCTCATCCACAGGGTCATCTGACTGTTATCGGCGGTCTGGGAGCTCTTCACATCGTTGGCGGGCGTGCTGGGTCTCTGCACAGGGATGACCTGCGTGTCGACCGCGCCGCAAACGGAGCAGCTACGGGTCCGGAGACCGCTGGAGGTGCTGGTGGCGGGCTTGGTGATGGTCCAGCCGCCGAACTTATGGCCCAGCGCATTGATGGTCTGGGTCTCCTCGGTCTGGCAGACGGAGCAGACACGCTTCTGGCTGCCGGCCTCGGTGCAGGTGGCCTTCTTGGTGACCGTCCACTCGCCGAAGGTGTGGCCCAGTGCCTTGACGGTACGGGTCTCCTCGGTGCCGCAGGCGGAGCAGACGCGCTTCTCGGTACCACTCTCGGTGCAGGTAGGCGCCTTGACCACAGTCCAGCTGCCGCGGTGGTTGCCCTCGGCGCAGATGACCTTCACATCACCCATGTCATACAGGAAGGACTGGTTTGCCTTCATGCGGTAGTAGGCGGCCAGAGCGTAGTAGCCCTGCTCGGTGGCCATGCCGTTGAGGTCGCCGGTGGCCTCATGCTTGAAGCCGCCGCCGGTCACATAGTAGCCGCACAGGGCGTCCAGCACGGTGTGGTTGTTCTTGATGAAGCGGCTGTCGGCCATCGGGTCGATCTTCATGGCGCACAGCGCTACCAGCACCTGCGCGGCAGACTCGCTGCTCTTGGTGCCGCCCACGTTCTCGGCGAAGCCGCCGTCCTGCGCCTGCGCGCCGGACAGGAAGGTCAGCGCCTTATCCACGGCGGCCTTGACCGCCTCGTTCTTGCTGTAATAGGGTGCCAGCGCCTGAATGGCCATGGCGGTCATGTCGATGTCGGCAATCTTCTTGGACTTCATCACAGGCCAGCTGCCGTCGGGAAGCTGCGTGGCCAGAATGGCCTCCACCAGCTTATCGCGGGTCACATCGCCGGAGGTGGCGTAGTCGTAGCTGTCCAGTGCCAGCAGCGTCCAGACGGGGCCGTTGACGCTCTGGCTCTTGATGTAATCCATGCTGTTGAGGCCCTTCAGCAGGTCGTGGCCGCCCACGCTGGTGACGTCCTTGCCGATAGCGGTCAGTGCCAGAATGATGCGGGCGCTCTCAGTAGGCTTGCCATCCAGATGCTCCTGCGCGTCGGCATACTTCTTGACGTATTCCACCACGGAGGCGTAGTAGTCGTCCACACCGGGCACATCGCGGCCGCTGCGGGCCAGACCCAGCGCCTTCCACTCGCCGCCGATGCTGCCGGCCTTGGGGGTACCGGTCTTGACCAGATAGTCGCCGGTGGTCTTATAAATGTTCTCCAGATCCAGTGCCGCCAGTTTGGCTTCGGCGGCGGTCAGCTTATCATAGTTGCTGACATCGGGCTGCAGGTCGCTTCTCAGCGCGTCGTAAGCCTCACGGGCTGCCTTGATGGCGCTCTCGGAGAGGAGGGTGACATCGTCGCCGATGGCGTCGATCAGCTTCTCAACGGCCTCGACAGCCTCCTTCTGCTGGCGGGCCAGCTCGGCCTCGGCGGCAGTCAGCTTGTCATAGTTGTTGACCTGCTCCTTCTGGGTCTCACTGAGGGAATCGTAAGCTTCACGGGCCGCATCGATGGCTGCGCCGGAATCCAGCGTCACATCGCCGATGGCGTCGATCTTGGTCTGTGCGTCGTTGACGGCCCAGCCCTCCAGCTTCAGGGTCAGCTCAGGCAGCTGAGCGATAATCATATTGGCCTTGGGTGCGTTAAAGCCGGGATCCATGCCGATCTCATAGCGGATACCGCGGTGGCCGCCGATGGTGGTGTTGCTGAAGCCGCCCATCTTGATGGCGCCGTTCAGGGTGTAGGTATAGCCCTCCGCGTCAGCGGGGACGGTGATCTCGATCAGCTGGCGGACGGGGTTGCCGCTGAAGTCATACACGCCGAAATTGCTGCCGGGCTTGGAACGGAATTCCGTACCGTCTGCATCCCGATAATACAGGGAGGCGTTGAAGTTGTACGCGCCGGACAGCTTCTCAGCAGGGTTGACCAGATCGCTGAACTGAAGCTGTACCTTATCGCCGGGCTTCAGCTCGGCATTGGCTGCCAGCTCGTTGCCGTCGGCATCCTTCATCACATAGCTGACGCCGCGGGCGGTGACCACCTGATAGGCGGCAAGGCCGTCCTTCTCCACACGGATGATGTGGCGGCCGGTGGTCAGGCCGGAAACAGTGACCTCACCGTTGGCGGCCACGGAGACGCCATTGGAGGTAAAGCCCTTGAAGGTCATGGTGCTGCCCACGGTGGAGCGGGCCACGGTAACGGTGGTGCCGGCTTCCGGCGTGAAGGAGTAGCTGGCGCCCTCGCTGCCCAAATAGAACAGGATGTCATGCTCGGCGTCCAGCGCGGTCGCTTCGCTGGTCACACGATCCACCGTCATATTGGTCTGGATGGCGGAGCCGTCCGCGCCGACGGAGACCACGAACACACCGGTGAACTCCGGCCAGATGGCGGAGAACACATGATTTTCCTTATTGCTGGTCTGGCCCTGCATGTGGGTCATGGCATCGTAGGTCACCAGAACGACGGCCGTACCGGCCTTGTTGGCCTTCATCACGGCCACGGAGCTGTTGTGCTCGTCGGGGGTGATGGTAACGACGTCACTGGCGCTGCCGTCGAAATTCACCACCTGATAATGCATGTCGGGCAGTGCGATCTTGGCGTTCATAAAGCCTTCAATGGCCTGCCAGTTGCGGAAGGAATTCAGCTCAAATGTCTGGCCCACGGACATATCCATGTAGCCCTGCGCGTTGATGTTCAGATAGATGTCCGCACGGTCATACACGTTCTTATTGAAGCGGTACACCGTATCCTTGCTGATCTCGTCATCCATGTGAAGATCGTTGCGGGTAATGGTAATAGTCTGATTATTTGTAAAGGACGTTACGTAAGTCCAGTAGGTCACGCCGTCGGGATTCTGGACCCGCAGGAAGCGGCTGCCGCTAGCGGAGGAGGGGATGCAGAAATAGGCCTCTACCGTATCACCCTTCACGGTCTCCTTTTCGGCATCCGTAAAGGTATAGAGGTAATACTTGCTAAGCGTACCGATCTGCACGGTGGAACCGGCAGGCGCGACCACCGTCACACCCAGCTTCTGGGGGATGGAGCCGGACATGCTCAGCGCACCCTTACCAGGGGCGGTGTCCGTGCTGTTCTTGCTGAGCGTCAGGGGCAGATAGTCCTCCGCCTTGTCGCCGATGGGGGTCAGAACGACTTCGATGGTGCCGCTCTCCTGGAAGATGCAGCTGGGATAGGTCTTTTCCCAAGTTTGTCCCTTGCTGCTGGTGGCGGTGCCGAGGGTCGCCTTCAAGTCGGTGCCGTCGGGGCCGGTCACCTTCAGGTCGATCTTATAGTCGGTGTCCTTGACCCAGCCGGAGTTGCTGGCATTGATCTGATAAACGCGCTGCAGGGCAAAGGTATTCTCGCCCTCCTTGACCGTCAGGACCAGAGAGCCGTTGAAATCATTGTTGGCGTCGTAGCCCTCTACCAGATAGTCGCCCGCAGGCAGCTTGGTCTCGTACTTCTTGGCGCCGTAGCTGTTGACCGCGATGGCCTCAACGCCATCCAGCAGGTCAACGTCACCCTTGACGCCGTCGGTGTAGGAATATACCTTCAGGGAATCCAGCTGTGCGCTGTGCATGCCCGTGAAGACAACGCTCTGGCCGCTGGCGATCCTGATCTTCTCCGTGGGGTTCATCAGGGCATAGACCCGCCCGTCCTCATCGGCATCGCCATAGCTGGCGGCCGCCAGATAGCCGGTGGCATCGTCGCTGTTCACCACGAAGGTGGCCTGACCTTTTTCGTCGGTAATGGCATCTTTAATGGCCGTAAAGGCGCCGCTCTCCGGATCCACCCAGCCCAGCTGGAGGCCCTCCACCGCCTTGGCGGCAGCCTTCAGCTCAGCGGGAGTCTTGTAGCGGTAGCCCTCCATGGCATAGAAGCCCTTGACGGTAACGGTGATCTCCTGACCCGCGGATACCGCGGCGGGTGCGTCGACCCAGGTGTAATAATCGGAATAGTAGGAGTCATCCTCCATGACGTAGAAGTCCACCACGTCGCCGTCGGTCAGCTTCGTATTGGTGACGAAGGTGCCGTTGTAGCCGCCGCCACTAGCGGCAGGTGTACCGTCATTGGGATAGCCCTCGTTGACATAGAAGCCGCAGGCATAGGTGGTAACACCGAAGATGGTGCTGATCCAGCCGGCGCTGTTCACGACCAGATAGTCCTTCGCAGTGGCGGCGGTGAAGTCATCGAAGACCAGCTTATGGGCCTCCACCAGCGCGTCCAGCGCGGAAACGCCGTCCACCTCATCCTTGAAGCCGTACTTTTCCGCGGCGTCAGAGGAGACGCTCATGGTGGTGATGCCGCGGAGATAGGCACCGGCCGCCTGAGAACGGATGGTAACATTGGCGGTGGTCACGGCAGGCGTGCCGCCTTCCTGCTTCACGGTGACGGTATAGACCTCAGCCGCACCGGTGTTGGTGTTCATGCTGGGCCAGCTGGGATCGCCGCATTTCACGGTGATCACAGTGCCGTCGGAGACAGGGATCTCAGCATTGCGCTTATATTCGGTGCTGCCCACGCTGGTGCGCACCTGATAGTTCTTGTTGGAGGCGGTCGGCGTCACCAGCACGGAGGTGGTATTCTTGTCGATCGTCAGGGTATAGTTGTGGGTATCCTTGTCAAAGGCAGGAGCCAGTGTACCGGCGCTGACGGTCAACTCCTTCACTGTCTTGTCCTGATTGTCCCAAGTGCCGCCGAGATCATCCGCCGTGCAGCTATACATGACGCGGATCTCGTCACCGGCGGTCAGCTTGCCGTTGGCAACGGTGAAGCTGGCGAAGCTGTCGTTGACGAACCAGTCGTTCAGCGTGCCCATCCAGCCAGACATTTCGCCGGCATTTGTCAAATCGGTCTTGAGTCCTTCTATCTCGCTGATGTAAGTGCTGTCGGTGCCCTCGGCCTTATAGCCCTTGGCATCCAGCGCTTTCGCCACGCAGGACATCATGGTGGACTCCGAGTCGAGATCGACCCATTGGTCTACCAGCGTTCCCTCCCACGCGGCGCCCTTGGCCTTGGGGAAGGTGGTGTTCTCCACGATGACACGTACCTGATCATCGTGCCCTGCCGCGAACACGGTGGTGGGGATCAGGCTGAACACCATCACCAGTGCCATCAGCAGAGAAGCTATGCGTTTCTTCATCTGTGATTTTCCTCCTATATATATTTCTCAGGAATCCCATGTATATGATGCCGTTTCCGGCGGATCATTGAGGTTGGCGGGAGAGACCGGCAAATCTCTCCCGCCGTTATGGAAAAGACGGCGGCCAAATGCCGCATCCGGCTTGCGGGAATACGCTTCCGACAAAAACGCCGCCGACCCTCCCGGTGTGGGAAAGCCCGCGGCGTCAGTGGTAAAAAAAGCTGGCCCTCCCTTTCGGGAAAACCAGCGGCTATACGTGAAAAGAAAAGCACCGACCGCTTCCCAATGGGAAACGCCAGCGCGCACCTTTACCCTCGTCACAACGAAGAAGCGCCGCTGTGTACAAGTTCTCATCCGTGCAATTCTCCTGCCCTAACGCCACGAGGCTGCCGCCTCTCGTACATGACCTACCTTCTCAGAGCTTACGCTCCAATGGCTGCTGTTCGCCACACGGTGTCGCCACCGCTTTGGTCATTTCCTTGCGTTCACAGTGCCGTCCGCAGAGGGTCTTACCCCAATTCTTTCAAAACTGCCACCTGACCGGAACAGGTCTTTACGGTGAACAGCCACACGACTTCACAGAACTCAAGATTCAATTGTTCTGTCAGCGTCCGCTTTGCCTTCCTGCGGGACGCTGGCTGTTATTCAGTATAGCGCAGCCCCTGTGAGTTTGTCAATAGCTGCGCCCAAATTTGTCCGGCGAGGAGCGGCGCGGCGTCAAGTGCTCGGAGGTGCTTATATCAGGTCAAATCGATAGGTAACGGAGTTCTGCCACGGTTCTTCGTTTGCCAAGTCCGCACCGATCACTCTGCCGCCCATTCTCTCATAGAACGTCCGAGCATTCAAATTCTCCGGAACACAGTGACAGATGAATGACTCCGCACCGTGCTCCCTGCAATGCGCTTTGATAAAGTCAAAGGCTGTTCGGCCGATCCGCTGCCTTTGATGCGCGGAAATAATATATAGGGATTGCAAAATAACCACGTCAGCTTGCAGCATCGTCAGATAGCCGATATCCTGACCGTCTTTTCGGATCAGATACACGGAATACGCCGGATCATTTATCCTCGACAGCTCTTTCTCCTTATGCCAAGCCCAATCAAAGTCATCGATCATTTTATCGGGATAGATCCCTCTGTATGTGGTGTCCCAAATTCTATGCCGCAGGTCAATAATGGACAGCGCATCTTTCTCAGTCGCCTCAACAAACATCTGCTCGTTCTCCATGTTATCGTCTCCCCCCTATACGCCTTCCGATCTGTTTATACACTATACCATGATAATCATGCATTCCGCAAGTAATCGCGCAAAAAGTCCACCGCGATTCTATCAGAATCTCGGTGGACCTGAAGGGATTCTCCTCTCATGCCCTGTTAAAGCCACCAAAAGAAAAGCACCACCTGTCGGTGGTGCTTTTCTTTTGGTGGACCTGAAGGGATTCGAACCCTCGACCTCTCGGATGCGAACCGAACGCTCTCCCAAGGCTGATATATTGCATCCACACCGCAAAGAATTGTTATAGGAAAAGATGAATTGCGGCTATAATCATGCCTTGGCATGTTTCACAAAATAGAAAGCCTGAAATCATGAACTATGCCGAAAAAGACAATTTGGTTCTCTCTCGTTCGGATCCGCGGAAAGGCTGCTTATTATATTCACGTTTCTGTTCTTTTCTGTTCTAATGATAGTATCCAATAGTGCTCCGGCATTTCCGAATCCCATAAAGCCCTCGGACCAATCAAGAAATATCATGAATTTCCAAAGAAAAGATGCTGATATATTGCTCATGAAGATTTGTCTACCGGCCACATTGTCCGCAGCCGTTGCAGAGGGCACCTGTCTTGCAGGGAGGCTGTCCTCCCAATAGATGTAGATAAAACTCCTGACTCAGATCAGCGTTATCACCCTGTTGAGCCTTTTTGGTGTATATAGGCGATGATGATGTTGGTAGTGTTTTAGAATCGTGAGGCTGGTTCGTAGTCATATCAAATAATCTCCTTACACTTCTTTTGGCGTTTTTTCGGTGTTTGCATTTGTTTAGAGTTCCAGACATGCAGGAAGACTTTCGATAAGCTTCAGCGTGGCAGGATTTGTTGCCTCTTTGTGCCGATAAACGCAGAAATCCACCGTTTTTTCTTTTAAAAGAGGGATATAGTGGATGTATGACTCATTAAAAATTGGTTCCTTATTCATAATGACAAAGCCTTTTTCCATAATAAGCCAGTTGTAAAGCGTAAGATAGCTTGGAGCGTAGTGGATATTTGCCGGGCTGAAGCCGTTGGCCACACATTGGTCAATGATCCAACTGGTTACATTGGGGACAATGCTCCATTCCACCAGCATAAGGTCCATTCCGTCAAGTATTTTGAGGCCTTCCGCCGGATCTTTGCACTTTGCGGCCGGATGATCCCGACTGACCAGCGCGTAGCTCTGTTTTTCGGCCAGATGCTTTCGCTCAATGTTTGGATAGATGTTGTTAGGAAAGTCAAGGGAAAAGGCCAGATCAATTTTGTGAGAATTGAGTTGGTCAAACAGCTGGTTGTAAACGAGACTTACCACATTAATTTCAATGCTGGGGTTGTGGATTCGAAAATCTTTCAGAGCCTGCTTTATGGATGCTGTAATGAGGTGACCTTCTTGAATGCCGATCACCAGCCGAGAATCCATCCCGCACGCGGCATTTTGCACTGTTTCTTGGAGAATACGGTTGGCCTGTTGGACCTGTGGATAATTGTGAAGAAGGGCAACTCCGGCACTGGTAAGGTGCACGCCACGCTTGTTGCGAACAAAAAGCGGAGCATGGAATTCCTCTTCCAGGTTTGAAATACAGCGGCTTAATGCGGGCTGAGAAATGAAAAGGCGCTCTGCGGCCTGACTGAAATTCAAGGTCATTGCCACTTCGTAAAAATAGCGGTATTCCAAATCGTTCATATTGTCCTCCCCCTTCTTTTCACTGATGATTGCCTGACGCTAAAAATAGTATAGCATATCGGCAGAAGGGTTGGCAAGGTGTACAGCCACATCCTGTTGATAAGATAACTTTTTATGCATATTCTTATAAATGACTTGGCATTTCTCAAAGGGACGATTTTCTGCTAAACTATTTTTGCCGGCAAAGAAGACCTGTCCGGGCGGAAGAGGACTCTGTGCCCATTTCCTCCTCTGGACGTAGTGTTCTTCATAATACTTTGAGGAGAGTGCTTGAATATGAAAGTAAAAGATAAAAAAGTCATGCACTTTTTTATTGCTATCATTCTGGACCTTTTAATTAGCGTCTTGATACCCGCAGGCAACGGCTTGACTGACATTGGTGTGCGCGCCATTGGTGCCGCTGTTGCTACTGTTTACCTATGGACTTTTGTCGCCACAGACTGGACAAGTATACTGAGTGTTCTACTGTTTGCTGTAGCAGGGGTGATGCCGTTTGGTAAGCTTCTCACAACCGGAGCCGTTCCAGTTCTGTTGATCATTGTGATGAGTGCCGTTACGATTCCACTGAGTCGGACTGGCTTTATTTCTCGCGTGATTAACTGGGCTGTCACCCGAAAATTCCTGAAGGGTCGCCCGTGGTTGTTCTTTGCATTCTACTTTGCTGCAATCTATGTTATCGGATGTTTTCTGGATGTTGCTGCCTGCGCCTTGATCGCACTTCCTGTCGCCAGAGAGCTTTGCCGGGAGATCGGCTACGAGGATGATTCCAAGTTTGCTTCTTGTATGTATCTTGGTGTTATTTGGTTCAGTATGTGGGGCTACGCTGCCACACCGATTGCCCACACCGTATCCATTATTATCATGGGCTTGATTGAGACATATACCGGCCAAGCTATCTCTATGCTGGACTTTATGATGGTTGGCATTCCTAGCACCATTGTTCTGGGCATTCTCAGTTTCCTAGTATTCCGTTTTGTTGTTAGGCCCGATGTGAGCAAGTTTGTCAACTATGATCCTGAAGCCCGTGCCAGCAATCTGAGCCGAGAAATGGGAAAAGGCGAGAAGAGCGCTGTGATCATCTTCTGCCTGATTATTTTGGGTATCTTGTTCCCCGATATTTGCCGTGGTTTCCTGCCTGAGGCCGCCGCATTTGTTTCTGGCCTGACCATCAACGCTCCCGCTGTGGTGGGCATTTCGCTTTTGTATATCTTCAAGGATGAAAACGGTGAGCGTCTGCTGGACTTCAGCAAGTCCATCCATGAGATCCCTTGGGGCGCGGCGTTGCTAGTCATGGGTATGTTCGTTGTGGCTCCCTGTCTTACGGCAGAAAACACTGGCATCCCGGTGTGGATTGCCAATGTTCTTAGTCCGCTTACGGCAAATATGACTTCTTGGATCCCCATTGTTCTTCTAGTAGCAGCTTTCTGCACAATCTTTACTAATTTTATGTCCTGCAATGCCATTGCCAATATTGCCTTCTCTCTCATTGCACCGATTGCTGTAGCACTATCTCCGATGGTCAGCGTTACTGCACTTGCTATGGTGGTAGCCATTGCGGCCAATATTGGCATCATGACGCCTGCAGCCTCCGCTGCCAGTGCGATTGTCTTGGGTAGTGGTGCATCCAGAAGTCATGCAATGAAATACGGTGCCGTTATGATTCCGATTGCTGTTATTCTTTGCCTGGCTGTGGTCTATCCTCTGGGTGTGATCCTGTTGCCCTTCTAATCCAATTAAAAAGGAGAAAACGATATGTCAACTGCTTTTTATCAGGAACCGTCAGCCAGTATTCCGGTCTACGCCTCCTGTGACATCCTCGTCGTGGGCGGAGGTGCTGCCGGACACGCCGCAGCACTGGCAGCAGCACGGGCCGGAGCAAAAAATATCATTCTTATGGAGCGATATGGCTATATGGGCGGTGATGCCACTGGCGGCTATGTTATTATGGTTCCCAATCTCAGTTGGTATGACAAGGCCTTTGTCAGAGGCATTCAGGAGGAATGGTTTACCCGTCTGGAGCATATTCCCGGTGCGGTAACCGGCCCATCTCTCAAGGAAATTGGCGGCCATGATCCAGCAAAACTTTATCGCTGGTCATCATTTCTGGATTGCACCAGCCGCAGCGATTATGAGGGAGCCAAGGAAAAATGTCTGGTGCGCGCCGTCCATTATGAGCCCAATGAGTTGAAGATCGCCATGGATCAGATGATTTATGAGGAGCGGGATGCAATTCAGGTTTGCTACCACAGCTGGGTGACCAAGCCCATTGTAGAAAATGATGTAGTTAAGGGCATAATTTTTGAGAGCAAAGAAGGGCGAAAAGCCATCCTTGCCAAAGTGGTTATCGATGCCACTGGAGACGGAGACATTTATAGCAAGTCCGGCGCCCCCTATGCCAGTTTGGCGGACGGGACGTGCCGATCTTCTACCACTGCACTGGTGTATCGTATCGGGGGCGTGGACTGGGACGCCTATCACGAGTGGCAAAAGGTTCATCCCGTGGAGGCCGCTGCTTTTGCAACCGGCCTTTCCAAGACTGCAGGTTTCCGCGTTGTTCCCTTCCAGTCCAGCCGTGACGGTGTCTGCTGGATTGACAACTGGCATTCCAACCGAGACTGTACAGTTATTAAGGACCAGACTGCTACCGAGATCAACACCCGTATGACGATCCATGCTCTAATCGATTATATGCGGGAGTGTGTCCCCTTTGCTTTCAAGAATGCGTTCCTGTATGACATCGCGCCCCAGTTGGGCTGCCGCTGTAGCCGTCGTTTGAAGGGCGAGTATGTGATGACCGCTAACGATTTTGCTTTTGCTAAAAAGCATGATGATGTTATCGCATGGCACTCCACCATTTGCCAGATTAACGACTGTGGTCCTGTTGAGATCCCTTACAGAGCCATTCTGCCTCAGCAGGTCGAAAACTTGCTGGCACCCGGACGCCATCTGTCCACAGACGATGTGGCTATCGACTGGCTGAATCTGATCCCTCAGTGCGTTGGTACCGGTCAGGGCGCTGGCGTAGCCGCCGCTGTTGCGGTCATGGACGGGACCACCACCCATAATGTAAATATCAGAAAAGTTCAGGATATCTTGGTTGACCAGAATGTACCTCTGCCCAGAAACAGCAAGTTTGAGGCAAAGGATCCCTCCTATCAGGAACTGGTGGAGGAAAAACAGTATGGTTTGTATACAGCCGCGGCTAAGGCCGCAGCGGAAAAAAGCCTTGATACCAGAAGTTTTCGCCAGGATCACAATTATTCCTCGGACGAAGATGATGGGAAACTAGTCTGATTTTGAACGAGCTATCATCAATGCCTTCTCCCACTTTGAAATGATTTGAGATAACCAGCAATGAAGCTTTACCGTTTGTGGTACTTCATTGCTGGTTTCTCATAATCGTCTATGGAAAGAGGTCAACAATATATTCCTGTTGCTTCTGCGTCGTGCCACTGACTTCATGGACTCACTTGATAGAAAACGCATAGTCTCATTTAGTGTGTTGTAACAATCAGATAATGACCGTATTTAAATTTCATATTACGCTACGCTCTTTCTGCAGGGTTTCCTGCGCGCCCCATATTCCTATTCCCCCATTCGATGAAGTATTTACACTTTATGATGACGGTAATTAGTGTATCGTAATGTAAATGTCCCTCGCTAACACAGCAATTTTATGGCACAGCACCCCCGGTTGATTCTTTTAAAGGTTTGAGTGTAATGAAAACAAAATAAATAAAGAATCTGTAAAATGGAAAGAGGAGGCCGGACGCATCCAACCTCCTCAAGTGCACTCCGAAGAGATACACCGCTATTCCTACTTAGATTATACACGATGACACCACAATATGCAAGCCTTTTTTACCCATTAGTGTTATCATATTGGTATTACAGGATCAAAGGAATTTTTGTAAACTCTGCAACTTGGTTCGTGTGTCGGTTGGTACAATTTTTGCAAAGAGATTTATTGGTATCTGTTTGCGGAGTGCTTCTATCGCATCTTGAAATTCTGCGATAAAATGCTTGATATCGCTCTTTGGCACACCAAAGCATTTCAACAAGTATGCTACAAGTATTATATAGTCTGTAATACTCTTAAATGTAATGCTACGAATACCGGTTTGGATTTCTAGACAAGTGGAGAGTGATCCGTCTATCTTTGACCGTGCAAACCGAGTATCAAATATAACATCATTGTGTGCAACGGCGTTTCTTAATT
>OLPA01001339.1_pt1 | contig 20859 bp, 17 predicted proteins | sample 1672811 | NCBI WGS metagenome assembly OLPA01 (sample SAMEA3136726, study PRJEB25190) | human gut metagenome | biome: human gut; feature: human-associated habitat; material: faeces | place: Austria | collected 2013
TCCATGATGATGGCGTCGTAGGTCTTGCCCCGCCGGATCTCCCGCTCCACGAACTTGGCACAGTCGTCCACGATCCAGCGAATGGGCGCCTCGCTGAGGCCGGAGGCTTTGGCGTTTTCCTTGGCCCAGGCCACCATGCCCTTGGCGGCGTCCACATGGCACACGCTGGCGCCCGCTGCGGCGCAGGCCACAGTGGCACCGCCGGTGTAGGCAAAGAGGTTCAGCACCCGAATGGGCCTATCGGCGTTTCGGATCTGCTCCATGGCAAAGTCCCAGTTGGCCGCCTGCTCGGGGAACAGCCCCGTGTGCTTGAAGTTCATAGGCTTCACCTGAAAGCGCAGGTCTTTATAGGCCACCGCCCACTGCTCGGGGAGCTTGCGCTTGTCCCAATGGCCGCCGCCTGTGGAGGAGCGGCTGTAGCGGGCGTTGGCCTGCCGCCAGCCGGCATTTTTATGATCCGTTTCCCAGATGGCCTGCGGATCCGGACGCACCAATATCTGCTGCCCCCAGCGCTCCAGCTTTTCTCCGCCGCCGCAATCCAGCAGCTCATAATCTTTCCAACCGTCAGCGATCCACATAAAGGGTCTACCTCCGCATACTAAATCACCGTATTATACACCCACTTGCCGTTCTGCGTCAATAACAACGCAATAAAGAGCCGCAATTTGCAGGGTCTGCCCCGCCGGTGCGTGCCGCAGCGGAGCGGGCTGCATCTTCCTCTTGGATTTTCGGCCGCTCTGTGCTATACTTATAGAAAACACCGCTGAAAGGGAGGACATCCGCATGGCGAATTTCACCCGACGGGCGATCAAGGAGACCTTCATCCATCTTCTGGAGGAGCGCCCCCTGAACGACATCACCGTGAAGGACATTGTGGAGCGGTGCGGCATCAACCGCAACTCCTTTTACTACCACTACCAGGACATCCCCACCCTCATTGAGGAGATCATCAAGGAGGACGCCGAGGCCATCATCCGCGCCTACCCCTCCGTGACCACCATTGTGGACGGGTTCGACGCCGTTATAGAGTTTGCCTCCCAGCACCGCCGCGCCATTCTGCACATCTACCGCTCCGTGAGCTGGGAGGTGTTTGAGCGCAAGCTGATGCAGGTGTGCGAATACTTTGTCAGCAGCTATGCGGACACCGCTCTGGCGCAGGAGCCTATTCCCCCCGAGGACAGGAAGACCATTGTTGACTATTATAAATGCGTATGCTTCGGCCTGACCATCGGCTGGCTGGACAGCGGCATGTCCGAGGAGCATATGCGCTCCATCCGCCGCATTTTCCTGCTGAAGCGGGATATGGCCACCGAGACCGCCCGCCTGCTGCGGGATCAGGTGTAACGAAAGCAAGAGCAAAATATTATTTTAGGCACGGGACACCCCCGTGCCTAATTTTTGGCCAATTCAACCGTCCGTGTCTGATTTTCAGGCACGGACGGTCTGTTTGCCCGTGGTCAAAAGCCTCCGGCCGTAGTATTCTCTCTCCTGCAATCAGGAAAAACAAACAGGAGGTGTACCACATGAAGCTGCGTTCCGCCGTCCCCATGAAGGTGGCCAAATACGGCTACATCATCATTTCCGCCGTTTTCACGCTGGCAGGGCTTCTGATGATCCTGCGGCCTGCGCCGTCCCAATCCTTCATCGGCATCTTTTTCGGCGTCGCCCTTCTGGTCTTCGGGCTTATCAAGCTGGTGGGCTACTGGTCAAGGGATCTGTTCCGGTTGGCGTTTCAGTATGACCTGCAGTTCGGCATCCTGCTGTGCGTGCTGGGCATCATCACCCTCATCCGCCACAACGAGGCCGTGGTCTTTCTGTGCGCGGCCTACGGCATCTGCATCATGGCCGACAGCCTGTTTCGGATCCGCACGGCGCTGGACGCCAGAGCCTTCGGCATCCGCCAGTGGTGGGTGACGCTGGTGCTGGCCGGTGTGACGGGGCTTATCGGGCTGCTCATCACCCTCTCCCCCGCTGTCGCCGCCACAGCCGTCACCGTGCTGCTGGGCATTTCCTTCGTGTCGGAGGGACTGCTGAATCTGGGCGTCGCCATCAGCATGGTGAAGATCGTGGATAACCAGCAGCCGGACGTGATCGTTTCGGATGATTTTGAAGAATGGGAGGAATCGTAAATGCGTTTTGGCAAAGCGGTGGTAAAGCACCGCATATTCATCTTGATTTTGACCGCGGCTCTCCTGGTGCCGTCGGTGTTCGGCATGATCGGCACACGGGTCAACTACGATATGCTGACCTATCTGCCGGAGGACATAGACACCGTCATCGGCCAGAATGAGCTGCTGAAGGACTTTAACAAGGGCGCTTTCACCTTCCTCATCTTTGAGGATATGCCCAATAAAGACGTGGCCGCCCTGAAGCAGCAGGTGGAGCAGGTGGAACACGTGGATACCGTTTTGTGGTACGACTCTCTGGCCGACCTGTCCGTCCCCATGGAGCTGCTGCCGGAGAAGGTCTACAAAGCCTTCAACTCCGACCACTCCACCATGATGGCCGTGTTCTTCGACTCCGGCACCTCGGAGGATGTCACCATGGACGCCGTGAAGCAGATCCGCAGCATCTGCGGCAAGCAGTGCTTCGTGTCCGGCATGACGGCTCTGGTGGTGGATCTGAAAGACCTGTGCGAGCAGGAGGAGCCGATCTATGTGGCGCTGGCCGTGGCACTGGCGTGCGTGGCCATGCTGCTGTTTTTGGACGGCTGGCTGATCCCCTTCGTGTTCCTGGCCTCCATCGGCGCCATGATCCTGCTGAATCTGGGCACCAACTTCTTCCTGGGCGAGATTTCCTACATCACCAAGGCGCTGTCCGCCGTGCTGCAGCTGGCCGTCACCATGGACTACTCCATTTTCCTCTGGCACAGCTACAACGAGCAGCTGCCGCTTTGTGAAAGCAAAGAGGACGCCATGGCCACCGCCATCCACGCCACTCTCACCAGCGTCATCGGCAGCTCCGTGACCACCATTTCCGGCTTCATCGCCCTGTGCTTCATGAGCTTCACGCTGGGTCGGGATCTGGGCATCGTCATGGCCAAGGGCGTGCTGCTGGGCGTGCTGGGCTGCGTCACCGTGCTGCCGTCTATGATCCTTGTGCTGGATAAGCCCCTGCAGAAGACGAAGCACCGCTCCATCATCCCCGATATGCGGAGCTTCTCCAAGAAGCTGGTAAAGATCTTCCCCGTGTTTCTGGTGGTCTTCGCCCTGCTCATCGCTCCCGCCTTCTATGGCTATGAAAAGGCCAACGACGAGGTCTATTACAACATGGGTCAGTGCCTGCCGGAGGATATGAACTATGTCATCGCCAACTCCAAGCTGCAGGAGGATTTCGACATCGCCTCCACCCACATGGTACTGGTGGACGCCGGCCTCTCCCCCAAGTCCGTCAAGAGCATGATAAACGAGATGGAGCAGGTGGATGGCGTGAAATATGTGCTGGGGCTTGAGTCGGTGGTCGGCTCCCGTGTCCCGCAGGAGATCCTGCCCGACAGCATCAAGAGCATTCTGGAGAGCGACCGCTGGGAGCTGCTGCTCATCAACTCCGAGTACGCCCCCGCCAGCGACGCCGTGAACGAGCAGATCAGCAGCCTGAGCGCCATCCTCAAGAGCTACGACTCCACGGGCATGCTCATCGGCGAGGCACCCTGCCTGAAGGACATGATCGAGACCACGGATCACGACTTCGCCGTTGTCACGGCGGTGTCCATGCTGGCCATCTTCGTTATCATCCTGCTGGTGGAAAAGAGCCTGACGCTGCCGGTGATCCTCATCGCCGTCATCGAGCTGGGCATCTTCATCAATCTGGGTCTGCCCCACTACTTGGGGCAGAGCATGGCCTTCATCACCCCCATCTGCATCAGCACCATCCAGCTGGGCGCCACCGTGGACTACGCCATTCTGATGACCACCCGCTACAAGGCCGAGCGCATCGGCGGCAGCGGCAAGAAGGACGCCGTTTGGACGGCACTTTACACCTCTATCCCCTCCATCTTCGTGTCCGGCATGGGCATGTTCGCCGCCACCTTCGGCGTGGCTCTGTATTCGGACATTGAGATCGTCAGCTCCATGTGCATGCTCATGGCTCGGGGCGCCGTCATCAGTATGCTGCTGGTGGTCTTCGTGCTGCCCGCCATGTTTATGCTGCTGGACACTGTGATCTGTAAAACAACGCTGGATATGCGTCATATCCCGTGCGGCAAAAAAGCCAAGGAGGTAATCGAGCATGAATAAGAAAGTTACAAAAATCATCGCCATTTGCCTGTGCGCCGCCCTGTGTCTGGGCGGTGCGGGCGTGGCCTTCGCCCAGACGGGCAGCAAGCAGGAGTCTGCGCAGCCCACCGCCGCCCAAAAGGCCGCCGACCTGCAGCAGAAGATCTCCAAGGATGAGACCGTTTATGTGCTGGCCGGCGCCGATGGCTCCGTGCAGAAGATCATCGTCAGCGACTGGCTGAAAAATGAGCTGGGCAGCGCTTCCCTCACCGACAAGTCCGGCCTGAGCAACATCGAAAATGTCAAGGGCGACGAATCCTACTCCATAAACGGCGACAACATGACCGTTTGGGACGCCCAGGGCAACGACATCTACTATCAGGGCGACATCCAGAAGGAGCTGCCCGTGGGGCTTACCGTCCGCTACACGCTGAACGGAAAGGCCGTTTCTCCCGAGCAGCTCAAAGGCCAGAGCGGCAAGGTGACCATCCGCTTCGACTATGAGAACCGCCAGTATGAGACCGTGCAGATAAACGGTCAGAACCAGCGGATCTACGTCCCCTTCGCCATGCTCACCGGCATGATCCTGGACAACGACACCTTCCGCAATGTCACCGTCACCAACGGCAAGCTGGTGAACGACGGCGACCGCACCGTGGTGGTGGGTCTGGCCTTCCCCGGCCTGCAGGAGAACCTGAACCTCAGCCGGGATCAGCTCTCCATCCCCAGCAGCGTGGAGATCACGGCAGACGTCACCGATTTCTCTCTGGGCATGACCGTGACGCTGGCCTGCAACGATCTGTTCAGCCAGCTGGGCGACGTGGATCTCGGCTCTTTGGACGCCGCAGGCTCTCTGAATAAGCTCACCGATGCCATGGATCAGCTGCTGAACGGTTCTTCCGCCCTGTATGACGGCCTCACCACTCTGCTGGATAAGTCCGGCGAGCTGGCGGCCGGCGTGGAGGAGCTGGCACAGGGTGCCGCCGCCATCAAGGCCGGCGCCGACTCTCTGGACGAGGGCGCAGCGGAGCTGAAGGCGGGTCTGGCCGACCTGTCTGAAGGGCTGAACAAGCTCTCCGCCAACAGCGCAGCGCTCAACGGCGGCGCCGAGCAGGTGTTTGATTCCCTGCTGGAAACCGCCACGGCTCAGATCCGCGCCAAGGGCCTTACCGTGCCGGATCTCACCATTGAAAACTACGCTGAGGAGCTGAACAAGCTCATCAAGTCTTTGGATGAAACCACCGTCTATGAAAATGCACTGACGCAGGTCACCGACGCCGTGGAGAAGCAGCGCCCCCTCATCACCCAGAAGGTCACCGCCGCCGTCCGCCAGGAGGTGGAGGCAAAGGTCACCGCCGCCGTGAAGACAGAGGCCACCACGGCTGCGCAGGCGCAGGTAGCCGAAAATGTCATCCGGACCGCCACCAGAATGACCAAGAAGGACTATGACGCCGCTGTGGCCGCCGGACAGATCCCTCAGGCCACGCAGGACGCCGTGAACGCCGCCATTCAGGCGCAGCTGAGCGATCCGGATGTGCAGAAGCAGATCAACGCCGCCGTGGAGGCGCAGATGGCAAGTGAAACTGTGAAGAACACCATCAAAGCCCAGACCGATGCCCAGATGCGGACGGAAAAGGTGCAGACTACCATTTCCCAGAACGTGGAGCTGCAGGTGAAGAAGGCCATTGCCGAGAACATGGCCTCCGATGAGGTGCAGAAGCAGCTGCAGGCAGCCTCCGAAGGCAGCAAGACCCTCATTGCCCTGAAGGCCTCTCTGGACGACTACAACGCTTTCTATCTGGGTCTGCTGGACTACACCGCAGGCGTGGATGAAGCCGCCGAAGGCTCCAACGAGCTGTACGCCGGTGCCGGCGACCTGAAGGACGGCACCGCCGAGCTTCGGGCAGGTGCAGCCAAGCTCTATGCCGGCGTGCTGCAGCTGAAGGACGGCACCCCCGCTCTGGTCAGCGGCGTGACGCAGCTGAAGGACGGCGCCATGCAGCTGTCCGAGGGCTTGCAGCAGCTCAACAAAGAGGGCATTCAGAAGCTGACGAAGCTCCTGCAGGACGACCTGGGCGACCTCACCGCCCGCGTGCAGGCCACCATCGACGTGTCCAAGGACTACCGCAGCTTCTCCGGCATCAGCGACGACGCCTCCGGTCAGGTGAAGTTCATCTACCGCACCGACGAGATCGCCTGATCCGCCGCCAGGTCTTTGCCTGCCCGATCAAATATTTGCTTTCAAAAACCGCTTCCCTGCCAAATCCTGCAGGGAAGCGGTTTTTCATGTGGTTGCACCCGCGCGCATAGCGCCGCACATTTGCAACCAATCGTTTCAAATATGCAAAGCCGTTTTTCATGAACCCGCTGAAAACGTGAAAAAATGCAGATGCACAGCGCGCGAAAAAACGGCATGCTATTTGCTTATTAAATAATACCATCGGTAGACAAGGGCAAACACGCCTTCCGGCGTGTCTTTCCGGCGCTTTTTGTGTCCTTCTCGCCTTGACAGGCGCCAGCCCGCCTGCGGCTCGAAAGCCAAAAATCACTCGAAAATGCATCGCCGGCAGGTGCGAAGCAGTTTTGCCGGAGCAGAAATGTGTCCAGACAAGGAAAGCCCCGCAGGGAATACTTGCCGTATTTCCAAGGGGCTTGACGCAGTATGGGCGCATTTCTGCCCGTCAAAACCGTGTCTGCCCTTGTCAACCGATGGTATATTCAATAATTTATTATAAAAAATCTGTCAATAGGAGGGAGATCATGTTTATTCCATTTCCGGAGGTACATGTCCCCATGCAGGGGCTGGACGAGGTGAAGCTGCCCCTCATGGTGCCCATCTGCCAGCAGTTCGATGCGGCGCGGATCGAGGATCCGGCGGGGTATCTGACCCAGGCGCTGGAGCGCAGCATCCCTGCTCCCGAGCAATTTGCAGGCAAATGTATCGCCGTAACGGTGGGCAGTCGGGGCATTCCCGCTCTGGCGGAGATGGTCAAGGCCATCTGCGACGCCCTGAAGCGCTGGGGTGCAGAGCCATTCATCGTGCCTGCCATGGGAAGCCACGGCGGTGCCAACGCCGCCGGACAGGTGGATCTGCTGGCGGGATACGGCGTCACCGAGTCGTCCGTGGGCGCCCCCATCCGCTCCTCCATGGAGGTGGTTTCCTATGGGCAGATATGCGGCGAGCCGCTCTATGGCGACAAGCTGGCCTTCGAGTCCGACGGCATCGTTGTCTTCAACAAGGTGAAGCCCCACACGGAGTTTCGGGCTGCCCATGAAAGCGGCCTGCTGAAAATGGTGGCCATTGGGTTGGGCAATCACAGAGGCGCCACCCAGTTCCACTCCTTCGGGTTTGAACGTTTCCCCGAGCTTCTTCCGAAGGTGGGAGAGCAATTCCTCGCCACCGGAAAGCTGGCCTTCGGCGTGGGCGTGGTGCAGAATGCCTACGACTATATCAGCGACATTCAGGTATGCACCTCCGAGAATTTTATGGAAACGGACGCCGCGCTCCAGGCCATTGCCAAGGAAAAAATGGGCAAGTTCCTCTTTGACCACATCGACCTGCTCATCATTGACGAGATCGGCAAAAACATCAGCGGGACAGGCTGCGACCCCAACGTGGTCGGGCGCAACCTCTCCAACACGTTCCATGACATGCTGGATCTGAAAAAGCTCCTGATCCGCTCCATTACACCGGAGAGCCACGGCAGCGGCGTGGGGCTGGGCATGGCCGATATGACCACCCGCAAATGCCTGTGCAGCGTGGATTGGGAGGCCACCTGGGCCAATGTCCTCACCACCGGCTCCATGACCGGTGGCCGCATTCCACTCTATGCCAACAATGACCGCGAGGCGATCCTTCAGTGCCTCCGCACGGGCAAAACGGACGTGACCCGCCCCTGCATCGTGCGCATCAGAAACACCCTTTGCATGGATCGTTTCTGGGTGTCCCAGCCTCTCTTTGCGCGCATCCGAAACCTGTCCGGCATCCGGCAGGACGGCGATCCGGCGCCGCTGCGGTTTGATGAAAACGGCGACCTGCTTTAATGGATTGCTTCCACCGGCAAACGGAATCTCCTCCCTTCCGCACAAAAACCGCTGTCGCAGCTTGTACGACAGCGGTTTTTCGCGCCCACCGGAGCCGGGCCGTCAGCCGTCCCGAAAGGGCAGATACTCTATGAATTTCTTCACCGCCAGCGAGGCGCTTTCCCGCTCCCGCAGCGCCAGACCTATCTCCCGATACGCCGGAACGGCCAGCTTTTTTGCCACGATGCGATAGGGAATGCGCCGCAGGATCAGCTCCGGCAGAATGCTGATGCCCAGCCCGCTTTCCACCATGGACATGATGGCGTAGTCGTCCCATGTGGTGAAGCGCACGCGGGGCGAAAGCCCTTCCCGCTCAAAAATTTCCGTCACGTCCGTCCTCGCCCCCCGCTCCAAAAGGATGAAAGGCTCGCTGCACAGGGCGCTTGCGGGCACCCGCTCCGACTCCGCCAGCGGATGCCCCTCCGGCAGCACCGCCAGCAGGTCGTCCCGAGCCAGCGGGATGGTTTCAAACGCCGGTCTGGCGGGCAGCCGGACAAACCCGCAGTCCACCCGCCCCTCGGCGATCCATTCTTCGATCTCCGCATAGTCGCCCAGCAAAAGCTCATAGTCAATATTCGGATGATCCTTTTGAAATGCCTTGATGATGTTGGGCAGCCAGTGGGTGGCCACGCTGGAAAATGTGCCGATGCGGATGAGGCCGGACTGCACCCCGTGCAGATCGTCCACCTCCATTTGCAGCTTCCGGTACTCCTCGCAGAGCTTTTGGGCACGGGTAAGGAGGCGGGAGCCGTCGGAGGTCAGGCTCACGCCCCACCGGCTCCGTTCCAGCAGCGTGACCCGCCATTCTTTTTCCAGGTCGCCGATCATCCGGCTGATACCGGACTGGGAGTAGTGCAGCACCTCCGCCGCCTTGGTAAAGCTGCCATACTCCGCCGTTTTGATAAAAGCCATATATTTCAGAATGTTCATTTCCATAGGTTCGCCCTCATATTATCTGTTTTTGTTGTCGTAGTTATGATAAACATTCGCTTTTCAAATGCATACAACAATGATACCATGACTCCGTTCGTTGTCAAGGGAAAACGCAGTTTTATGCAAGCTGCTGCCCCACACCGGACACGGCTATCAAGTCGTTGCCGTGTAAAATCCGCACACAGGGGACTGATGATTATGCGAAAATCTTACCTAAAATACTTTGCCGGCCTGCTGGTCTTCGGCTCCAACGGCGTGGTGGCCAGCTTCATCCATCTGAGCAGCTATGAGATCGTGCTGCTCCGCTCCGTGCTGGGCGGCTGCCTGCTGCTGGCGCTGTTTTTCGCCACCGGCCACCGCTTCACATTCATGCACCACAAGCGGGATCTTCTGTTCATTTCCCTTTCCGGCGTGACTATGGCGGTGGAGTGGCTGCTGCTGTTTGAGGCTTATGCCCAGATCGGCGTCAGCCTCGGCATGCTCATCAATTACACGGGGCCGGCGCTCGTGATCCTGTTTTCCCCGTTTTTTCTGAAGGAGCGGATCACCTTTCCCAAGCTCATCGCGCTGGCGGCCGCGCTGCTGGGCGCCTTTTTCATCAGCGGACAGGCCGCCGCCCACGGCGTGAGCGCCTGGGGGCTGCTGTGCGCCATACTCTCCGCCGTGACCTATGCGATCATGGTTCTGACGAACAAGCTGGCGCAAAGCATCAAGGGCATCGAAAACTCCGTGCTGCAGCTCCTGTGTGCCGCAGCCGTTGTGGCCGTATTCGTAGGCTGCAAGCAGGGCTTTTCCATGGACATCGCCGCCGGCGAATGGCTCCCCATTCTGTGGCTGGGCTTTGTCAACACCGGCCTCGGCTGCTATTTTTACTTTTCCTCCATCGGCGCTCTGCCGGCGCAGTCCGTGGCCATCTGCGGCTATCTGGAGCCGCTGTTTGCGGTGGTTTTGTCCGTTTTGATCCTGAAAGAAACCATGTCGCCGCTGCAGATCATAGGCGCGGTGCTCATCGTCGGCGGCGCCGTTTTCGGCGAATGCTGCCGCGGCCGGAAAGGCCGGTAAGCAGTTAACGCTGTTAGCCGGTCGTTAGAAATTCGGTGGTTTTCAATCCGCAAGCGCAAAAACAGTCCTGAAACCCTTGCAGTTTCAGGACTGTTCCTTTTCATGTGCGCTCCATCATAATATACCCTAATAAAACAGACAGAAAAAGGAGCGGAACACGCGCCCCGCTCCCTGTGATTATTTCAGAATCGTGATAGTACCTTTAATTTGGGTGATCTCCGCAGACGAAATAGCATATCCGTAACATTCAATGATATTGTCCTTTATGGTACAGTCCCTATATTCAGTCAGCGGCGTTGCGATAACCTGATAACCATCTTCAGGAAAATAACCGGCGTTGTACCAACTATCGTATGTTCCGCTTTTGTCCTCAGACGGCAGCAAATCGTCCGCACGATAAGGAGAACTGCCCTCTGTAAATTCTTCGATTGTCAGCTCTTGCGTATTCAAATCATAGCGGTAGATACAGGCATAGGGGGTCAATGTACTGCACATCAAATACGATTCGGTCATCATCTTCTCCGACGGCAACGATATTTTCGGCAATGGCCTCTTTGGGGAAAAACTTATAAAACACATACATTGCACCAATTATATATATTGTCAAGGTTTTCGCGGATTTTCTTGAAATTTCTTTGTTTTCAGAACAAATCAAACCTTCCAATATAGCTTTGCAAAGAAAGAGTGTGCAAAAATGACAAATATCCAAAAGGACATTCTGTTCGACCATCTCATCAGCGGCATGGAAAAGAAAATGCAGACAACGCAGGGAGAAACTCCGCAAAGGTTTCGTCCAATGTGGCGGTGCAGTTCAACCTGATTTTCTTCATCATACCTGACCTCTTGATTTTCAAAATTTCCATCAAAAATCAAGCGCACAGGCGGTTTTCGCAAAAAAAGAAAAAACCGTTGGAATCACAAGGATTCCAACGGTTTTGGTGGAGATAAGCGGGATCGAACCGCTGACCTCTTGAATGCCATTCAAGCGCTCTCCCAGCTGAGCTATACCCCCAACTCTGTATTCACTTGGCAGCTCCAAGACTGTCGACTTGCTTATTATATTGCATTTACCGGTTTATGTCAATACTTTTTTCTCCAAAAATTTTATTTTTATTTCTGCACCTGCCCCAGCTGATAAAAAGCCACGGCACTGGCCGCCGCCACATTCAGCGAGTCCACTCCGTGGGACATGGGAATACACACCGTGTAGTCGCAGCCCTCGATGCTGCTGTCCGCCAGGCCGTCTCCCTCGGTGCCCATGGCGATGGCCAGCCGCTCCTCCGCCAAAAGCCTCGGATCGCCGAGGCGCACAGAGTCCTCTCGCAGCGCCATAGCCGCCGTGCGGAAGCCCAGTTCATGCAGCTTGTCCGTCCAGTTCCCCTCCGGCAGATACGTCCACGGGATCTGGAACACCGTCCCCATGCTCACCCGCGTGCAGCGCCGGTACAGCGGATCGCTGCACTCCGGCGTCAGGAGCACCGCGTCCATTCCCAGCGCCGCCGCCGAGCGGAAAATGGCGCCCACGTTGGTGGGGTTCATCACCCGCTCCAGCACCACGATCCGCCTTGCGCCGGCGCACACCTGCTCCACCGCCGGCAGCTCCCTGCGCTTCATGGCGCACAGCATCCCTCGGGTCAGGTGGAAGCCGGTCATCTGCGCCAGCACCGGCTCCTCCGCCGTAAATACCGGCACATCCGCACACTGCTCCAGCAGCGCCTTCCCCTGGCTCTCCACATGGCGCCGCTCCATCAGAAACGAAACAGGCTCATACCCTGCCGCCATGGCTCTGCCGATGACCTTAGGGCTTTCGGCAATAAAAATGCCCCGCTCCTCACACTCCCAGTTGGTAAGCCGGCTTTCCTTGAGTCTGGCGAAAATATCCAGTTCCGGCGCCGAAAAATCCGTGATCTCCCGAATATCCGCCATACCCGTTTCCTCCGTTAAAAATTGATAACGCCCAGATGCTCCAGCAGGATCTTCACGCCGATGAGGATCAGAATGATGCCTCCCGCTATCTCCGCCTTGCTCTTGTACTTCAGCCCGAAGATGTTCCCCACCTTCAGCCCCAGCGCCGACAGGCAGCAGGTGGTGAGACCGATAAGCCCCACAGCGCTGAAAATATTCACCTCCGGCAGCAGGGCAAAGGTGATGCCCACCGCCAGCGCATCCACGCTGGTGGCCACCGCCAGCAGCAGCATATCCTTGAAGCCGAAGGATGCGTTCTCCGCTTTCTCCTCCTCGCGGGAATAGCCCTCCTTGAGCATGTTCCCGCCGATAAGGCACAGCAGCACAAAGGCCACCCAGTGATCCACCGAGGTGATATACTTTTCAAAAGTCGTGCCCAGCAGATAGCCGAGGGTCGGCATCAGCGCCTGAAATCCGCCGAACCACAGCCCCACCGCCAGATAGTGTTTTCCCTTCAGCTTCTGCACGGACAGCCCCTTGCACACAGCCACGGCAAAGGCGTCCATGGACAGTCCCACCGCAATGAGAACAAGCTCAATAAATCCCATGTTCTTCCTCCGTTACCATGCCGAAATCTTCCCTTTTTGGCCACTGTCATCCGTTTATTATCCCATATCGCCGCCGTTCTGTCAACGGTTTTCCGCCCCGTCCCCGTAGGATCTCCGCCCATTTACACAGCGAAAAAAATGTGGTATAGTAACACCATCTTTTCAGAAAGGAACCTGCGCCCTATGCCCCTTTCCGCGGAAACCGCCCTGCTTTCCCTCATCGACGAGCACCTGTCCGCCGGCCGTCCCCTGACGCTGGCCATTGACGGCTGCTGCGCCGCCGGAAAAACCACCCTGGCTCTGCGCCTGCAGCAAAGGTACGGCTGTCCGGTCTTCCATGCCGACGACTACTTTCTGCAGCCCCACCAGCGTACGCCCCAGCGGTTTTCCCAGGCCGGCGGCAACATGGATCGGGAGCGTCTGCTGCAGGAGGTGCTTTTGCCCCTGTCACGGGGCGAAGACGTGGTCTTCCGCCGTTTCGACTGCTCTGCCATGGCGCTCCGGCCCCCCGTCCGCGTCCCCTACGTCCCCTTTCAGATCGTGGAGGGCACCTACTGCATGCATCCGGAGCTGGCGCCCTACTATACCGCCTCTGTTTTTCTCCGCATTTCCCCCGCAGAGCAGCGCCGCCGCATCGAGAGCCGCTGCCCGCCGGAGAAAGCGCAGCAATTCTTTACCCGCTGGATCCCCCTGGAGCAGCTCTATTTTCAGCAGCTCCACCCCGAAAAAAACTGTACCCTGATCCTGGAGGCTTTGCCATGAATCACACCTCGAAAAAATCCCTGACCCATTTGCTCTATGCCGCCGTGAGCCTGTCCCTGTGCCTGCTGCTGCCCTTCCTCACCGGCCAGATCCCCCAGATAGGCAAGGCTCTGTGTCCCATGCACATCCCCGTGCTGCTGGCGGGCTTTCTGTGCGGCCCGTGGTGGGCGGCTCTGGTGGGCGCCATCGCGCCGGTGCTCCGCTCCGTTCTCTTCAGCTCGCCGGCCATTTTTCCCACCGCCGTGGCCATGTGCTTCGAGCTGGCCTCCTACGGTCTGGCCGCCGGCCTGCTGTACCGGCTTTTCCCCCGCAAGGTCGTTGGGGTGTACGGCTCCCTTCTGGGCGCCATGCTCATCGGCCGCGTAGCTTGGGGCATCACCATGTACCTGCTGCTGCACGGTGCCTTTTCGTGGCAGGCTTTTGCCGCCGGTGCCTTTGTCAATGCTCTGCCGGGCATCGCCCTGCACCTGCTTCTGATCCCGCCCATCGTTCTGGCGCTGCAAAAAGCCGGCAAGATCTGAAAAAAAAGAGATGCGGTTCTCTGCGAATCGCATCTCTTTTTTTATTCATCGGAAAAACGTATCCCTGTGTTTTTCGCTCTCTGTGCCGACGTTCTCCTCCTGATCCGGCAGCGTGATGACCCCGCCATGGACAGGGCAGTTGCCCACCGACAGCACCGGCAGCCGGAAGGCATCATCCGCCACCGTGATGTCGTTCACGGTCTCCCGCGCGTAATCCAGCGCCGCCACCTGCATCACCGAGGAGGCCGGACAGCTGGTGGTAGCCACATGCTTGCCGTCCTTGCAGTAGTTTATCATTTTGTGCATATCGCAGCTCATGAGCGGCTCCGTGTCCTCCGCCACCTGCACGGTGCGCACGCGGCTGCCTCTGAAGTCCGCCGCGCAGGCCTCCGTGGCCAGCAGTCCGCTGTCGGCGCACACGGTCACTTCCTTCAGCCCCGTGGCGCTGTGGAAGCCCACGTCCTCCAGCCCCTCGTGGATCTGGCTCATGACCTCTTTCCACAGAGCGGAGCAGGGGTTGCCGCCGGCATTGACCACCTGATTGGACTTATAGCCGCACCACACAGCCGCGCTGTAATAGGGCGTGAAGCCCACAAAGTAGCGATCCTTCGCGGCGTCGGTGGTACCGGTCTTGCCGCCGATGCTCATGCCGGAGAAGCGCGCACCGGTACCGGTGCCGCGGGAAACAACGTCCTGCAGGATGCTGCGCATCAGGTACGCCGTGCTCTCCTTCATGGCCGTGTTGAATTTGATCTCGTTATCAATGATGACCTTGCCCTGCGAGTCCTCCACCCTTATATAGGTTCTGGGCGCGGAATAGATGCCGTCGTTGACGAAGGCGCCATAGGCCGCCGCCATTTCCTCGGTGGTCACGCCGTTGGTAAAGCCGCCCAGCGCCATGTTGCCCACCTGCTGGGCATCCGTTTCCGTCAGCGTGGTAAAGCCCAGCTTGTCCCGCATGAACAGGTAGGATTCATACACGCCGTACATCATGTTCACCCGCACGGCGCAGGTGTTCAGCGAGCGCACCAGAGCCGTGCGCACATCCGTCAGCCCGCCGTAGGTGCGGCTGGAGTTTCTGGGCCAGACGTTTCCGTTGAGCAGAATGGGATAGTCGTCGATGATGGACGCCGCCGTAATGGTGCCGTTGTCCAGCGCCGGCGCATAGGTGGACACCGGCTTCACAGCCGAACCGCACTGCCGCACTTCCGTGGCCCAGTTCCAGCCTCGGTCAGCGGTCTTGACGCCCGTGCCGCCCACCATGGCCACCACGTCGCCCGTATAGGGATCCACCACGGTAATAGCCGCCTGCAAAGACTGTCCGTTGGAGTCCTTGGTGTCCAGATACTTGGTGTTTTCAAATACGTTTTCAGCGATCTTCTGGTACTTCAGATTCTGGGTTGTATAGATCTTGTAGCCGCCGCTGTAAACCATGCCCACCGCCCGCTCGTAGGCGCTGATGACCTTGCCGCTGCTGTCAGGCTTGCTGTCTTTCAGGTCGTAGATCTCCACGAATTTCTTCGCCACGTCCTCGATGACCTGATCGGTGAAATAGGAGTTGTTGGCCTTTACCACCTTTTCGCCGGTCTCCTCCTCGGTGGTGGGCGCCACATACCCCTCCTTCAGCTCACCCATACAGGTGTAGCCGTTGGTAAAGGTCACCTGCTCGTTGCAGGCCGCCTCGTAGACCTCCTTCTCCTTGATAATCCCTTGGTCGTACATATTCTGCAGCACCTGCAGCTGCCGCGAGCGGTTGTTGGCCAGCGTCCATTCGCTGATAAGGGGGTCATAGCGGGAGGGGTTGTTGGTGATGGCGATAAGGCTGGCGCACTCGGCCAGTGTCAGATCCTTGGCGTCCTTGCCGAAATACATCCGCGAGGCCGTCTGGGCGCCGTAGCACGACTCGCCGAAATACACCGTGTTGAGGTAGCAAGTCAGGATCTCGTCCTTGTCGTAGCGCTTTTCCAGCTGCAAAGCCCGATAAATCTCCGTGACCTTGCGCTTGATGGTGGTCTCGTCGTTGCCGGTAACATTCTTGATCAGCTGCTGGGTGATGGTGGAGCCGCCCTGCACGCCTCTTCCGGTCACGGTGCTGAACACGGCGCGTATCGTCCCCCTCCAGTCCACGCCCTTGTGCTTGTAAAAGCGCTTGTCCTCGATGGCCACGGTGGCGTCCCGCAGCGCCTGGGGGATCTGGTCGCCGGTCAGCAGAATGCGGTTCTCGCCGTCATAGAGGGTCTGGTAGATCTCCCATTCGTCCGTTTCCGCGTTCTTGGCGTACATCTCTGTGGCCAGGGACATGTCGTAGGCCGACAGATCCACTTCCACCTTGTTTTTCATGGTTTTGTTGATATAAATGGAAAAAATAATGGCGAAAAAGGCCATGGTCAGCAAGAGCACCGCAAAAACGGTTCCCACGATGAAGCCCACCTTGCGCCGGCGCGCCTGGATCTCCCGCGGGCTTCTGCTGCGCGCAGCGGCGGCTCTTTCGCCGGCGTTATGCTGCACTTTCCTTTTTATTTTTTCGGCGCTCTGCTTCAGCTCATTACTCAAGCGTTTCTTCTCGTGCTTGCCTTCGCTCATAACGGGGCACCTTCCTTTCTTTCGGATGTCTGTATTCCCTGCCGGAACCGGCTCAATACCACTAAAAATCCATTTTAATTCCTATTTTACCATACCTGTCAACCCAAAAACAGAAACTTTTTTCTTCGCATTGTTTGCAAAATGAGCGTATCCGCAAATTATTTCGCATTTTTTTATGCAAAATGTTTCCGATTTCCCATTTTTTGCCTCAATCTGTCCTTGCATTTTCGGACAAAATACTATATAGTGTTTTTGAACATCACGAAGGAGGTACTCCCTATGACCGACGAGTTTGGCCCCAATTTCATCACCATCACCGATGAAGACGGCAACGATATTGAGCTGGAATATGTGGATGCGCTGGAGCACAACGGCACCACCTACATGGCCTTTTTCCCCACGGCTGACACCGAGGAGGAGGCCGAGAACGCGCAGGACTTCGGCCTTGTGATCCTCAAGTCCGTCATGGAAAACGGCGAGGAGTTCCTGGCCACTCCCGACACCGACGAGGAGCTGAACGAGGTCTTTGACCTCTTCACCCAGCAGCTTCTGGAGGACGAGGAAGAAAATTCCTGAGCTTCCCGCCTAAAACCCCTTTTCTTTTTCCGCGGCGTCTGGTATAATAGCCTCAGTGGGGCGGCGGATCCCGTCCGGCGGGCAGCAGTCTGTTTATCCTCACATTTTGTTATAGGGGATGTCGGATCAATGTGTGAACGGCAGGCCTCCCGACTGCCGTCTGCGGTCGGACGTTGGAAGCAACGAAGCACGTTGGAGACAACCCACCTGCTGATTCGGTGCAGGTTATAACTTGGCTGCTGCCCGCTGGGCGGGATCGTTTCCCCCTTATCATCCGCAATGTTTTAAGCAAACGCATCCCCGTCGTTTTTCGGCGGGGATCCTTTATTTCCCCACGAAGCGGGAAATTTGCACCTTTTCGCCCCACCGTCTTTTTTTCTCTTGCAAAAAGTCCATAAAACAAGTATAATAGGCAGGAATGTAACTCACATCCCCATATTTCGATTCTTATACCACAACAACAAACGAGAGGAATGAACCATCCATGAGTGCATCCAGAGAAAAGAAAAACCGTCAGGCCTTTGCAGCCAGCGGCGCTATCGACCCCAAGGCCGCCCGTGCAGCGGAGGAAAAGGCGCAGCAGCGCAAGAGCCGCCTGCTCTACGGCTCCATTGCCGTGATTTTTGTAATAGTGGCCGTCCTGGTCCTGCTGTGGAACTCCAATGTTTTCCAGCGCAACGCCACCGCCCTCACCGTGGGCGACAAGACCTACTCCGCCGCCGAGGTGCAGTACAGCTACTACGCCGCCTACAGCGACGTCCGCTCCTCCAGCTATTTTTCCTATATGGGCGTGGATACCAGCCGTTCCATCGGCAGCCAGACCATGAGCGACACCGCGAAGATGCTCTGCGGCGTCACGAGCGAAGGCAGCCTCACCTGGGGTGAGTACCTCATGGGCAAGGCCAAGTCCAACCTTCAGACCAGCCAGTCCATGCTGGCTGCCGCCGAGAAGGAGGGCTTCACCTGGACGGACGCCATGCAGTCCGAATATGATGAGATCATCGCCTCCGTCAAGTCCTCCGCCAAGTCCGCCGGCTACACCTATAAGAATTATGTCAAAGCCATGTACGGCACGCTGGTCACCACCGGCGTCTTTGAGTCCATGGCCAAGGATTCCGTTCTGCTCACCGCCTTCCAGAACGACTATCTCAGCAAGCTGAACTACACCGACGAGGAGATCGAGAAGTACTATCAGGATAATAAGTCCACCTTCGACGTAGCCGACTACGACTACATCCGCTTCTCCGGCACCACCTCCGCCACCAAAGACGCCGATGGCAACACCGTGGATGCCACGCAGGAGGAGATGGACGCTGCCATCGCCGCTGCCAAGGACGGTGCCAACGCCGCTCTTGCGCGCTTCCGCAATGGTGAGAGTCTGGAGGACATCGCCAAGGACTATGACATCGCCACCTACTATCCCGTGACCGACGGCTCCAACACCAGCGACACCGTTGCCACCTGGGTCTTCGAAAAGGCCACCGCTGCCGGCGAGAGCACCGTGCTGGACGACGGCACCAACTACTATGTAGCTGTGTTTCACAAGCTGGGTCGCCAGGAGTACAACACCGTTGACGTCCGCCACATCCTCATCAAGGTGGACACCTCCTCTCTGGATACCAAGTCCGAGACCTACGAGCAGGATCTGGCCAATCTGAAGGCTCAGAAGAAGGCCGAGGCCGAGAAGATCCTGCAGGAGTGGAAGGACGGCGCCGCCACTGAGGCTTCCTTCGGTGAGCTGGCCGACAAGTACTCTGCCGACTCCCCTGCCGGCGGCCTGTATGAAAAGGTCTATAAGGGGCAGATGGTCACCAACTTCAACGACTGGTGCTTCGATGCCTCCCGCAAAACCGGCGACACCGACATCGTGGAGACCAACTTCGGCTACCACATCATATACTTCGTCGGCGAGGATCTCCCCTACTGGCGTGTCCGTGTCACCAACACCATGACCAACAACGACCTCAACGATTGGGTCGATTCTCTCCAGCAGGAGTACACCGTCACCGAAGGCTCCGGCATGAAGTACGTCGGCTGAGCCGCCCCTGTACGCAGTCAACAAAGAGCCGGCGAGGCATCTCGCCGGCTCTGCTTTTAGAGGTGATCCGCTATGAATGACATTTTTCTGCGCACCCGCATGATCCTGGGCGACGAGGCCATGGAGCGCCTGCGGCGCAGTCATGTGGCCGTGTTCGGCCTAGGCGGCGTTGGCAGCTATGCCGCCGAGGCATTGGCACGCTCCGGCGTGGGCGAGCTGACCCTCATCGACCGCGACACCGTCAGCCCCTCCAATATAAACCGCCAGCTCTACGCGCTCCACTCCACCGTGGGGCAGTTCAAGGCCGAGGTGGCCGCCCGCCGCTGTCTGGATATTGACCCGTCCATTCGGGTGCATCCTCTCCGCGCCACCTACGATGCCGCCCACCGCGAGGAGTTTTTCGCCGCAAATTACGACTATATCATCGACGCCATTGATCTCGTCTCCTGCAAGCTGGATCTCATCCAGCAGGCGCAGACGCGGGGCATCCCCATCGTCAGCGCTCTGGGCACGGGCAACAAGCTGGATCCCACCCGCCTGTGCATTTCGGACATTTCCAAGACCTCCGGCTGCCCCTTGGCGCGGGTCATGCGTCGGGAGCTGAAGGCGCGGGGTATCCGCCACCTGCCGGTGGTGTTCAGCCCCGAGGAGGCCGCCCCCACCCGCCAGCTGGACACCCCCGACCCCGGCCGCCGCAGTGTGCCGGCCAGCGTGGCGTGGGTGCCGTCCTGTGCCGGCCTGATGCTGGGCGGCTACGTCGTGCAGGCGCTTTGCAAAAAGGAGGATTCCCTATGATCCTGTTAGGTTCCATCGTCAACGGCGCGGCCATAGCCGTGGGCGGCTTTGCCGGTCTGTTTGTGGGCAAGCTGCTGCCCGACCGAATGCAGAAGACCCTCATGAGCGCACTGGCGCTGTTGGTCATCGGAATAGCCGTGCCGGGGATCAGCGACTCCCAAAAGCCTCTGGTTCCCATCCTGTCCATGGTGCTGGGCACCGTTCTGGGCGAGCTGTTGGATCTGGACAGCGCCGTGATCCGCTTGGGCGATTGGCTCCAGCGGAAAACCGGCGGCCGCGGCAAGTTTACGGACGGCTTTGTCAACGGCACCATGGTCTTCGCCGTGGGCGCCATGTCCATCATGGGCGCGCTCAACAGCGGCCTGCAGGGCGACCACACCGTGCTTTTGTCCAAGTCGGTCATCGACGGCGTTTCCTCCGTGATCTTCGCCTCCACCTTGGGCGTGGGTGTGCTCTTCTCCTCCGTGCCCGTATTCCTGCTGGAAGCGCTCATTACCCTTCTGGCCTCGCTGCTGGCGCCGCTGCTGGGTGCGGATGTCCTGGCGGAGATCAGCTCTGTCGGCTCCCTGCTCATTCTGGCCATCAGCCTGAATATGCTGGGCGTCACCAAGATCCGCGTGCTGAACCTTGTCCCCGCCATGTTCTTCCCCCTGCTTCTTTGCAAATTCCTATAAAATACGACAGGACGCCTCGGCGTCCTGTTTTTTTAGGCATGTCCACCCCTCGTTTTATAAAATATGTCATTGCGAGCCAGTGCGCACACTGGCGTGGCAATCCGT
>OLPA01001340.1_pt1 | contig 20850 bp, 22 predicted proteins | sample 1672811 | NCBI WGS metagenome assembly OLPA01 (sample SAMEA3136726, study PRJEB25190) | human gut metagenome | biome: human gut; feature: human-associated habitat; material: faeces | place: Austria | collected 2013
GGGCCCTTCAAACCTCCCGGAAAGGGTTTGTCAAGGCCGCGCAAAGCGCGGCTCTTTTGAAGGAGGATGCGTGGCATGAGCGCAGCGTGGCGCACCCGGATTTTGAGTCTGGCGGGGCGCATCATATTGGAAAACGGCGGCGAAACCTACCGCGCCGAGGATACGGTGACGCGCATGGCGCAGGCGATGGGCATGACCGAGGTAGATGTGTTCGGCATCCCCAGCGGCCTGTTCATCTCCTATACGGACGAATGCGGCGAGCGGGAAACCTCGGTGTGCAGGATTTTCCTGCATGGCACGCACCTGGCCAGGGTGGACAGGGTCAATCAGATCAGCCGGCAGCTGGCCGAGGGGACCCTTGCGCCGGAGGCGGCGATGGACGCGCTGCGGGAGGCGGCGCGCCTGGGGGAGGATATGGCCGTGTGGTATGCGCCCGCCGTGGCGTTCCTCACGGCCGCCGGCTTCGCCGTGATGTTTGCCGGAGGATGGGTGGACATGGCCGTGGGCGGCGTGTGCGCGGCACTGACGCTGCTGGCGCCGCGCCTGCTGGGACGGCGGGATTCAGGCGGCATGAGCAGCGTGCTGCTGGGCGGCGTGCTGTGCGCGCTGATCCCGCTGGTGTTTCATGCGCTGACCGGGCTGGGCGTGGTGGAGGCGATGATCGCCAGCGCCATCATGCCTCTGGTGCCGGGACTTAGCATGACCAACGCCGTGCAGGACATCCTGCGGGGCGACATGGTTTCCGGCGTGACGCATGCCGCGCGCGCCGTGATGATCGCGGCGCTGCTGGCGGGCGGCGCGCTGATCGGCACGCATATGAGCAACTGGATGGGCCTGGCGGGATCGGCGCTGGAGAGTGCGTCCATGATGCCCTTTGATCTGCGCGCCGCAGGCGTGCTGCTGATCAGCAGCCTGCTGGCGGGCGGCGGGTTCGGGGCGTTGCTTTACGCGCCGCGGAAAGCCATCATCTGGGGCGGGCTGCTTGGGGCCGCGGGCTATCTGTGCTACTGGACGGCGATGGGCCTGGGCGCAGCCGAAACCGCCGCCATGTTTGCCGGCGCGCTGGTGGCGGCGCTGGGCGCGCAGATCGCTGCGCGCCGGCTGAAGATGATCGCTACGGTATTTGTGACCATCGCCATCTTGCCGCTGGTGCCGGGCGTGGGCCTCTATCGCGCCATGAGCGCGCTGGCGATGGGCGATATGGCGGCGGGAGCCTCTGTCGCGGCCCATACCATGGCGCTGATCGTGATGATCGCGCTGGGCATCGGCCTGGGTACGGCGCTGGTGGGCGCGGACCGGGGCGTGAAACACGGATGAGGAGAATACAAACCATGACGTATACGCTGGAAAAACCGTCCGCCACGAGCGCGGGGCTGATGAATGCCTCCATGCTTGTGTATCTGTTCTGGCTGCTGCTGCCCGCCGTGCAGACCACGGGGCGGGCAGCCACGGGCGCGGCTGCGGTGGCGCTGTTTGGCGCGGGCGTGCTGCTGGACGGGACGTGGCTCAGGGCGCATGGCTTCAGCACGCTGCTGCGCGCCGTCTGCGCCGCGCTGATGCCGCTGATCCTGCGCGTCTTTCTGACGCGGGGCGGCGAAAACGGGGCCGGCTTTTATGTGCAGCAGGCCATGTTCTGGTTCCCGGTGGTCTTTGCGGGCTATGCGCGCGAGCGAGGCGACAGCCGCCTGTGGCGCTGGGTGCGCCCGCTCATGCTGGCCGTGATCACGGTGACCACGCTCACCACCATCGGCTGGCTGATCCAGGGCATGCTGCGCGGCGGGCGCGTGTACGCCTATTCCCGCTCGCTGGGTTACGGGGCCGGGGGCGAGGCGCAGGAGGCCTATCTCAAGGAGCTGATGCTGCGCAACATCGGCGGCTATGACTTCGTATATGCTACGGTGGCGGCGCTGCCGCTGACATGCCTGGGCATCCAGCGGCACGGAGGCTGGCGGCGCGCGGCCTTCTGCGCGCTGCTGGCGGCGCAGGCGGTCATGGTGGCGCTGTCGCAGTATACCTACGCCATGCTGTTTGCGGCGGCCATTCTGGCGGTAGAGGGCATCGGACTGGCGGTGCGCGCCGCCTCGCGCGGGCGCGTGGGGCTGGGTGCGTCGCTCCTGTGGGGCGCGCTGCCGTTGGCGGCTGCGTTTCTGCTGCGCGTACCGCTGACTGCGCTGGCCGCCGAGGTGTGCGAGAGGCTGGGGCTCACCAATTTTGCCTTCAGCTTCCGTCAGCTGCTGCTGGCGCTGGAAGGGGGCGCGACCAGCGCGGATTCCCGCCTGGGGTACTACCTGACGGCGCTGGAGGGCTTCGCGCGCTCGCCGCTCACGGGCAGCATGCTCGGCGGCGAAAAGCTGCTCAGCCAGCACAGCGACCTTCTGGACGCATTGAGCGGCATGGGCGTGCTGGGTACGGCGGCGATGGGCGGCATGCTATGGCTGATGGGACGAGAGGCCTTCCGCGGGCTGAAAAAAAGCCCCGCCAGGGCACAGTTGGTCCTGTCGGGGATTGCCGTGGGCGTGACCGCGCTGCTGGGCACGGTGGTGTACAGCCGGGACATCGCGGCTGTGGCGATGATGGGCGCACTGCTGGTGCTGGAAGGCGAAGCGGCACAGGCGTGAAGCCGTCGCGCGGTCGTCACCGGTCCGTTTCTCCGGCCACGCTGCTTCCGGCGGGGCAAATCTCGCGCACGGTGAGCACGCCGGCCTCCACGGTGAAGCGCACGTCCAGGCCGGCGAAAAGCAGGCCGTAGACGCGACCCGGCTCATGCTGATAGCCGGGACGGGGGTCCTGGGCCAGCGTATCGAGAAGGGCCTGCCGCCTCTCCGGGGGGACGGGCGCGAGCACGCCGGCGTCGGCCCGCACCTCAAGAGCGGCCAGCGGGGCGGGCGCGAAGCCGCCCCGTGCGTCGGGGTGGCTGTCGGTGTAGGGCAGATAGGGTTTGATATCCAGAATCGGAGTGCCGTCCATGAGGTCGGCGCCGCATACATGCAAAACGGGCCCCAGCGCGGGGTCCGTTTCGATTCGCTCCAGGCGCACGGAGGACAGGCCGATGGCGTTGGGCCGAAACGGCGACCGCGTGGCAAATACGCCCATGCGCCGGTTGCCGCCCAGCTTGGGCGGCCGTACCGTGGGCGACCAGTCCCTGCCCATGCACTGGGAAAACTGCCAGATCAGCCACAGATGGCTGAAGCCTTCCAGCCCCCGAAAGGCGTCAGGATTGCGGTATTCAGGCTCGAACACCACGCGCGCCGTCAGGCTGTCCACCAGCCCGCTCTGGCGCGGGATGCCGAATTTCGTGCCAAAATCGCTGCGGATGCGCGCGATGATACGAACCGTCATGCACTCGCTCATGGCTGGTCGTCCTCTTCGCTCGTGTCCAGCAGTTCCACCAGCGACAGGCTGCGGATGTGCCACTGGTTGTTTTCCTTGACCAAAGTCGCGCTATAGCGTCCGCCCTGCCACTTGGGGGGCGATTCATACCCCTCGCCGTACAGCGCGCGCGCCGCCTCCGCATAATCGCCGTCTACCCGCCCGTCGATGCGGGGGATGGTTTCGGTAAATTCCACACGCGCCGTGCTTTCCCACGGCCAGCACCACATCCAGGTCATCTCCAGCCGGTGGTCGATGCCGCGCACGGTGTAATAGGTGTACGGGCTGCGCCCGTCGATGGCCAGGAGCAGGTTCTCATCCCGCTGCAGGTAGCTGCCCTGGAAAAATTTCGTCAGCTCCGAGGGCGATTCGCCCATCATGATCACCTGGGCGCGCTTGGCCATGCCGTCCTTGAGCACGATGTAAATGTTGGAGGCGTTCATGGCATAGTAAAACGTGACCGTAAACAGCCCCAGCAGCACCGTGATCAGCAGCAGCCTTCCCGCCAGATACCAGATAAACCGGCGCAGCTTGCGCATGCGGCAGGCCTCCTTCCTTTCAAAAGCGTGCCACCATTATAGCAAAGCGCGGACATTTTCGCAATCGAGGGAAAGGGTTGGCATTGTAAAACCGGGTTGCGCAAAGCGTGAACAAGTGGTATCATGCCGGTGACGAAAGTCGGGGAGGGACCTTGTGAATGCGTAAACGGTATGAAACGGTCATTTACGACCTGGACGGAACGCTGCTCAACACGCTGGAGGATCTGGCCAACGCGGTCAACCACGCCCTGCGGGAAAGCGGCTATCCCGAACGCACGCTGGAAGAGGTGTGTCGTTTTGTGGGCAATGGCGTGGGTCAGCTGATCCACCGCGCGCTGCCAGCGTCTGCGGACGGCGATGAGGAAGCCTTCCAGGAGACCCTGCAGGCGTTCAAGAGCTATTACGCGCGCCACAACAACGATACCACCGCGCCCTATGAGGGCATCGAGGCGCTGCTGGACCGGCTGTATCAGGCAGGCGTGCGGCAGGCCATCGTTTCCAACAAGAACGACCCCAACGTCAAGGCGCTCACGCGCGACTATTTCAGCCGGTGGATTCCGCTGGCGGTGGGGGAGCAGGAGGGCGTGCGCCGCAAGCCCGCGCCGGATACGGTCCTCAAGGTGATGGAGGAATGGGGTTGCAAACCCGCCGAGGTGCTCTACGTAGGCGACAGCGACGTGGATGTGGAAACTGCCCGCAACGCCGGGGTGGACTGCGCGGCGGTCTGCTGGGGCTTCCGCACGGAGGACGAGCTGCGCGCCGCGGGCGCCACGGCCCTGTTCCATACGCCTGGGGAGCTGGGGGATTACATTCTGGGCGCTTCGGCTGAAAAACGATAAAAAACGAAGAAAAAAGCTGATTTTATTCGCATCGACCGGAAATTCAAAAGCGGCCGATGCTATTTTTGATCTTCTTTGACCATTAAGAGACGTTTTGATAGATTGACTTTCTTTGACCATTATATTATACTAACGGCGTGGTCAGGAGGAAAGGACCACGGGAGAAATCCCCGAAAGCCTCCGGGCCGCAGAAAAGAACCTGTCGTCTACACCACGCGGCAAACGCCGCATTTGCAAGGAGGATGCTTTATGTATACGATCGTTCCGTTCCGTCGCGCTTTTGATTCCGCTTTTGCCCCGCTGTTCAACGACCACTTTATGCGCGAGTTTTTCGACGCCAGCAACGCGCCGGAGATGCGTGTGGACGTCCGCGAAAAGGAGGACGCCTTCCTGCTGGAAGCCGACCTGCCGGGCGTGAAGAAGGAAAACATCAGCCTCGATGTCAATGACGGCGTGCTGACCATCAGCGCCGATATCAACCAGGAGAAGAAGGAGACCAAGGAAGGCTATGTTTGCAGCGAGCGCCGCAGCGGCCATGTGGAGCGGTCCTTCAACCTGGAGGGCATCGACGTGGGCGGCATCAAGGCCGATTATCAGCAGGGCGTGCTGATGGTGCGCCTGCCCAAGGAAAAGGTCCAGGAGAAGAAGAATACCTTTAAAATTGCCATTGGCGACGAGGTGAGCAAGCTCTCCGACGGAGAATAAGGCTCATGGAAAGCCCAAGGCGGGGCGCCGGATTTCCGGCGTCCCGCCTTTTCTATGCACGCGCATCACGCGGCTCAATTGTAGTATTCGGTCAGGATTACGCCGCCGGCTTCATCGGGCAGCACCTCATACAGCGTCCAGGAATACAGCTCTCCGTCCGCTGCCAGGGGCAGAGCGATCTCATAGAGCGATCCGGCTTCGTCAAAATAGATCAGATGGGTGATGCCGTCCTCCACCAACCGCGCGCACAGAGCCTCGGTGCTTTCCAGATCATCCCACTCGGGGCAGAAGAACTGCGCGGGCGCAAAGGTGTAGTTGAGCAGACCGATAAAGGAATTGTTGGGCTCAAGGCCCACAAGCACACGTGCGCCCTCGTAGCCGGCCAGCGCTTCGCCCCAGTAGTGATCCATGTAGGTTTCGCCTTCCACGCCCAGCGCCTCATCGTACTGGATGTAGCGCTCGGGCACAAAGTCATCCGCGAGCGCACTCCAGTTTACCGTCAAAGCCAGCGTAGCCACGTACAGCGTCAGGCATACGGCGGGCAGAGGCTTCCATCGCCTTGCCAGCAAACGGGGGAATGCGCCAATGACCAGCGCGGCCGCCAGCATGCCCAGCCCCAGGGTGATTGGCGCGTAATACCGCTCCAAAAGCAGCGTCATGTTGGACAGGTCCTCCTGCACATACATATCGAACTCCGCCAGAAAGACCGTAAAGAAACTGCCGTAGATTACCAGCGTATACGCCGCCGTGGCCGCCAGTGAAAACAGGCTGATCCGAATCATCTCTCGCGCCGGATAGCACCGGATCAGGCACAGGGGCAGGAAAATGATCACAAGCAGCCGCACCCCCAGCGGCAGGGGAAGAAGGGCCATGATATCGTTGACCAGCCTGGAGGAGAAGCGACCCGTATTGGTCAGCGGAGCGAATATGGCGTTGAGGATGGAGGGCGCCACTTGACCGGCCTTTTCCGGGAGGGCATAACTGCCGCTTAGCAGTCCGCCCGCCGCGCTCCAGAGGCTGGAGGTATGAAAGCCGCTTATGCCCGCGAGCGAGCAAAACAGGGTCCAGCTTCCCAATATGGCAATCGGCGCCAGCCAGCATGCGCACAGCCCGGCGCGGCGATGGCCGTGCCAGCGGCCAAGCACCAGCATCAGCACAATGGCCAGCAAGGCGAACAGAATGCCGATCTGCTTGATCAGCACCATGGCGCACAGCGACAGGCCGATGCCGAGCAGGCCTGCCCGATCCCCCGGCTTAAGCTGCCAGATGCGCGCCAACGCATAGCCAAAGCACAGGGCGAGGGCCGTATCAACGCTTAATATGATATAGCTAAGTGCGTTGCCCCATAGGGGAAACGCTACTACGCCCACAAACACAAACGGCAAAATCCACGAGCGACGCCAGCTCACGCGGTCAAACAAGGGCAGCAGAAACGCGGCATAGGCGATGAACAGCGAAGCATAGAGCACAGGCTCGCTCCATTGGCCGAAAGCATGCATGGCCCACCACTGCACCAGCTGCATGCCGGGCAGATAGGTGCCATAGAACAGGGCCAGATGCTGATCCGCGCCCACTAAGCCACCATAGTACCACAGCGATTTTGTTTCCAGCGCCCAGTAGCCGGCGTCGTCGCCCCACCACACCACCATGGGACCGCTGGCGTAGATGAACAGCGCGCACAGGCCCGCGAAGCACAGCGCGCCGGGCGTGAGCACGTTTTTGGCAAAGCGCGACGCGAGCTCGCGCGGCGATATCCTGCGCGAGGCCAGCGCGCCCGCGGCGAAAAGCGCTGCCAGCGCCAGCACGGCGGGCGCGATCCAGTCTACCAGCAGCAGCGCGCGCGGAATGGCGAGCGCATACAGCAGCACCATCAACCCGCACAAAGTGGGAGCCAATACGCGCTCAAAGCGTCGGTTCAGGGCCACGCAGGCCGTGCAGACCACGGCCAGGAACGCAATCCATTGCAGCATCCTGTTACCTCCTTAGGCGTTGAGGTCCTTCAGGTACGCGCGCAGCCGCGCTACGTCGCCATCCTGAAAGCAGTAGCCGTTCATGCCGATCCGCTGCGCGCCCGCGATGTTGCGCGGCAGGTCGTCGATGAACAGGCATTCCGAAGCCTCCAGCGAGAAACGGTCGCACAGGCGGCGGTAGATGGCGGGGTCGGGCTTGAGAATCCGCTCCTCCGCCGAAACCACGATGCCGCTGAACTGCTGGATGTACTTGATCTTGTAGCTGAACTTGTGGAAGGTGAAGCCCGCGTTGCTCAGCACATAGAGGCGAAAGCCCCGGTCCAGCAGGTCCTTTTGCACCACCTCCATGCCCGACTTGGGGTAGAGCGCGTCCAGATACCAGTCGCTGAGAATTTCCGGCACCAGCCGCTTCATCTCCGGGTCCTCAAAGCGGCTTTGTGCAAGCGGAACGTAGGACTGTTCGTCCATTTCGCCGCTGTCGAGCAAGCCAATCCATTCCGGATGCCAGAAGATGCCGTCGCACAGCGCCTGCGCGCGCTCGTGCCCCGCGTGGCGGATGCATGGCAGCAGCGGGTCATGGTCCAGAAGCACCATGCCCATGTCAAAGACAATATTGCGGATCATCCGTGGAGCCCTCCTTTGTATCAAGCACGGTTGACAAGATCGTACATCATGACGGCTGCGGCCACCGCCGCGTTGAGCGATTCCGCGCCGCCGCGCATGGGCAGGCGGAAGCGGTGCGTACAGGCCAGACGGGTCTGCTCCGTAAGACCCGCGCCCTCGTTGCCGATGAGCACGCACAGGCGCTCGGGCAAAGGCGCGCGCCGGTAGAAGTCCTCGCCGTCCAGCGCCGCCGCGATGGTGGCATACCCCCGCGCGTTGAGCGCGCGCACGGTTTCCGCCGCGTCCTGCACGAAGCACAGCGGTACGCGGAACACGCTGCCCATCGTGGCGCGGAGGGCCTTGGGGCCGAAAGGGTCGGCGCAGCCGGGCGTGAGGATGCAGCCGTCGAAGCCTGCCGCGTCTAGGGTGCGCAGGATGGTCCCGACGTTGCCGGGATCCTGCATGTTTTCCAGCAGAATCAGCCGCTCGCCCATCGCTTCCGGCGCCAGGGCCGGGGGCATGGCGCAGACCGCCGCAATGCCCTGCGGTGTCTTGACCTGCGAAATGGCCGCCAGCACATGCGCGGGCACGGCGTAGCATTCTGCCTGCGGAGCGAGGGCGATGAGGCCGGCATAGACCTCCAGCCGCGCCTCGGCCACGAACAGCGCGCTCACCAGATTGGGACAGACGGAGAGCGCCTCGCTCACCATGTGTTCGCCGTCCAGCAGAAACGCGCCCTGACGGGCGCGCTCCCGCGCGTCGCGCAGGGCGCGGGCAGCCTGCACGGCGGGATTTTTGAGGCTCGAAACCGCTTTCATCACATGCGCTCCGGGGCTTCCATGCCGATCAGCCAAAGGCCGGTACGGATGGTGTCGCGCACGGCGCGGGTCAGGCGCACACGCGCTTCGCGCACACCCGCGTCTTCTTCCAGGATGCGGTTCTCATAGTAGAACTTGTTGTAGGCCTTGCACAGCTCCGTTACCGCGCGGGTCACGATGCTGGGCTCGTAGCGCGCCGCCGCCTCGCGCACGGTTTCCGGGAAGCGGCTGAGCTGGCGGAGCAGCTCCTGCGCATAGTCGTCGGACAGCGCCGCGTAATCCGGCTCCGCGGGCGCAAGGTCCTCGGCCTTGCGCAGGGCCGAGCAGCAGCGTGCATGCGTGTACTGCACATAGGGGCCGGTTTCCCCGTCAAAGCTGAGCGCGCGTTCCCAGCTGAAGTCGATGTCCTTGATGCGGTTGTTCTGCAGGTCAGCGTAGATTACTGCGCCGATGCCCACCTGGCGCGCCACCTCGTCCTTGTTGTCCAGGCCGGGGCTCTTTTCCTCGATGATGGCGCGGGCCTTCTGGATAGCGTTGAGCAAAAGGTCCTCCAGAAACACCACATGCCCCTTGCGGGTGGACAGGCTCTGGCCCTCATAGCTGATCATGCCGAAGGCCACGTGCACCAGATCCTTGGCCCATTCGTAGCCCATCTTCTCCACGACCTTGAACCACTGGCGGAAGTGCAGGTCCTGCTGATAGGCCACGATGTAGAGGCACTTGTCGAAGTCGTATTCGTCCTTGCGCCACAGGGCCGCGGCGATGTCGCGCGTGGCGTAGAGGGTCGCGCCGTCCTTTTTGAGGATGAGGCAGGGCGGCATGCCGGTCGTCTCCTCGTCGAGGTCCACGATGGAAGCGCCGTCGCTCACGGTGAGCAGGTTTTTGGCCTTGAGCTCGTCGATCACGCGGCCCATCTTGTCGTTGAAGAACGCCTCGCCGTTGTAGCTGTCGAAGGTCACGCCCAGCAGGTCGTACACGCGCTGCGTATCCTTGAGGGTGAGGGCCTTGAACCAGTTGAACAGCTCCAGCGCCTCCGCATCGCCGTCCTCGATGGCCTTGAACCAGCGCCTTCCCTCGTCCTCCAGCGCGGGGTTCCCCTCGGCCTCCTCATGGAAGCGCACGTACAGGCGCGTGAGCGCCTCCACGCCATCGCGCTCCACCTCCTCGCGGTCGCCCCAGAGCTTGTAGGCGCAGATGAGCTTGCCAAACTGCGTGCCCCAGTCGCCCAGATAGTTGATGGCGACCGTCTTGTAGCCCAGGAAATCGAAGATGCGGCGCAGGCTCTGCCCGATCATGGTGGTGCTCAGGTGGCCGATGTGGAAGCGCTTGGCAATGTTGATGGAGCTGAAATCCAGGCAGATGGTCTTGCCCCTGCCCTCTTCGCCCGCGCCCCAGCGGCCGCCGGAGGCGAGCACGCCCTCCAGCGTGCGGCGGGCGAAATTCTCCCGGTTCAGGAAAAAGTTGAGGTACCCTCCCATCTGTTTGGCCTGGCACAGGTCGCCCGCGTCGATGGCTTCGGCCAGCTTGGCGGCGATCTGCGGCGGGCCCATGCGAAGCACGCGGCTGAGCTTGAAGCAGGGGAAAGCGTAGTCGCCCATCTCCTTCTCCGGCGGAATCTCCAGAAAGCCCGCGACGTCTCCCGCGGAGGGCAGGTTTTCCGCCTGTGGGAAGCTCGCTGCGATAGCCTGTGCGATCAGCTCCGAAAGACTTTGCTTGGTATCCATGCGTTCGTGTTCCTTTCTGATCAGTCGCGGGTGAGGATGGTGCCCATGGGGTCGCCCGAAAGGACCTTGAGCACGTTGTCCGGCGGTTCCAGGCCAAAGACGCGCACCACCGGCACGGCGTTTTCCCGCAGCATGATGAAGGCCGCGGCGTCCATCACGCGCAGGTCGCGCTCGGCGGCCTCGGCGTAGGTGATGCGGGGGATGAGCGTGGCGGAGGGGTCGATGTGCGGGTCGGCGGTGTAGACACCGTCGATGTTCTTGGCCATCAAAATGGCGTCGCACTCCAGCTCGATGGCGCGCAGCACCACCGCGCTGTCAGTGGAAAAGCAGGGATTGCCCAGCCCGCAGGCCAGAAACAGGATGCGGCCCGCGCGCAGGTGCTCGATGGCAGCCACGGTGTTGTAGCTCTCGGCAAAGCGGGGGATATCCACGCCGCTCATGACCACCGCGCGGGCGCCCAGGTGATCGAGGGTGTCGCGCATGTACAGGCAGTTTTGTAGCGTGGCCAGCATGCCCATCTGGTCGGCGGCCACGGTGCCCATGCGCATGGCCGCGCCGCGGCGGCCGCGCCATACGTTGCCCCCGCCGATGACCACCGCCAGCTCCACGCCCGTGCGCTGGATGTCGATGAGCATGCGGGCGGTCTGTTCAAATTTCTCGTGGCAGAACAGCTTGCCATCCAGCCCCAGGGCCTCGCCGCTGAGCTTGAGGATCACGCGCCTGTAGGGAGATGCCATGATACCATCCTTTCATCAAAAAAGGCACGCAGGCAAAGCCCGCGTGCCACAAGGTCGATGCCTGTCCGGTCAACGCGTACAGGTCACTTCTTGGCGGCCATCTGCGCGGCAATCTCCTCGGCAAAGTTGTCCTTGCGCTTTTCGATGCCCTCGCCGCGCTCAAAGCGCTCGAAGCTGACCACATTCAGCTCCGCGCCGATCTCCTTGGCGACCTCACCCATCAGCTTGGAGATGGACTTGTCCCCATCCTTCACGAAGGGCTGCTCCAGCAGGCAGACTTCCTTGTAGTACTTTTCGATACGGCCTTCGACCATCTTGTCCACGATCTTCTCGGGCTTGCCCTCGTTGAGCGCCTGGGCGCGCAGGATCTCGCGCTCCTTGTTGAGCGCCTCGGTGGGCACCTCGTCCTTGCGGACGTAGGAGGGCTTGGCCGCGGCGATCTGCAGCGCCACGTCGTGATAGAAGGCGCGGAAAGCCTCGGCGCCGAAGGTGTCGGGGTTATTGTTTTCCACCAGCAGCAGCACGCCGATCTTGCCGCCCATGTGGATGTAGGTTTCCACCACGCCAGCCTTGGTCTCATAGCGGGCGAAGCGGCGGATGGAAATCTTCTCGCCGATGGAGACGGTCGCGTCGCTCACCAGGTCGGTGATGGTCTTGCTCTCGTCGTCCACGAACTTCTGATTCATCAGCGCGTCCACATCGGTGGGGTTGGAAAGGGCGACGTGCTTGGCAATGTTCTTGCAGAAATTCTTGAAGTTGTCGGTGTTGGCCACGAAGTCGGTCTCGCAGTTGACCTCGACGATGGCGCCCACGGTCTTGTCCTCGGTCACATAATCGATGACCGCGCCCTCGGCGGCGATGCGGCCGGCCTTCTTGGCGGCGGCGGCGAGGCCCTTCTCGCGCAGCCACTCGACGGCCTTCTCCATCACGCCCTCGGCCTCGACCAGGGCCTTTTTGCAGTCCATCATGCCGGCCTGCGTCATCTCGCGCAGCTCCTTGACCATTTGCGAAGTGATATTCGCCATAACAAACCTCTCCTTGCTTGCGGTATCGTGAGTGGGAAAGGGAGGGCCTGCGCCCTCCCGCACAGGCTTACGCTTCGGCCTTGGCGGCTTCCTCTTCGGGAGCGGCCTCGCCCTGGGCGTCCTGCTCGCCCTGACGGCCTTCCAGCACGGCGTCGGCCAGCTTGCCGGCGATCAGCTTGACCGCACGGATGGCGTCGTCGTTGCCGGGGATGACATAATCGATCTCATCAGGATCGCAGTTGGTGTCCACGATGGCCACGATCGGGATGCCCAGCGCACGGGCCTCGCTCACAGCGATGTGCTCCTTGCGGGGGTCTACCACGAACAGCGCGCCGGGGAGCTTCTTCATCTCGCGGATACCGCCCAGGTTGGCCTCGAGCTTTTCGCGCTCATGCTGCAGGCGGATGACTTCCTTCTTGGGCAGCACGTCGAACTGGCCCTGCTGCTCCATGCGGTCGATCTGGTTGAGACGGTCCACGCGGGTGCGGATGGTGCGGAAGTTGGTGAGCATGCCGCCCAGCCAGCGGTTGTTGACGTAGAACATGTTGCAGCGCTGCGCCTCGGAAGCGATGGATTCCTGCGCCTGCTTCTTGGTGCCCACGAACAGCAGGGTCTGGCCGTTCTCGGACAGCTGACGCACGAAAGCATAGGCCTCCTCCAGCTTCTTCACGGTCTTCTGCAGATCGATGATATAGATGCCGTTGCGCTCCGTGTAGATATAGGGAGCCATCTTGGGGTTCCAGCGGCGGGTCTGGTGACCGAAGTGGACACCTGCCTCCAGCAGGGACTTCATGGATACGACGTTCTGATTTGCCATGTTGGTTTGTTTCTCCTTTTATTTTAGTTTGTACCTCCAGCCTCTTCCGCCCTCCGGCCAACCTTGCGGCACCGACCGAAAGTCTGAAGCTGTGCGGATTCACCGAAATATAATACCACGCGCCGCGGCATAATGCAAGCGTTTTTTGGCCTTTTGCCGCGGTTTTTTACTGATTTTCCCCGGAAATATCACCGGAAATGGCTGCGGCCAGCTGCTCAATGGCCTGCATCTGCGCTTCGTGGGCGGCAGAGCGGATGGTCACGGGCGCGCCCACCTGCTGCCAGCCCTTCAGCGGCTCGATCAGCGCCGCCATCTGGCGGGCGGTGACGGGCGCCCAGGTGCCGTTTTCCAGCAGGGCGAACCTCCGGTTCTGCAGGCCGTGGGAGGCGATATCCCGCAGCAGCTCGTCCATGGTGATGAACACACCGCCGTTATAGGTGGGCGCGGCGAACACCAGATGGCTGTAGCGGAAGGCATCGGACACCACATAGGAGCTGGGCGTCACGGACACGTCGTACATCTTCACCTTCACGCCCCGCTCGGCCAGGCGGCAGGCCAGAATGTTGGCGGCGCACTCCGTGTCGCCGTAAATGGAGGCGTAGGCGATCATCACGCCGCGCACCTCCGGCTCATAGCGGCTCCAATGGTCGTGCTTGCCCAGAATATACGCCAGATCCTTGCGCCACACGAAGCCGTGGAGGGGCAGGAGCATGGTGATGTCCAGCGACGCAGCCTTCTGCAGCACCGCCTGCACCTGGGAGCCGTACTTGCCCACGATGTTGGTATAATAGCGGCGGCACTCGTCCAGATAATCGCGGTCGAAATCCACCTCATCGGCAAAGAGGCGGCCATTGAGGGCGCCGAAGCAGCCGAAGGCGTCCGCCGACAGCAGGAGCTTGTCCGTTTGGTCATATGTCATCATCACCTCCGGCCAGTGGACCATGGGCGCCATGACGAATTGCAGGGTGTGGCGGCCGGTGCAGAGGGTGTCGCCCTCCTTGCAGACGCGGATGCGATCGTCATAGGCGTGGCCGAAAAACTGGCCGATCATGGTCTTGGCCATGGCGGTGCAGAGGATCTGCACATGGGGGAAGCGCAGCACCAGATCCTCCAGCTCGGCGGTGTGGTCCGGCTCCATGTGGTGGACCACGATGTAGTCCAGGGTGCGGCCATCCAGGGCGTGGTACAGATTTTCCCGGAACTGGCGGATCACCTGGGCGTCCACCGTGTCAAACAGGACGGTCTTTTCGTCCAGAAGCAGGTAGCTGTTGTAAGACACGCCGTCGGGCACGCCGAAGACGCCCTCAAACACGGCCAGACGCCGGCTGTCGGCGCCGATCCATGTGTAATTCTCGTTGACTTTTCTGACGCAGTACATATCGTTTCCTCCCGTTTCAAGTTGTTTTTATTATACTGCAAAATTTTTTTCTTGTATAGGTAAAATTTTCTGCAAAATAAAAAAGTGCAGTCGTGATCTGACTGCACTTTTATGGGTGATTTAAGCCTTCTTGGCGATGTCGCACAGGGCGGCGAACGCCACGGCGTCGTTGATGGCCATCTCGGAGAGCATCTTGCGGTTGATCTGGATGCCGGCCACCTTCAGACCGTGCATGAAGGTGGAATAGTTCATGCCGTTCTGCTTGCAGGCGGCGGAGATGCGGGTGATCCACAGCTGACGGAAGTCGCGCTTCTTCAGCCGGCGGCCTACATAGGCGTAGGTCAGGGACTTCATGACCTGCTCATTGGCCATCTTGAAGTGCTTGGACTTGGCACCCCAGTAACCCTTGGCCAGCTTCAGGGTCTTATTTCTTCTTTTACGCGCCATCATTGCGCCTTTAACTCTTGCCATTTGTTCTTGCCTCCTATTCTAACGATTCCGTCAATTATTTGTAAGGGATCATCTTGCGGATGGTCGCCTCGTTGGTGCAGTCGGCATAGGTGCCGGTGCGCAGGCGACGGCCACGCTTGGTGTCCTTCTTGGTCAGGATGTGGCTCTTGAACGCGTGTGCTCTCTTGACCTTGCCGGACTTCGTCAGATTGAAGCGCTTCTTTGCGCCGCTATGGGTCTTCAGTTTAGGCATGATAAATACTCCTTCCGTATATTCTCCGCCCCGTGGCGGAAACGCGAATTACTTGCCTGCTTTGGGAGAGAGGAAAATGGACATGTTCCGCCCCTCCATTTTGGCAGCCTTTTCCAATGTTGCTGTCTCGGCACACTGCTCGGCAAACTTGTTCAGCAGATCCCGACCGATCTCCGTATGCGCCATTTCACGGCCGCGGAAACGCACGGAAACCTTCACACGGTTGCCGTCTGCCAGGAACTTCTGGGCGTTTTTCAGCTTGGTGTTGAAATCGCCCACATCAATGCCCGGGGACATCCGGATCTCCTTGATCTCCACCACATGCTGGTTCTTTCTGGCTTCCTTTTCCCGCTTGCTCTGCTCGAACTTGTACTTGCCGTAGTTCATCAGCTTGCACACGGGGGGCACTGCCTGCGGAGAAATTTTCACCAGATCCAAACCGCGCTCATCTGCGATGCGCAGAGCCTCCTCAGAGGAAACGATGCCCATCTGCTCGCCGGTCTCACCGATGAGGCGGATCTCTTTGTCGCGGATCTCCTCGTTCAATTCATGCTGCAGCTTGCTAATGGCCGAAACACCTCCATTCAAAAATAAAAACACGGATGCCGAAAGCACCCGCATAGCCCAAACCGACCCCGCAAACGGAATCGTCCTACGCTATTGACCTCTTTGCCGGTGGCTGGAGGTGAGGCGGATGCATCCTGCCTTCTTTGTTTTCCTATGGTATTGTAGCACCCAGCCGCGCGGATGTCAACATGTTTTTGGCTGTTTTTTGTATATTTCTTCCGCGACATGCCACACTAAAGCCGTACACAGGTACAAAAAGGAGGTGCTGACAATGGCTAAGAATAACCAGAACAAAAATCAGAACCAGAATCAGAATCAAAATAAGAACCAGAATCAGGAGCAGAACAAGCAGGCCAAGGAGTGCAACTGACGCTCCCGCAAACGGAAAGAGGGCACCGGCAGACGTCGGTGCCCTCTCTATTTGCGGGTGCCGGACGTTTTTTGGCGGATGTGTATGGCAGAAAGGCGCCATGCGTGGGGAGTACGGATTGCCACACCGGTGACGTCGGTCACCGGTGTGGCAATGACAGTTTTTTGAGGGGGCGCGGCGGAGGACGCAGCAGCAGATGAAAGGGCACCGACTGGCGCCGGTGCCCTTCTATTATTATTATTTAATGCTCGGCGCGACCCAGATACTCCTCAAAGGTGATGCCGCGCTCATAGATCTCCTGCGCCACCTTGCAGCCTACATAGCGGTAATGCCACGGCTCATAGATGATGCCGGTGATGCTGGTGGTGCCGTTGGGATAGCGGAGAATGAAGCCGTAGCGCCAGCTGTTGGCCATGAGCCACTGCTGGGTGGGCACCTTCTCCTGAGAATCGTCCAGATTCCAGTTGCTGGTGTCAATGATGTCCACCGCCAGACCCAGCTGGTGCTCGCTGGTGCCGGGGATGGCCGTCTTCTTGGCGGCCTCGATCTTGGCCTCCTCCTCGGAATAGCCCTTGTTGCGCCAGATCTGAACCTGCTTGTTGAAATTCTCCTGCTGCATATCCCAAGTGCGGTAGGACGAGCAGATATAGGGATTGAAGCCCTGGGCGCGGCAGTCGTCCATCATCTTCTGCAGCTGGGGATAGCAGCGCTTGTCGATGCCCTTGGTGCCGCTGAGGGGCTGCAGCTCCACGGTGAAGTTATCCGGCATGGGATTCCACGGGTTCACCAAAATCAGGTTCCATACGCCGTCCGTCTGCTCGCCCTCGGTGTAAATGGTGGTATCCGACACGGGATTCGGCTTGGGGTCGGGCGTAGGAGTCGGCTCGGGTTCAGGCTCCGGCTCGGGTTCGGGGGTAGGCTCCGGCGTATTATCCGGCACCTCCACCTGCGTATCATCCGGCACCTCCGGCTCCTTCTGGCCGCTGCCGCGCAGCGCGAAAAACAGCACCAGACCCACGATGACCAGTACCGCCGCTGCGATGCCGCATATGCCCGCTGGCTTTTTGTACCACGGTTTCCTTCTTTGCATTCTGCTCATCAGTTTTCACCCTCCACAATGTCGTTTCCGTCTCTGAGTGTTCTGGGGTATACGCCGCTGTCATGGAGCCGCTGCAGCTCCTGCGCCACGGCTTGGCGATCCTCGTGATATGTCATGCCGAACCAGCGGTCATGGGACTGCAGGACGGTGACTTGCATTTTGCCCTCGCCGATGAGCTTGCCCACCAAACTGGGCAGCATGCACTCGGCCTTGCTATTATCCCGCGCCTCATTGCGCAGAAAATCATAGAAATACTGCTGCATTTCCCCGAAAAACGAAGGCGCAAAGCCCCAGAAATTCAAGGACACCACCGCGTCGGCAGGCAGCACGCCCTCCGTTTCGTCGGCAATGGTGCCGTCCGGCTCCTGGCGGATCTTCAGCACTTCCTTCACCCCCAGCAGGTGGCCGTCCTCCACGCGGCAGACGGCGCGGGACACGGTGCCCCGCTCGCTGACGGTGTTTTTCAGCAGGTAGCCCACCATGGCGGCGCGCCCCTGCTCCGGCAGACGCTGCAGCTGCTCATAGAGCATGGCGTAGGCGTCCACGCCGTAGTAGTCGTCGGCGTTTATGACGCAGAACGGCTCACTGACGCAGGAGTGAGCGCAGAGCATGGCGTGCCCCGTACCAAACGGCTTCACCCGCTCCGGCGGCAGGGTATAAAAGTCCGGCAGGCCGGAAAAATCCTGCACCGCGTAGCACACCTCCACCGGTTCGCCGTTTCGCGCCGTGCGGCGGGCTACATAGTCCCCGCAGGTGCGGCGCATCATCTCCTCCATGCCGGGCTTAATGACGAACACGATCTTCGTAAAACCCGCCCGAATGGCGTCATAGATGGAATACTCCATCAGGGTCTCCCCTGCGGGGCCAACGCCGTCCAGCTGCTTGTTGCCGCCGTAGCGGGAGCCAAGACCGGCGGCCATGATAACAAGTGCTGCCTTCATATAAAGCTGCCTCCTGCATATTCTCAAATTACCTGTCGATTATAGCACAACGCCATAGCAATAGCAAGCATGCCTTACAGATCCATCTTCACAGATCCATTTCGCCCGCAAGGCTCATCACGGCCTGCCCGCCGATGCGCACCTTCACGGTGCCGTCTTTTTCCATCAGGCGGCTGCGGATGCGGGAGGGGCGTCCCATGTGCTCTCCCTGCAGAAACAGGTTCTCCGTCTCCGGCGCGACCAAGCCGCGCTCATATAAATAATACGTCAGGGCGCCGTTGCTGGTACCGGTAGCGCATTCTTCAGGGATGTCATACAGCGGCGCGAAATTGCTGCAGTACACCGCTTCATCGCCAAGGCAGAACATATGCACCCCCGTGACGTCAAAGCGCTTGGAAAGCTCCGTCACAGCTTTCTCATTCTGCTCCGCCCGCATCAGCGTTTCGTGATCCCGCACGGGCATCATGATGTCGGCAAGACCCGTGCTCACGATCTCCGGCTGCAGCTGAGCAGGCCGGTCTGCCAGGGTCAGGCCGTAGGCCTCGTACAGCTCCGCCCAGCTCTCCTCCGGCAGCACGCCCAGCGTCTTCGGCGGCGCCATGTCCATCCATACGGTGCCGCCGGCCACTTCGATCTCCAGCCCGCCGGCCAAGGTGAGCGCCTTGTGTACGCCGTCGCCGATCTTATCCAGCTTTCGCAGCAGCGCAAAGGCGCCCACGGTGGCGTGGCCGCACAGCTCCACCTCGCCGGCGGGGGTGAAGTACCGCAGCCGGACGCCCTCTGCCTCCTGCCGCACAAACACGGTCTCCGAATGCTTCAGCTCCGCAGCCACCTGCTGCATCACAGCCGGCTCCAGCGTTTTATCCGCCAGAACCACGCCGGCCTGATTGCCGCCGAATATCCGGTCAGAAAACGCATCCATCACATATACTTTCATGGTAGCCCTCCTTTTTTCCTATTATACTCCACCTCTTTTTACTTCGCAATAGCCCATCTTGACGAACGGTTTTTCCTCTGATATAATAATTTTGGGAAAAATGAAATGCGGTACGCCGCTGAAAGGAAAGGAATTTTCATCCAAAATGCAGGAACAGCAAAGTTTACGCAAGCAATTCTTCCGTTTCTCCACAGCCACGGTGGCCTCCCTCATGGTCTTCTCCCTATACTCCATTGTGGACGGACTGTTCGTGGCCAGAGGCGTGGGGGAATACGCCATGAGCGCCGTGAATCTGTCCGTGCCCTTTATTAATCTACTATTTTCAATAGCGGTGATCTTCGCCGTGGGCACCTCCACCATCATTGCCTATCTGCTGGGGCAAAAAAATGCGCAGAGCGCTAACAAGCTCTTTTCGCAGAATCTGGTAACGCTGACGGTGATCGGTGTCACCATTTCCGTTCTGGTTCTGGTATTTACGGAGCCATTTGCCCTGCTGCTGGGGGCGGATGAGCTTACGCTGGAATACACCATACATTACTTGCAGGGTCTGGCGCCCTTCGCCGTGTGCTTTATGATCTCCTATAATCTGGAGGTTCTGGTGAAGACGGACGGGCGGCCGCGGCTGGCGCTCATCACTGTGTGCGTGGGCTGCGTAACCAACTGTGTGCTGGATTATCTGGCTATTTTTCACTGGGACATGGGCATCTGGGGCGCCGCGGCAGCCACAGGCGTGAGTCAGCTGCTCACCTGCGTCATTTACATGACCCATTTCTTCGGCAAGCACACCACCTTCCACCCCGTGCGCTTCCGCATGGACTGGAAGATATACCGGCGGCTGCTGCCCATCGGCATTTCCGACGGCCTGACGGAGCTGTGCAACGGCCTGATGATCTTTCTCTTTAACCACACGATCCTACGCTGCATCGGCACCGACGGGCTAGTGGCCTACACCATCATCGCCTATGCTAACACACTGGTCATCAACATCACCATGGGCATAAGCCAGGGCAGCCAGCCCCTCATCAGCTTTCAAAACGGGCGGGAGGATGGCGCCGCCATCGGCAAACTCCTAGGCTACGGGCTGCGCACCATGTGCGGCGTCGCTGCCGTGTGCTTCACGGCGCTGTTTTTAGCGGCTCCGGCACTGATCGGCATGTTCTTACCGGAGGCTGAGCCGCAGATGCTCGCCTTCTCCACAGACGCCTTCCGCCGCTACAGTCTGTGCTACCTGCCGGTGGGCTTCAACATTTACATTGCCGGCTTCCTCACCGCCATGGAGCGACCCGTGCCGGCGGTGGCCATCTCCACCGGTCGGGGACTGATCCTGCAGGGCAGCATTTTGCTTCTGCTGGCGGCGGTTTTCGGCGGTAGCTCCATCTGGTTTGCGCCTCTCATTTCGGAGCTGCTGTGTCTGGGGCTGTCGGTCTTCTTCCTGCTGCGGCTGCGGAGGACGCACCGGACACTTGCGCCGTAAAACAAATATAATACAGCAATGCACCCCTGTGAGGTTCAAGACCTACAGGGGTGCATTTTTCTGCAAAGCAAACGTGACATCGCAGCTAAATTTGATTTATAAAAAAGAAAAGACACCCTATTGGGTGCCTTCTCTGTGTTGGCGCTACCTATTTTTCCGGGCCGTCTCCAGCCAAGTATCGTGGGCAGAAGCGAGCTTAACTTCCGTGTTCGGGATGGGAACGGGTGGACCCTCG